>Ga0209578_10000908_pt1 | contig 30570 bp, 32 predicted proteins | sample tdAd472_FD_187127 | JGI IMG/M metagenome (GOLD analysis project Ga0209578, IMG submission 187127) | Marine sediment microbial communities from the Atlantic coast under amendment with organic carbon and nitrate - tdAd47.2 (SPAdes)... | ecosystem: Environmental > Aquatic > Marine > Coastal >...
TAGAGGAAATTCGCCTGTTCGCCTTTCACGGTCCGGACATAGAGCCGGATCATGACAAGCTGCATCCAGATCCAGAAGCGATATTGCTCCAGTTCCGGCACCAGCTTGCAGGGAGGGGCGAAGAGGCGATCCATGCCTCGCAGTATATCCCGGCACGGAGGGGTGTCGGAAAACTAATTTGACTTTGTAATGATTGTTACACGGGCGGGCGCAAAAATTGTGGGATAAACCGGTCTGGCGACTTTTTTCTTGTGTGCATATCGGGCTGTCATGCTAGGTTTTCCCGCAAACAGGCCGACAGGCCTTTGGGTGGGAGACGCATATGACACTATCTGTATTCAGCGCCGGGTTTGGGCGTACGGGGACGATGTCCCTGAAACTGGCGCTTGAGCAGCTGGGCTTCTGGCCATGCCATCACATGGTCGAGGTGATCGAGCATGGTGAGCGGCAGGTGCCGCTGTGGAATGATGCGCTGGCGGGCAGGCCGGATTTTGACGCGATCTATCAGGGCTATGTCGCGGCGGTGGACTGGCCGACGGCGGCTTTCTGGCGGGAACTGGCGACGGCCTTTCCTGAGGCGAAGATCATCCTGTCCTCCCGCTCGCCCGAAAGCTGGTATGGTAGCATTTCCGAGACGATCCTGGCCTCGGTCGACATACCGGACGAGGCCCCGCCACATGTGAAGGCCTGGCTGCAAATGGTCCGCAAGGTGCTGGACCGCAGCCTCGGCCCATCCCGTGAGAAAGAGGATGTGATCGCCGCCTTTGTCGCGCATGAGGCCGCGGTGAAGTCGGAAATCCCAGCAGGGCGCCTGCTGGTGCATGAGGCCAAGGATGGCTGGGGGCCGCTCTGCGAGTTCCTGGGCGTCGCTGTTCCGGACACGCCCTATCCGCGCACCAACAGCAAGGAAGAATTCTTCGAACACCTGAAAAAGGCAGACGATATGTAAGCCGCGCAGGTTTACACGGCCCCGCGGCCCGCTAACCTGTGATTGCAGGGGCAAGACGGGGCAGGCAGATGGCAATTTCCCAGAAATGGTGGGACCGGTGGTGGGAAAAAGATTATTCCTGGGACGGTCTGGCGAAGAAAGTCTGGGAAGACTGGGTCGTGCCCGAGGATGGCGTGCCGGTGCCGGCAGGCGAGGGCGTAAAGGGCCGTCAGGCGACGCTGCAGGATTACTGGCGCCGGGCGGAGCTGGCCGAGGATGTCGAGCGGCCTGAATTCCAATGCCCGCAGACAAAGCGCCGCTTCACGCGCGTGCACCTGCCGCTGGAATTTCGGGATGGCAGCCAGACACTGAAAGGCGCGAAGGATGATGCCTTCAGAGCCGAACTGGATGAAATCCTCAAGGCCGAACTGGCCAAGCCGATTGTTGAGACTGAGCACACTTCTTATGGGGTGTTAGAAAGTCCCGACAACCGGCTGCAATGGCAGGGCGCCGTTCTGCTTGATTTTGACTTGGCTGGCCTGTCCACCCAGACCCGCTCCAAGGATGAGCGGATTCCCATGTCGCTGCAGGCCATGAACGCCGCCTTCTCGGGAAACGCCAGCTTCCAGTACGCCGCCTTCTCGGGAGACGCCAACTTCTACAGCGCCGTCTTCTGCGGGTACGCCGACTTCTACAGCGCCGTCTTCTCGGGAGACGCCGACTTCAAGAGCGCCGCCTTCTCGGGAGACGCTTGGTTTTCCAACGCCGCCTTCCTAGGTAAAGCTGATTTCAGCGGGGAAGGGCGCAGCCTGACCAGCGAACGTGTGGAGCAATCCATCATGCTGTCGTCTCAATCAGGCGATAAGGGGCTGTCTTTTGAAGGCCAACTGAAAGGAGATCCCGCCCCGCTTTCCATCACGCGGCGATCTGTCCAGCGGTTGATCGCCAAGGGGGCGGTGTTCCTGGGGGCCGTTGATTTTTCCAATCGGGCCATGGGACACGCCTGATCCGTGTACGGCGATTGGCCAGATGCTGGACCCGCTGACCGGCCCGGCACAGGAAACCTGCCAGCAGCAGTTGGGCGATGGATTTGAGCTTCGTGCCTATAGAGATGGCACGCCGATCGGTCTGCGCCTGCTGGCGAGTTTTCAGTCGCTGACCGCGATCATTCTGGTCTTCCTGTCGGGCCTTGCGATCCGGCGGCGGTTCCAGATCAATTAGTAACTCTTCGGCAGGCCGAGGACGCGTTCGGCGATGAAGTTGAGGATCATTTCGCGGCTGACCGGGGCGATGCGGGCGAGCATGGCTTCGCGCATCATGCGCTCGACATGGTATTCCCTGGCATAGCCCATGCCACCATGGGTCAGCACGGCGGTCTCGCAGGCGCGGAAGCCGGCCTCAGTGCCGAGATATTTCGCGGCATTTGCCTCCGCCCCGCAATCGAGGCCCTCATCATAGAGGCCGGCGGCCTTGTAGGCGAGCAGTTCGGCGGCGGACAGTTCTGCCCAGGCCCTGGCGAGCGGGTGCTGGATGCCCTGGTTCTGGCCGATGGGGCGGCCGAACACGACGCGGTCCTTCGCATACTGAGCAGCCCGCTCCAGCGCGGCAAAGCCGAGGCCGATGCTTTCGACCGCGAACAGAACACGTTCGGGGTTCAGGCCCTGAATCAGATATTTGAAGCCCGCGCCTTCCTCGCCGATCAGATGTTCCTTCGGCACTTCCAGACCGTCAATGAACAGCGTGTTGCACTCGACCGCCTTGCGGCCCATTTTCGGGATCGGGTTTGCCTCGATCTTGCCGCGGTCAAGATCTGTGTAGAACAGGGAGAGGCCCATATAGGGCTTGGCGCATTGGTCTTTCGGCGTGGTGCGCGCGATGATCAGGATCTTGTCGGCGCGCTGGGCCCCGGTCGTCCAGATCTTGCGGCCATTGATGGTGTAGCCGGTATTGGTGCGCTCTGCCTTGGTCTCCAGGCTGGACGTGTCGAGGCCGGAATTCGGCTCTGTCACGGCAAAGCACATCTTCTCCTGGCCGGAGATGATCTTGGGCAGGTTTTCCTGCTTCTGTTCGACATTGCCGAATTTCTCCAGCGGTTTTGGCCCGAAAATATTGAGGTGGATGGCAGACGCACCGGAATAGCCCGCGCCGGTGCGCGTGACGGTCTGCATCATCAGGGCCGCTTCCTTCAGGCCGAGGCCCGCGCCGCCATATTCTTCCGGGAAGGCAATGCCCAGCCAGCCGCCCGCGGCCATGGCGTCGCAGAATTCTTCCGGCCAGTCGCCGGTTTCGTCTGTTTTGGCCCAGTATTCATCATTGAAAGGCTCGAGCGTTTTCTCGACGGCGGCCTTGATGGCGGCCTGGTCTTCACTCATCGGGGCGATCTGATGCATGTGGCGTGGTCCTCCTGAGGCAAAGACTTAAGGCCGAGCTGCGCGCCCGTCCAGCAATCGCGCTGCGTCAGGGGCACGCAATAAGCCTAATCGCTCGGTTGCAGCCAGCCGGAATAGGTGACGACATGGCCGCCAACAGGCAGGTCGATGCGCACGTCGAAGCAGGCGCGGCCATGACCGTCCACAGTCTCTGCCGTGGTGCTGCGCGGGCGCAGGAAGGCGGGCAGGGGCACGAGGCCAAGCAGGCGAGCCGACTTCACAGGATAGGAGAGCCCATCCGCGCGAGCGCCAAGATCTATGGTGAAGCTAAGCAGGCCAAAGCGCTCTCGCATCAGGCCGCTGCCGGGGGTAGAGGCGGCGGAGAGGTAGGAGCGGAAACTGTGCCCGCCGAAAGTACGCTGCCAGATTTCCGTATTGCCCTTGCGCAGCATGCTGACCGTGACGGGCACGTCGTCACCGGCAGGCGGGAAGCCGGCACAGGCCCCGGCGAGCCGGGAGAGAAGGCTGGTGCCGCGTGTGATGTGGGCGCGGCCCGTCCAGCGGCGGGCATGGCTGACGGCGTGAAGCTGCTGGATCGGCGGGGGCAGGCGGTTGAAGTCGTCACCCAGAATGGAGGTGAAGAGGAAAGGCGCAGGCGCTTCCCTGAGCCCGGTCGTGACGCGCAGGCGGGAGAGGGCGCGTTCGGCCTCCTCCAGCGTGAACTCTGCCAGGCAGGGGCGGGCACCTGGCGGCACCTCACCCGCGGCGAGCTTGCGGCACAGGATTTCCGCCGGGATGGCGGGAATGGCGGGGCCGTCGCCATCCTCCACGATCAGGGTCCAGTCGCGTCGCTCCGGCTCGCCTGTGGGTGTCAGGCCGGTGACGGAGACGCGCATGCCGCCGGTGGAAGAGCCAAAAGCTTCCAGCCGGTCGGCCATCCATTTCAGTGGCCGGGCGAAGGGCGAGAGGCTGCGCAGCCAGCCCCACCGTACGGGCCGCGACAGAAGGGTCAGCCCGCCATGCATCAGTTTCAGGTCCAGCCCCGCGCGGAAGCTGACCGAGCGGGCCCGGAAATGCGCAGGAAAAAGCTGAAGGTCCGGCGCGCCAATGTGACTGGCCCAGCGGCCCCGAAGGGACGGGGCACCGGGGAGGGAGAGGCTGAGGGCGGTGAGGTCTCCCCAGCCGGGCACCTCAGTCCAGTGCCCGGCCTGCCAGAGGCGCAGGGGCCGCCCGGCCTGGCTAACGATGGCCTGCACGACGGACAGCCCGCGCGGGGCGCGGTTGCCGGGCAGGATCACGCTTTCGATATGGTCAATTTCGGATAGCCCTTCGGCGAGGCGCGTGACCGCCGCCGACGAGAGCGCCGGGACACTGGAAACGCCGGAAAGCACCGCAAGGGAGTGCGCGCGGGCAGTATCGTCCAGCGCCGTGATGCCGGCGGTGAAGGCGGCGTCGTCTGACAGGTCCAGATAATGTGCGCCGGCGGCCAGGGCGGCCTCTGCGACGCGGTAAGCAGCCTCGCCCCGCTGCTGGAACGGGCCGGACGCATCGACGATGATGAAGGGCGTCTCTGCGGCGAGCCGGATGGACAGGTCTTCTGCATGCGTATCAATCTGCAGCGGGCGGCAGGGCGTGCCTGCGCAAAAGGCGGCGGCCTTGTCCAGATTGCGGCCCGCGACGATGACGTCAAAGGCGGGATCAGTGGTGAGGGCGCTCGCCAGTTTCCCTCCGAACACGCCATATCCGCCAATGATGAGAATGCGCCTACTCAATCAGCCGGGCCTTCAATTCGGGCGAGGGCATGGGGCAGCTGCGCCGGCCCAGCCGATAGCGGTTGCGTGCGATGAACAGATAGAGGCGTTTGGCAAAGCCACGCGGCAACAGGTTCAGCACGCGCGCCGCGCGCCATGGCCAGCCGAGCGTGCCCATGGCCGCCGTGAAGGCGCGCATATGCGTGTAGGCGACGTTATCAATGATCACGATATTGGTTTCCATTTCCTCCGGGTCCAGACCGTATTTCTGGTAGAGGCCTTGTCCTGTCGGGGAATGAGCGGTGACAAACAGGAAGCGCCGGGTCTTGTCATGCCGGGTCATGAATTGCGCAAAGCCCGAACAGAACACGCAATAGCCGTCAAAGACGATCAGGTCCTGGGAGCATGAGGCGGTCATGTCGGTTCCCCTTCATGGTGGGATGCGTTCAATCTAGTGTTGAGGCGGCCGGTTTGACATGCTTTCCGGGTCGGATGCGTCGCTTTGTCCGAAATGCCTCAGGGCAGGGTGATCTCGCTGTCGATGCCGATGGCGCGGAGGAAATTCGGGTCGTGGCTGATGGTGATCAGGGCGCCGTCATAGGCGGTGAGGGCGGCTTCGAGGGCCTCGATCGTGTCCATGTCGAGATGGTTGGTCGGCTCGTCCAGCAAGAGCAGCTCCGGCGGCTCTGGCGCGGCGAAGATGGCAGCGAGCCCGGCGCGCAGGCGCTCTCCGCCGCTGAGGGTGGCGACCGGCTGGTGCGCGGCGGTGTTGCGGAAGGCAAAGCGGGCGAGCGCGGCGTGCGCTTCATTCAGGGTCAGATGCGGCTGGACGGCGCGGATGGCGTCCAGAATGGAGCCCTCGCGGGGCAGAAGGCTGACATGCTGGTCGAGCCGGGCGATGCGATCCGTGTGGCGGTGGAGCGTGCCGGAAGCGGGGGCGATTTCGCCGAGGATCATCCGCATGAGCGTGGTCTTGCCGGAACCGTTGGGGCCGGAAATGGCAAGGCGGCGAGGCCCGCGCAGGGTGAAGCTGAGCGGGCCGAACAGGCGGCGGCCATCAAAGGCGGTGGTGATGCCCGTGGCGGTGAGAATGTCCTTGCTGGCAGGCAGGTGGACGGGCGGCAGCTCCATCGTGATCGGGGCGGTGATCTCGACACAGGCGCGGGCGGCTTCAAGTGAGGCGGCGGCATCGGCGGCCTGAAGGCTAGCTAGCTGGTTGCCGCGTGCGGCGGTGTGTTCGGCGCGTTCCTGGCGCTTGTCGAGCAGCATTTTAGGCTCAGCGCTTTTGGCGCGGGTGCTGCGGCCGGCCTTGTCGCGGCGGTCCTGTTTCTCCTTTGCGCGCTGGGCGTCTGCCTCGGTGCGTTTCAGGGCGTTCACGGAGCGAGTGAGGTCTGCCTCGGCCTGGGCGCGGGCAGCGTCGCGGGCCTCGCGGAACTCGCTCCAGCCGCCGCCAAAGACGGTAACGCCGATAGGGGAAAGCTCAACGATCCGGTCCATGTGTTCCAGAAGGTTTCGATCATGGCTGGCAATGATCGCGCCGCCTCGCCAGTCCTGCAACAGGGAGGCGATGGCGGTTCGGCCCTCCGTATCGAGATTGTTGGTTGGCTCGTCCAGCAACAGGATGTCCGGCTGTTCCAGCAGCAGGCGGGCGATCATGACACGCGTGCGTTCCCCGCCACTGAGCTGGGAGAGGGGCGTGTCCAGGGGCATGTCCCGCAGGCCGGTTGAGGACAGGGCGGCATCGAGGCGAGGTTCCAGCGTCCAGTCGGCGGCCTCTGCATCTTCCAGCGTACCGTCGCCAGCCGTCATGCGGGCAAGCACGGCAAGGCCCTCTGCCGCGCCGAGCGCTTCGGAGACGGTGAGCGTTTCGTCCGCAATCTGGGCGAGGCGGCCTATGCGGCCGTGTACGGAGAGGTTGCCGCGGGCGGGATCGACTTCTCCGGCGATGGCGCGCAGCAAGGTGGACTTGCCACAGCCATTACGGCCGACAAGGCCAATGCGTTCGCGGCCGAGCGACAGGGTCAGGCCGTCAAAAAGTGGCGTGCCGTCAGGCGTTGTGAGGGAGAGGGAGTCGAGCGTGAGAGAAATGGACATGGGGAAGCCGAAGGGTCATGGATAGGGTCAGCGAAGCGGTGGGCTTTGCGATATCCATGTGTCTGGCCTCCAAGAGCTCTCTGCGGTCGAAGCGTTTAGATACGCATTTTCAGGCCGCGATCAAGGAGAATGGGAAATATTTTTTGGATCAGGCGGGCAGAAGGCGCGCAGGCGAGAAGGCGTTGGCAAGCTCGCTGGTCTGATGGCCGAGCATCTGGTCTGCCAGAATGCGGGCGGTCAGCGGGGCGAGCAGGATGCCATTGCGATAATGGCCTGCGGCGACGAACATGTTTGCCTGCCTTGTACGCCCCAGGAAGGGCGCAAGATCCGGTGTGCCGGGGCGCACGCCGGACCAGGTATCGGTGATACGGGCCCCTGCAACAGACGGCACGATGCGGGCGGCATTCTCCAGCAGGGTGGCAATGCTTTCCGTATCCGGCATACCTTCGGTGCGACCGGGTTCCATCGTGGCGCCGATGACCAGCAGGTCTCCGCGCGGCACCATATAGATGACGCCCGCACGCAGCGTGGTGGACGGATGATCCTCGCGCCGCTCCACAGACAGCATCTGGCCGCCATAGGAGTCGATCTCGTCCAGCGTGGTATCCCAGTTGACGAGGCTGAAGTGCTGTCCGCGCTCTTCCACTTTCAGCACAGCGCTTTGCCAGCCGGCAGTGACGAGCAAGAGGTCATGGCCTTCAATGGCAAGCTCACTGCCGCGCGATTGCAGCGGCGCGGGGGCGCGCTCAAGTGTGATGTTCGCATGACGCTCGCACCGGGTCAGCAGGGCGGTGACGACGGCGCGGTTGTTCACATAGCCATCGGTTTCAAGCTTCAGGGCACGGATCAGATCCGGCGCCAAGGCCGGTTCGATCTGGCGGGCGTCCTCAAGGCTGAGCTGCTCGCCGGGCAGACCCTTGGCTTTCAGGTTTTCGAGAATGCCGGAAAGGTGCTGCGCGGTGGTGTCATCGGCGGCGACCGCGAGCGAAGGCCCGGCGGAATAGCCGAGATGTACCCCGCTATCGCGCTGAAGTCGTTCGGCAAAGCCGGGCCACAGGGCCGCACTTTCCAGGCAAAGCTCAAACAGGCGTGGATGCACGCCGGGCTCGCAAGCGGCCTCATAGGCCGGGGCGATCATGCCGGCGGCGGCCCAGCTGGCCCCGCGTCCGGGTGTGTTGGGGTCATAGAGGGTGACCGCAGCGCCGCGTGAGGCGAGTTCCAGCGCGCAGCTGAGGCCGATAATGCCTGCGCCAGCTATGGCGACGCGGGGCAGGGAATCAGAAGGGCCATCGGCGCGGGTCATGCGCGCTGTTTAGGCCATTTCTTCAAGGAATTGAATGTTCAGGCCGCACTCGCCTGCATTTTCTGGATTTCCCAGAAACTCTGAAAGGCTTCCGCCCATTTCTGGCTCTGGAAAATGATTTCCTTGTGCATGTTGCCCAGGGGGCAGACAGCGGTGCGGACGATCATTTGCGGATAGTCATCCGACATGGGATTGCGGGTAATGTGCTCGCTGAGAAACGAATCCAGCGCGGCGGCCAGTTTTGCGTCTTCCTCTGGTGATCCAAGTGCCAGATCGACAATAATATCACTCATCACTTCCCCACATTCTGTGCCGTGTGGCCTTTTTATGAACGCCCTTTCTAGGCGGTTCATCCTTAATGCAAAATTTGCATTGCCATAGAAGTTTCACACTCCGGGACATTTCTTTTTGGCGGAATGTGCAAGAAACGGGCAAAAGGTCGCTACCTTGTCTTGTTGCGATTCATTCTCAACTGTGTTTGAACGGGGATCTAACGCTGAGAAGAGAAAGATTGTTCCATGAAATGGTATGCGCCCCTTGCGACAGCCGCCCTGTTTCTGGCCGCCTGCGGTGGCCCGGCGGAGGCGCCGGCTGAAAGTGATGCGCCTGTAACGCCTGCTGCAGAGTCCGCTGGCGTGCTGAACGTCTATTCCGCGCGGCACTATGATTCCGACAAGAAGATGTACAAGCAGTTCGAAACCGAAACCGGCATCAAGGTACGTTTCCGGGAGTCCGGGGCGGCTGAGCTGCTGGAGGCGATGAAGGCCGAGGGCGCAAACAGCCCCGCCGATGTGATCATCTCCTCCGATGCCGGCACGCTATACAGGTTTGAGGAAGCCGGCCTGACACAGCCCGCCAATTCCGACGTGCTGGACAAGGTGGTGCCGGAACATTTCCGCGATCCGGCAGGCAATTGGTATGGCCTGACCAAGCGCTTCCGCGTGATCGTCTATGATCCCGAGCGCGTGACGCCGAAGCAGGTGGATGAATATGCCGACCTCGCCAGCGCCGATTTCGACGGCGAAGTGTGCATGCGCTCTTCCACGAACATCTACAATCTGTCCCTGATGGGCGAACTGATCGACCGAATGGGCGAAGACAGCGCCGCCGCCTGGGCGCGCAGCGTGGTGGAGAATTTCGCCCGCCCGCCGCAAGGGGGTGACACGACCCAGATCGAGGCGATTGCCGCCGGTGAATGCTCGGTCGCGCTGACCAATCACTATTACTGGGTGCGCATGATGCAGGGCTCTTCCACGCAGCGCGCCGCCGCCAGCAAGACGAAACTCTCTTTTCCGCAACAGGATAGCTGGGGCACGCATGTGAACGTGACCGGCGCGGCCGTGGCGGCCAATTCGCCGAACCGCGAGAATGCGCTGCGCTTCATCGAATGGCTGACCACGCCGGAAGGCCAGGGCCTGCTGACGACGGAGACCAAGGAAGTGCCGCTGATTGAGGGCGCCAAGATGCCTGAGGGGCTGGAATTGCTGCCGGCCGAGTTCAAGGAGAGCGTCTTCCCGCTGAACAAGCTGGGCGAGAATCAGGGCGAGGCGCAGGCGATTTATGACCGGGCTGGCTGGAACTAAGCCGTCTTGACCAGCTTGACACACCTTCGCAGCTTCAGATTTCGAAGCGTTGACGGGCCCGCCTTTCTGGCGGGCCTGATCATTGCTGTGCCGGTCATTGCCACTCTGATTGCGGGGCTGGTGTATGGCGGCGGCGATGTGTGGGTGCACATCCGCGACACACTGCTGACCGGCTATACGCTGGGCACGCTGGGCACGCTGGCATTAACCGCCATCATGACCCTGGCTGTTGCGGTTCCGGCCGCATGGCTGGTCACGATGTATCGCTTTCCGGGCCGGGGCCTTTTTGAATGGCTGCTGATTCTGCCGCTGGCGGCGCCCGGCTATGTGCTGGCCTATGCCTATGCTGATCTGATGGGCCTGATGGGGCCGTTCCAGATGGCGATCCGCGAGGCGACGGGCCTGTCGGCACGCGACTATTGGTTCCCGGACATGCGCAGCCTGCCGGGCCTGGCCTTTGTGCTGACCTGCGCGCTGTACCCTTATGTCTATCTGACGGCCCGGTCGGCGTTTGTGTCGCAATCTGTCTGCGCATTGGAAGCGGCGCGTAGCCTGGGCGCCAGCAGTGCCCGCCGGTTCTGGCAGGTGGCGCTGCCCGCCGCGCGCCCGGCAATTGCGGCAGGTCTGGCGCTGACGCTGATGGAAGCGGCAGCAGACTATGGCGCAGCGGAATATCTTGGCGTGCCGACGCTGACCTTCGGCATTGTGCGCGCCTGGCAGAGCTTTGGCGAACCGGCGGCGGCGTCCCGTCTGGCGCTGATCCTGGTGGTGATCGTGATCGCGCTGATCCTGACCGAGCGCCACACGCGCGGGCGGGCAGGCAGTCAGCAAAGCTCCACCCGTTGGCGCACGGTGTCCCGCACCAAGCTGCCACTGGGCGCAGGTCTGGCGGCGAGCGCATTTTGCGGCTTGGTGTTTCTGGTCGCGTTCTTCCTGCCGGTGTCGCGGCTGATCTGGCTGAGCCTTGAGAGCCATGACCAGATTGCGCCGATCGGGCAGGCGCTGATCAATACGCTGATCCTTGCGGGTTCCGGTGCGGCGCTGGCCTTTGTGCTGGCGCTGACGATTGCGCTGACTGCGCGGCAGAGCGGACTGGTGGCAGGCTTTGCGCGCCTCATGGCGTCGACGGGCTATGCCATTCCGGGCGCTGTGCTGGCACTGGGCGCGCTGCTGGTAATGGGGCAGCTGGGCGTGACGCTGACCGGGGCCGGGGCGATTGTCGCGCTGGCCTGGGTCTATGCCAGCCGGTTCACGACATCCGGCGCAGAGCCGATGGTGGCCGCACTGGGACGGGCCCCGGCCTCCATGGGCTATGCCGCTGAAAGCCTTGGCGCCTCGCCACTGCGGCGCGCGGTTTCCGTAGACCTGCCGGTCGCGCTATCAGGCGCCATGGCTGGTGCGCTGATCCTGTTTGTTGAATCCCTGAAAGAGCTGCCCGCGACGCTGATGTTGCGCCCGTTCAATTGGGACACGCTGTCTGTGCGGGCGAATGCCTATGCCAGTGATGAGCGGCTGGCGGCGGCGGCGCTGCCCTCCCTGCTGATCACGCTGGCAGGTCTGTTGCCGGTGATCCTGCTGTCCTGGCGGCTCAGCCATTCCCGGCCTGGAGATACGCAATGAGTGAGACGCTGACGGCCAAGGGCATTTCCCGGCGCTATGGCACTTCAACCGTGGTGCAGAATGTCAGCCTGACCCTGCAACCGGGCCAGATCACAGCCTTGCTGGGTGGATCGGGCGCGGGCAAGTCCACGCTGCTACGCCTGTTTGCCGGGCTGGAGCCGGTGGATGCGGGCGAAATCCGGCTGGGCGACCAGCTTTTGTCGTCCCCTGAGCGGACGGTGCCGGCCGAAAAACGCCGCATCGGCCTCATTTTTCAGGATTTTGCGCTGTTTCCGCACCTGACGGCGGCGCAGAACGTGGCCTTCGGCCTGAAATCCATGGGTAAGGAGGCGGCGCGCGCGCTGGCGTCGGAATGGCTGGAACGGCTGGGCCTGACGGGCCGGGCAGAGGCCTATCCGCATGAGCTTTCCGGCGGGGAGCAACAAAGGGTGGCGATTGCCCGCGCGCTGGCACCCAGCCCGGCGGCGATCCTGATGGATGAGCCCTTCTCCGGCCTCGATCCGGCGCTGCGCGGCAGTGTGCGCGACACGGCGCTGGCGGCCATCCGCGAGGCAGGCATTCCGGCCCTGCTGGTGACGCATGACCCGACCGAAGCGCTGGAAAGCGCTGATTGTATTGCGATTTTGCAGGGCGGAACGCTGTTGCAACAGGGCGAGGCGGCCGAGATTTACATGAATCCGGTGAGCGCGGCTGTTGCGGCGTCGCTAGGGCCGGTCAGCCGCCTGAAGGCCGAGCATCTGCCGGAAGGATTGGCGGGGCAGGTGGTTCCGGCAGGAACGGAACTGATCGTACGCCCGGAAGGCGTGCTGCATGACGAGAACTCTCCGGCGCGGGCGAAAGTGCTGGCCAGCCAGCTGACCGGGCCGCTCTGCCGCCTGCTGTTGCAATGCAATGGTCAGGCGTTGACGGCGCTGGTGCCGCGGACGACGGCGCCGAAGGCAGGCACGGAAATCGGCATCCGCCTCGATCCGGCGCTGACATTCATGTTCCAGTCAGCCAACACCTGACAATTCTGTCATCAGTGTTGATCGCCCCTCGCCTTTAGGCGGCGAGCCCCGTAAATTCAGGGGCGTAACTGATGAACGGGAGGCGCTAAGCATGGCGCGAAATTTCCTGAAGCTTGCTGCGACTGCCGCCATGGCCGCCCTGATGGCCGCCAGTGCGTCGGCCCAGAGCCTGATCCGCGATACCGAGATCGAGGAGACGCTGCGCGAATGGACAAACCCCATTCTGGACGTTGCAGGCCTCAATCCGAATGATGTCGGCCTCTACATCATCAATGACCCCTCCCTGAACGCGTTCGTGGCGAACGGGCAGAACATCCACCTTCACACCGGCCTGATCATTGCGGCGGAATCGCCAGGGCAGATCAAGGGCGTGATCGGGCACGAGACCTGTCACATTGCCTGCGGCCACTCGGTCAGCCGCCAGCGCGCCGCCGGTGTTGCGATGCGCCCGGCGCTGCTCTCCATTGGTCTCGGCATTCTGGCCATGGCGGCCGGGGAAGGCGGGGCCGGGGCGGCGCTGATCGGGTCTTCCCAGCAATTCGCCGCGCTGAACTTCTTCGTGCATACGCGCTCTGAAGAGGCGACCGCGGATGCGGCCGCCGTGGAATACCTGACACAGCTGGGCGAGTCCCCGCGCGGACTGGTCGAGTTCTTCGAGAATTTCCGCTATCAGGAAGTGCTGTCAGACGCGCGCCGCTATCCGTATTTCCGGGCCCACCCGCTGGCGTCTGACCGTATCCGCACCGTGCGCCAGCTGGCCGAGGATTCCGGCATGATGGATGTGCAACCGACTGACCGGGAGGTCTATCAGTACCAGATGATGCGCGCGAAGCTGATCGGCTTCCTCGACACGCCAAACAAGGTGGCGCGGGAATATCCGCCGAGCGACCAGAGCGAACCGGCCCGCTATGCCCGGGCCATCGCGGCGATGCAGGCGTCTGACATCGAAACGTCGCTGACCCTGATCGACTCGCTTCTGGAAGACGAGCCGGACAATCCGTATTTCTGGGAGCTGAAAGGTCAGATCCTGTTCGAAAGCGGCCGCACGGCAGAATCGGTTGAGCCGCACAAGCGCTCGCTGGAGCTGAAGCCCGGTGCGCCACTGTTGCTGATCAATTATGCGCGGTCCCTGAATGCCCGCGCTGAGCCGGGCGACATCGAAGCCGCCGAGGATGCGCTGCAAAAGGCTCTGATTGCGGAGCCGGACAATGCCTTTGCCTGGGCGCAGTTGGCCATCACCTATGAGGAGCAGGGCCGCCGCGCCGAAGCGCAGCTGGCAACCGCCGAGTCCGCCTATTCGGTTGGCGATATTGTACGGGCGAACCGCTTTGCGCACTTCGCTGTGCAGAGTCTTGAGCCCGGTACGCCAGACTATCGCCGCGCCGATGACATCCTGATGGTGACGGATGCGAACAATCCGGACAATCGCGAGATGTATCGCCGCCGGGGCCCGCGCTTTTCGCTCACGGTTCAATAGGCCGCGATCAACTTTGTGTCAGGCCTGATGGACGCGGGCCGTGCAGCCTGTATATCTGCGAAACGTAATATTATACCTGACGACAAGGAAGGCCCGTATGACCTTTAAACTTGCCACCATGACCGCTGCGATGGCGGTTGTTGCCCTGACCCCTGCCTGCGCCGAGAGCAAGGCTGCTCCCGCTGCTGACCGCGAGGCCATGGAAAAGGTCGTGCGCGACTACATTCTGGAAAACCCGGAGATCATCGAGGAAGCCCTGATCAAACTGGCCGACCGTCAGCGCGCCGAGGCGGCCAAGGCCAGCCAGGACGCGATCATGCAGAATTACGACAATCTGTATAATCACGCTGACGACCACTTCATCGGCCCGGCGGATGCGGAGATCACGCTGGTCGAGTTCTTCGATTATCGATGCGGTTATTGCAAACGCTCTGTCGATTTCGTGCAGAACCTGCCCGAGGAATATGACGGCAAGGTGCGCGTCGTGTTCAAGGAACTGCCGATCTTTGGCGGGATCAGCGAGACCGCCGCGCTGGCAGCCCTCGCAGCTGGCAAGCAGGGCAAGTATAACGAATATCACGTCGCGCTGATGAAGCTGAAGAACAATGACGATCTCACCGAAGCGAAGCTGGACGAGATTGCCAAGGAACATGGCATCGACGTGAAGAAGATGCGCGCCGACATGCGCTCCATGGAAATCCAGAAACAGCTGGCCGATATGAAGCAGCTGGGCCGGACGCTGGGCGTCGATGGCACGCCGGGCTTCTTCCTGGGTGACAATTACATTGAAGGTGCGAACACGCCGCGCATCATCGAGCTGATTGAAGGCGAACTGGACAGCTAGGGCATGAGCCTCAAGACGGCCAAGGCTCAAGAAGGCACGGACGTTTCGTACGGGCTGTCCAGCGAGAAGACAGGGATGGTGGCGATCAGTGTGGCGCCATCATCGCTTTCCAGATCATAGGTGCCGCTCATGATGCCGGACGGGGCAGACAGCGGCGCGCCAGATGTGTAGCTGAAGCGCTCTCCCGGCCCAAGCGTTGGCGTCTGGCCGATCACGCCGTCACCATCGACAATCTGACGGCGCCCAGCAGCGTCCACAATGCGCCAGTGGCGGCGGACAATGGTCCAGGTCCGCTCGCTCTCATTCTCCACTTCCACTGTGTAGGACCACATGAAGCGGGCTTTTGCCGGCTCTGATTCGTCATGCATGAATTTCGGACGAACCCGGATGCGCACGCCATCCGTGATCTGTTCATAAAGTGGAGGTGGTACCCGTCTGCCCATTCCTGTGAAATTCAATCCTATTGGTTCACACTCTGTTAAGGGCGTTGGTCAAATCCATTACAAGATCGTCAGAATCTTCCAGTCCAACGGACATCCGGATCCAGCTGCGGTCAAGCCCCATTGAGGCCTGCTCTTCGTCGCTGAGCGCGCGGTGCGTGGTGGAGGAGGGGTGACAGGCGAGCGATTTGGTGTCGCCGAGATTGTTGCAGATATCGACCAGCTCCAATGCGTTCAGGAATTTGAACGCCGCATCCTGTCCGCCCTTGAGGGAGAGCGCGATCATTGTGCCGCCCGCGCTCATCTGGCGCTTGTGCACGTCGTAGTGCGGATGGTCTTTCCGGTGAGGATAGCGCACCGCTGCAATGGCCGGGTGGTCCGCAATGACATCTGCCAGACGGGCAGCGTTCTTTGTCTGCTGGTCTACGCGCAGCTTCAACGTCTCCAGGCCCTTCAACACGACCCAGGCGTTGAACGGCGAAGCCGCCGGGCCCATGTGGCGCAGCCACGGATCAATCACCTCTTCAATATAGGCCGAGTTGCCGAGAATCGCGCCGCCCATGACGCGGCCCTGGCCGTCCATATGCTTGGTGGTGGAATAGACGACGAGATCCGCGCCGAGCTCCAGTGGCTTTTGCAGGATCGGCGTGGCGAACACATTGTCGACCACCAGCACAGCGCCGGCCTTCTTGCAGAGCTTTGACACTGCTTCGATGTCCACCCCGTCCAGTAGGGGATTGGCCGGGCTTTCGATCAGCACAAGCTGGCAGCCCTTGGCGATCTCGCGCTCCCAGGCGTCCAGGTCTGCGCCGTCCACAAAGACGGTCTCGATGCCAAATTTCGGCATCTGGTTGGCGATGATCCAACGGCAGGAGCCGAACAGGGCAGTTGCCGCCACGACGCGGTCCCCCGCCTTCAGCGGCGCAAGAATCGCGCTGGAAATGGCGCCCATGCCAGAGGCCGCGACGCGGCAGGTCTCTGCGCCTTCGATCAGGGCGAGGCGCTGTTGCAGCATTTCGCAGGTCGGGCTGCCATAGCGGGAATAGACAAAGCCATCTTCCTCACCGGCCATGCGGCGCATCGCCTGTTCGGCGCTGTCATAGGAATACCCGGAGGTGAGATATAGCGCTTCGGAGATCTCGCCATGGGGCGAGCGCATCAGGCCGCCGCGCACCGCACGGGTCGCAGGCTTCCAGCCCTTTTTGCTATCGCTACCTTGTCCATCTGCCATGACACTATAGTCCTTGTGTTTCGTGTAATGGGTCTTATGCCTGAGACGGCAAGGGGTGCAAGAGATGGCCGAAGATTCGGGTGTATTGCCAGATCATGAGATTATCGCACTGGCAGAGGCTGGGGCGATCCGGACAGACCTGCCGCTGGACGATGGACAGGTGCAGCCGGCCAGCCTGGATTTGAGGCTGGCAGAGGATGCCTATCGCCTGCGGGCGAGCTTTCTGCCCGGCAAGGACCGCACGGTTGCCGAGATGCTGCAGGAGCCGGGCATCCACATGCACCGGGTCGACCTGACCAAGGAAGGCGCGGTGCTGGAGACGGGCTGCGTGTACCTCGTGCCGCTGCAAGAGCATCTGCGCCTGCCGCCCGGCATCGCGGCGCGGGCGAACCCGAAGAGCTCCACCGGGCGGATCGACGTGTTCACGCGCCTGGTGACGAACCGCTCTCGCGCCTTTGACGAAGTGCCGATGGGCTATTCCGGGCCGCTTTACCTGGAAGTGTCGCCGCGGACGTTCCCGATCATGGTGCGCCCGGGAGACCGGCTGGCGCAGATAAGGTTCAAGCGCAAACGGCCTGAAACGTTGAAAGAGAAAGTGGTCTCCATCGATCTGGAAGTGAAGGGCGACCAGCCCGTCGGCTGGCGCGCGAAGCACCATTCCGGCATTGTGGACCTTCGCGGCATTGGCGCGCATGAGGCCGGGCAGTTCTGGGAGCCGGTCTGGCCGCGCGATGGCCGGATTGTTCTGAACCCGGAGGAGTTTTACATTCTGGTCAGCCGGGAGACCGTAAAGGTCGCGCCGAACGAGGCGGCAGAGATGGCCCCGATCGCGCCGGAGCTGGGCGAGTTCCGCGCGCATTATGCGGGCTTTTTCGATCCAGGCTTTGGCACCAATTCCAGCGGCAGCCGCGCGGTGCTGGAAGTACGTTCTCGCGATGTGCCCTTCATTCTGGAACATGGCCAGCCGGTCGCCAAGCTGATCTATGAAAGCATGGCGTCAAAGCCGCAGGGCCTCTATGGTGGAAAAGGCTCCAATTATCAGGGGCAGGGGCTGAAACTGTCGAAGCATTTTGCCTGAAGAGGGGCTGGTCATGAAACTTCATTATTCTGTCACCTCGCCCTATGCGCGAAAAGTTCGTGTCGTGATCATTGAGCATGAGATGGAAGACGAGGTGGAACTGGTGAAGGCCAATTCCATGGCGGAAGGCGCGCCAGAGATCATCCACAATCCGCTCAGCAAGATTCCCTCGCTGATCCTGAAGGATGGCTATGCCCTTTATGACAGCCCGGTGATCTGCGAGTATCTGGACCATGAGGCGGGCGGCAAACGCCTGCTGCCCAAGGAAGGCTCGCGTCGCTGGACCGTGCTGCGTGCGCAGGCCCTGGGCGATGGCATTCTGGACGCGGCCCTCGGCCTGGTGATGGAAAGCAGACGGCCCGAAGAAGAACGCTCTGCCATGTGGCAGGAGCGCTGGACGGGCGCCATCCATCGCGGCGTGGACCAGATTGCCGAGGAAATTGCGGAAGACGCCAAGGCGTTTGATCTGGGCCGGATCACCTATGCCTGCGCGCTTGGCTATCTCGATTTCAGGTTGCCGGATATCGACTGGCGGGCCCCGCATCCGGAGCTGGCAAAGTGGTATGAAGAGGTCTCGGCCCGCGAAAGCCTCGCCCGTACACGCCCGCCGGAAGAGTAGGACGGTATCGTATAGTTCACCCCGGCAGATGACGCGCCGGGGTGAGACCTGGGTAAGCTCCTGACGGGTCAGGCCGGTTCGGCGGCCATCATGTAGGAGGCCGGCCAGTCGATGTTCGCAAAATAACGCGTCTTCATCCGGTCGATATAGGCGACCAGATTGGCGTGCTTGTGAACAAGGCCGCTCAGCGGTGTGTCGAAATACTCCGTGCCGCAGGCGATCAGGACGGCAGCAACAGAAGCATCGGCGCAGCTGGGTTCGGTTCCGAACATATAGTCCTGATCCCCCAGATGCATGGCGATGGCGCCGATATCCCAGTCCGCCAGTTGCATCCGTTCCTCATCCGTGAACCGGCCTGTCCCTTCGCCAGTGTGCATGGCAGAGAGGTTTTCGCGCACTTCGTTCCGAACTGCGTCCCGGGCATTTTCCGGAACGTTGGAGAAGAACAGGGCTGGGCCCTTGTTGAAATTGTGATCCTTCATCCAGCGCTCATACGCCATGATCTTGGCGAGCTGTCCTTCCGCCATGCGTTCCAGCGCCCAGCTGGCGGCAATGTCCTTGCCAGTCATGCCGTCATACAGGCCACGGCCAAGCTTGGTTTCCAGATGATGGCGGATGAAATTACTGTCCTCGACCAGTTGGCCCTCATCAATGATGTAGGGCGCCTTGTGCTTCGGAACGCTTTCGAGATCCGCCATGGCGCGGGTGAAGCTGACGCCCAGCATTTGCAGCTGAATGTCTGCCTTCATGACGAAAGGGCTGGGCGAAGGGCAGTCGAACATAGGGCCCCATCCATAAAGCGTGATCATCACTTTTCTCCTGTCTGGCTTGTGATGAGGGCTTGATAGTGGAGGGCTGCTGACAGCATGGTGTCAGCAGTGTGGCAGTAGGGTTCAATTCATGAGACGCACCGAACGGCTTTTCCAGATCATCCAGATACTGCGGCGCAAGAGCCGGCCCGTGACCGGGCAGGAGCTGGCAGAGGAGCTGGAGACCAGTCTGCGCACGATTTATCGCGATATGGCGGAGCTGATCGCGCAGCATGTGCCGATCCGCGGGGAGGCGGGCACGGGCTATGTGCTGCAGCCGGGATATGACATGCCTCCTCTGATGCTGACGACGGACGAGCTGGAGGCTGCCGTACTGGGCGCGCGCTGGGTGGCGGCGCGCGGGGATGCACGGCTTGTGCGCGGCGCGGAGGATCTGATCGCGAAGCTTTCGACCGCCGTGCCGCTGGACCTGCAGCCCGTGATCGTGGATTCCGGGCTCGTTCCGGTCAGCTTCCGCAAGCGGCCGGAGGATTCCTTCGATGTGGCCCTGGTGCGTGAAGCGATCCGAATGCAGAGAAAGATGGACCTTGGCTATGCCGACGAGGCGGGCAATGTTACCCGCCGCACCGTGTGGCCTTTTCTGATCGTCTATGCCGATGACATAAGGATGATGTGCGCGTGGTGTGAATTGCGGCAGGGCTTCCGCCATTTCCGGACAGACCGGGTTCGGCAGATCGAGATACTGGAGGCGCGCTTTCCGGAACGTGTCGCGCGCCTGCGCAAGGATTGGGAGGAGGAACGTGCCCGGCGGCGCTGTCAGGAGGCTACTCCTCCAGATTCAGGCGCATCTCGGTGATGTAGGGTTTGAAGCCGGTCTTCTCATAGGCACGGATCGCGGGCGCGTTGTTGCTGTAGACCTCTAGCCGCACCTCGGGCAGGCCGCGAGAACGGGCCCAGGCGAAGAGGTGATCCATCAGCAGGCGGTTCAATCCCTTGCCGCGATGGTCCGGGTGTACAAACATGAAGCCCAGAAAGGCATGATAGTCGGATTCGACATAGGGCTTTGACGGCCGTTTGTGCGCATAGCCGGTGGCGATGATCTCTTCATCGAGTTCAATGACAGCGACTTCGGCATCCTCTGATGTAACAAGTTCGCCGATATCATAATAGCTGATCGGGTCTGGCCGCAGCGTGTGGTCATAGGGGCGCTCAGCCGAAATGATGCCCTGTTCGCACTGCTTCAGTACAGGCAGGTCATTGAGGCTGGCGGAACGCAGGCGCAGGCGTGAGGTGAAGTCGTCTGAGGTCATGATGATATGTCAGCAGGGGCGACCTGCATCAGGGGTGCGGGGCGGGGATGCCGTGACGGCGAGCCAGCGCGTGGAGGATGGCATTGCGGTCATTAATGAAATAATGGCCGTCATGGTGCTGCACGCCGTCCAGGCCTTCGCCTGAATCAGACAGGATCAGCACAGGGGAGCCTTGATTGTCTTCGCCCAGCAGGCTGACAATCTCCCTGCGCGGGCGGGCCCAGTTGATGCGGTGGATCTCCAGCTTGCCAGCCAGCTCCGGATAGCTGACCAGCAGGCCTTCCATGATGATGCAGTCCGGGCAGTAATAGGCCGCACCCGGATAGGCCGGATCGCTATTGTGCGGGTCCAGAAGGTAGAGCGTGTCTTTTTGCATGGTTTAATGCTTCGTTTGCTGAAGGTCTCGGTAGCTGACCAGCGCGCCATTGCGCGTTTCTTCCGAGCTGACCAGTTTTATCAGTTCGGCGGCAACCTCTTCCGGGGTCGGAAGAGTCATCGGGTCTTCGCCAGGCATGGCCTCTGCGCGCATGCCGGTGCGGGTGCCGCCCGGATTGTAGATATTGGCGCGCAGTTTCAGATTTTCATTCTCGTCCGCCCAGCCGAGTACAAGCGCTTCAAGAGCGGCCTTGGAGGCCTGATAGGGGCCCCAGAAAGCCCGCGGGCTGCGCGCGACGCTGGAGCTGACAAATACCGCGCGCGGGGCATCTGACTGGTGCATCCAGGGCGAAAGAGCGCGGATCAGGTGGAAATTCGAATTGAGGTTCACCGCAATGGTTTCCTCAAAGCTGCGCGGGCCGCAGGTTTCGACCGGACCCAGCGTGCCGAGAATGCCGGCATTGGCGACCAAGCCATCAAGGCGGCCAAAGCGCTCTCCGATCACCTTGCCAAGGGTTTCGATGCCCTTGGTATCTTTCAGGTCCATCGGCACGAGGACGGCTTCGCTGCCATTGGCGCGGATCTCGTCGTCCAGCTTTTCCAGCGCGGCCTTGGAGCGCGCGACGGCGATGACGAGGTCGCCCCGTTTGGCGAGTTGTAGCGCTGCGGCACGGCCGATCCCGCGCGAAGCGCCGGTCACGAGGATGATGCGGGGAGTGTCAGTCATGGGCCTTTTTATCCTGTCATCTCATCCCGGAACATGCGGCGCATGGCACCGGGATGACCTGATGCGCTGATCTGCGTTTAGGCCGAGATTCTAGGCATCGTCCAGCAGGGAGAGTTGGCGTTCCTTGTCGGCCTCAGCGTGTTCATTGTCCACCAGCGGGGTCGGGTAGACGCCCGTGAAGCAATGGTCTGCGAATTGCGGCTGCATTGGATTGCGTTGCGGCTCGCCGATGGCCTTGTAGAGGCCTTCCACGGAGAGAAAGCCGAGCGAGTCGACGTTCAGTTCCTTCACCATCTCCTCATGCGTATGGATCGCGGCGAAGAGTTCGGATTTGGCGGCCATGTCGATGCCGTAGAAATCCGGGTTCACAATGGGTGGGCTGGCCGATCGGAAATGGATTTCCTTGGCGCCGGCATCGCGCACCATCTGGACGATCTTCTTCGACGTGTTGCCGCGTACGATGGAGTCGTCCACCAGGATCACACGCTTGCCGTCCAGCACGGCGCGGTTCGGGCTGTGCTTCTTGGAGACGGCGCTCTGGCGCCCGGTCTGGGTCGGCTGAATGAAGGTTCGGCCGACATAGTGGTTCCGGATAATGCCCATCTGGAAGGGGATGCCGGTCTGTTCCGAAAAGCCGAGCGCGGCCGGCACGCCGGAATCCGGCACCGGCACGATCACATCGGCGTCCGCCGGGGTTTCGAGGCCCAGCTGGTGGCCCATGCGGCGGCGTACTTCATAGATGGAGCGGCCCTGAACGATGGAGTCCGGACGGGCGAAGTAGACATATTCGAACACGCACGGGCTGGACGGGCGCGGCGCCGTGAAGCGGTGAGACTCGACGCCCTTTTCGCTGATCACGACAATCTCGCCATTGTCGATCTCGCGTACGAATTCCGCGCCGATAATGTCCAGCGCACAGGTTTCCGACGCCAGCACATAGGCCTCGCCCAGCTTGCCCAGAATCAGCGGACGCAGGCCCACAGGGTCACGCGCGCCAATCAGCTTCTTGCCGGTCAGGCCAACCAGGGCGTAGCCGCCCTCGATCTTCTGCAGCGCATCGACCAGACGGTCCAGGAAGCGCGGACGTGTGGAGCGGGCCACAAGGTGCAGGATGACTTCAGTGTCCATGGTGGACTGGAAGATCGCCCCGTCTTTCACCAGTTCGGTGCGCAGCTTTCTGGAATTGGTCAGATTGCCATTGTGGGCAACGGCGAAGCCGCCGCCTGCAAGGTCTGCGAAAATGGGCTGCACATTGCGAAGCATCGTGCGCCCTTGTGTGGAATAACGGTTGTGACCGATGGCTGCGTGGCCGGGAAGGCGCTGGCGCAGGTCTCCACCGAAATGCTCCCCCACCATGCCGAGATGGCGTTCCGAAGGGAAACGCTTTCCGTCAAAGGTGATGATGCCACACGCTTCCTGTCCGCGGTGCTGAAGGGCATGAAGCCCCAGCGCCGTCAAAAGACTGGCTTCGTGGTTTCCGTAGATTCCGAAGACGCCGCACTCCTCGCGTGGCTTGTCATCATCATGATCGAAATAGACCATCTGTGACGCACCTCCTGAGTGACAGTTCTGCGACACGGGCCTATTGCCCTGTTTTGGCCTCTGAGGGAAGGGCGGCTTGCACATCTTTTCCGACTTTCGAGGCTTCATCATTCACATAGGAAGCCATGTTGCTTAGCGCCGGGTAGGTGGCGGAGTTCTGTATCCAGTCCGGGATCCGGCTATCATCCAAGGCCAGATTTAGGAGTACTGCGAAGAAAACCAAGGCAATGAAGCCACGTGCGATGCCAAAGAACAGGCCGGCAATGTGATCAAACATGCCGATTCCGTCGGCGCCCTGGATGTTTTTCGAAAGGCGCTGGCCCAGCCAGGCAACGATCACATAGACAATAATAAAGGCGACAATCACGAGGAACAGGTCTGCCGTCCAGGGTTCCATGCCTTCCGGCACGAGGCTGGCCAGGTCATCACGGAAGAATTTGCGGGCATAATAGGCGGCGGCGAGGGCGCCGATGAACGCGCCGAGGGTGGCAACTTCCCTCAAGAACCCCCGGGCAAAGGCCATGATCGCGGAGATCACGATGACAGCGACGGCGATAGCGTCGAAAGCTGTAATGGACTCAAGCATTCTGTGCGTCCGGAGCGAGGGTTTGGGCCAGATCGATAAGTCTTTTAATCGGCGTGATCGTCAAGCCATCCACTGTGGTTGGACTGCCTTCTGGGACATAGGCGTGAGTAAAACCTAAACGTACGGCTTCTTTAAGGCGCTGCTCCATGCGCGCAACGGGGCGGACAGCGCCTGATAGGGCGACCTCTCCGAAAAAGACGCTGCGGCCCGGAACCGCCATATCGGAGAGCGAGGAGAGCAGGGCCGCCGCCGCGCCGAGATCGCCCGCCGGCTCGCTGATGCGATAGCCGCCCGCGACGGAGAGATACACATCCATGCCCGACAGGCTGATGCCGCAGCGCGCCTCCAGCACGGCCAGCAGCATGGCGAGTCGCCCGCCATCCCAGCCGACCACGCTGCGCCGGGGCGTACCATAGGCGCTTTTGGCGACCAGGGCCTGAACCTCTGCCAGCACGGGGCGCGAGCCTTCCATGGCCGCGAACACCGCCGCGCCGCCTTCGCCCTCGCCATCCGTGCTGAGGAACAGGGCGGAGGGCTCCTTCGCCGGGGCGAGGCCGTATTGGTGCATTTCGAAGATGCCGATCTCGTCCGTTGGTCCGAAACGGTTTTTCACCGCGCGGAGGATGCGGAATTGGTGGCCGCGCTCGCCCTCGAAATAGAAGACGGCGTCGACCATGTGCTCCACGACGCGGGGGCCGGCAATATTGCCTTCCTTGGTGACGTGGCCGACCAGGACCAGCGCCGCGCCGGATTTCTTGGCCCAGCGCACCAGTTCCTGTGCGCAGGCGCGAACCTGGCTGACCGAGCCGGGCGCGGCCTCAAGACTGTCTGACCACATGGTCTGGATGGAGTCGATGACGACGAAATCTGGCTTTGCGGCTTTCAGCGCGGAGAGGATCTTGCGCAAGTCTGTCTCGGTGGCGAGATCCACGGGGCTGTTGGCCACTTTCAGGCGCTGGGCGCGCTCCTGAATCTGGGCGGCGGCTTCCTCGCCCGAAACATAGACCGTCTTCACGCCATTTCGGGCAAGCCGCGCGGCGACCTGCAGCAGCAGGGTGGACTTGCCGATGCCGGGGTCCCCGCCGATCAGCGTGGCGGAGGAAGGCACGATGCCGCCGCCGAAGACACGGTCCAGTTCCTCGACCCCCATCACGATGCGGGCAGGCGTTTCGGTTTCCGCGTTCAGGGCAACAAAGTCTGCCTTGGAGCTGCGCTTGGTGCCGGTCTTGGGCGCGGCAAGCCCGCCGGGCGCGCTGCTGACGGCTTCCTCGACCAGCGTATTCCACTCTCCGCAGCCATTGCACTTGCCGCTCCATTTGGAGTGAACTTCCCCGCAGGACTGGCAGACATAGGCAATATTGGAGGCTTTAGGCATGGTTAAGGGGATATTGCGCTTTGGCGCGCGGGGAAAGGGGAATTGACGGCACTTTTAGATCAGGTGTGAAGGTAGGGACCAATGCGTCAGGCCATGCCCGCTAGGGAGGCTCCTTTTCAAGGAGGCTTCATGATCCATACTCAATTTATTCAAATGATCTGGAAATGGATGGCCGCCCTGCCGCATTGGTTTGAGGTTGCCATTATCCTTTCATATTAGGCAGAGCCCATCACGGTCATGATCTCTACTATATGGCCGGCTGGATAGGGCCGTCAGCTCGTCCGTGGACGAATTGATCGACATAGTCATTGCCGCTATTGTCGATGATGTCGGCCGGGCCGTGCCAGATGATCTTGCCTTCATAGAGCATGGCGATGTTGTTCGCGATCTTGCGGGCAGAGGCCATGTCATGGGTGATCGAGACGGCGGCCGCGCCCAGGCTGCGCACCTGTTCGATGATCAGATCATTGATTGCATCGGCCGTGATCGGATCAAGGCCGGTGGTCGGCTCGTCAAAGAAGATCAGGTCCGGCTTCGAAATGATCGAGCGGGCGAGGGAGACGCGCTTCTGCATGCCGCCGGAGATTTCCGCCGGATAAAGGTCTGCCACATCCGGGCCGAGGCGCACTTTCTTCAGCGTCTCGATGGCGCGTTCCTTGGCGTCCTTGCGGCGCATGCGGTCGGCCTGCAGCAGGCGGAAGGAGACATTTTCCCAGACGGTGAGACTGTCGAACAGCGCGCCGGACTGGAACAGCATGCCGATGCGCTCGCGCATCTTGGCGCGGGTCTTGCCGGTGGATTTGGTAACGTCTTCTCCGTCAAAGAAGATCTTGCCGTCATTCGGCGTCATCAGCCCGAGCGCATTCTTCAGCATCACGGACTTGCCGGAGCCGGACCCGCCCAGCACGACGAGGCTTTCCCCGCGCTGGACTTCCAGATCCACGCCCTTGAGGACATGTTTCTGGCCGAAGGATTTCTTGACGTTTTCCAGTCTGAGGATGGGCGTGGTCACAGGCCAATCTCCACGAACAGGGTGGACATGATGTAGTTTGTCGCCAGCACGAGCACCGCTGCGCCGACCATGGCAAGCGTCGCCGCGCGTCCAACGCCGGTTGCGCCGGCTTCGGAGCGGTCACCCTGATAACAGCCCATCGTGGCAATGACGGCGCCGAACACGACGGCCTTGATCAACCCGACGATCACATCATTGTTCGTCAGGAAGTCCATCGTGTTGCGGATATAGGTGGTGGAGTCGAAATCCAGCGCATAGACGCTAACCAGCCAGCCCCCCATGATGCCGATAATGTCTGCGACCAGCACCAGAAGCGGCAGCGCAATGATCGCGGCCAAGAAACGCGGAGCATAGAGATAGCGAAAGGGAGAGGCCGACAGGGTTTCCAGCGCGTCGATCTGCTCTGTCACGCGCATGGCGCCGATCTCTGCCGAGATGCCGGCCGACACGCGGCCCGCCAGCATCAGGCCGGTAATGGTTGCGCCCAGTTCCCGCGTGATGCCGAGTACGACGATGCTGGGAACAAACTGTTCCGCGCCATAGCGGCTGCCGCCTTCATAGATGTTCAGGGCCAGCGCCGCGCCGATAAAGACGGCCGACAGGCCGACGACGGGCAGGGAGTAGAAGCCGATATTGACCATCTGCTTCCAGACCTGGGCCAGATACCAGCGCGGGGTGAAGGCCGTGGCCATCACCTTCAGGAAGAAGACGAACAGCCGGCCGACCTCGCTGAACAGGCCGAGCGACGCGGCGCCGATCCATTGCAAGGGATTGGGGAACCCGCGCTTAGCGGTAGTTGCGTTTGACACGATTTCCGAGCCCTGTGAGTAGTTCATAACCGAGCGTACCAGCACGGGCCGCTTGCTCTTCCAGTTTGGCATTATAGCCGAAGAATTCAACGCGCGCGCCGGATTTTGCCGCTTTCTGTGCTTTTGAGACGTCTATTGTGATGAGGTCCATGGAAATGCGTCCAAGCACAGGGCAGGGCGCTCCATCAAGATAACTCATCAGTGCATTGGCGCCAGAACGCGGGATTCCGTCTGCATAGCCGAGCGCCACTGTGGCTAGCGGCGTATCCTGTTTCAGCGTGTGGGTCGCGCCATATCCGACCGTCTCGCCAGCCTTGCCCTCGAACACGGACAGGATGCTCGCTTCCAGCAAGACGACGGGTTCCAGCGTAAACCCCAGGGGCGGCAGGGAGCCACCATAGAGCGCAATGCCAGGCCGGGTCAGGTCAAACGCATAGGCCGGTCCAAGATAACAGCCGGCGGAATTCGCCAGGCTGGCAGGCACATCCGGAAAGGCCCTTGTGATCTGGGTGAACGCCTTCAGCTGCTGCGCATTCATGGGATTGTCAGGCTCATCCGCGCAGGCGAGGTGGCTCATGATCAGCAGCGGCTGCAGCTTGCGCAGCGCTTCGGCCTGTTTCTCGACAATTCCGGGCGACAGGCCCAGCCTGTTGATGCCGGTATCAAAGTGTAGCGCACAGCCTGCCCGCGGTGCGCGCGACCACAGCATCAATTGCTGCGGTGTAGAGATAACCGGCGTCAGGTCAGCATCGCGATATAGGCGCAGGTCTTCTGGAAACGGTCCGTTCAGTACGAATATACGCGCCCCAAAGCCCAGCTCGCGGCGCACGCTGACGCCTTCCTCGACATGCGCGACGAAGAATGTGTTGCAGCCAGCCTTGGCCAGCCTGCGGGCAACTTCGCGCGCGCCGAGGCCATAGGCGTCTGCCTTGATAACGCCCGACGTTGTGGCGCCCGGGTTCAGTCGGTCCAGCGCCTGCCAGTTGGCCGCGATGTTGGCGAGATGGATTGTGGCTTGCGGGCGGGAACTCATGGCACTGATGATTAGAAGTGTTCGGCCTGTCTGTCATCCAGACAAAGCCGTCATTACTTCTCGTGATGTTCGACCCAGGCAGAGCCCTTCATGTTCCAGACCGGCGTGAAGAACACCATCCAGAGGATCAGGATGGTCATGCCACCGGCGGGCACGATGGCGATGCGGTAGGGGCCGAACAAATCCACCAGCGCGCCCATGATCGCCGCGCCGAACGGGGCCCCGGCCATGAAGCCCAATTGGTAGATGGAGAGCACACGGGCGAGTTTTTCCTTCGGCGCCGCATCCTGCACGATGGAGCGGCTCATCGCGATGGAGATGCCTGCGGCCAGGCCCCAGATGAAGACGATGCACAGGAACGCAAAATGCGGAATGTGCCACATCATGGCGAGAATGCTGGTGGAGCCGAGGAATTGCGCGATCAGCAACAGGCGGCCCTGGCGCTTGATGCGCTTGAAGATCGACAGCACGACGGATGAGACGAACGCGCCCATCCAGAAGGTGACGAACATGTCCCGGATGCCGTCTGATCCGAAGCCGTAAATGTCCCGGTTTACAATCGGCAGCACAACCAGGAAGGCGCCGATCACGAAAATGCCGACGCCGAACATCAGCGCGGTCATCGCCCACAGCTTTCCGTCAGACCGCACGGCGTGGAAGCCCTCGGCAATGTCACTGAGTGCAGATTTGATGCCCTTGCCGCTGGAACGGACCTGACGCCCCTTGGCCAGCCACAGGGCAAAGCCCGCGCCGCAGGCCAGCGTCAGCCCCTGGATCATCAGCAGGTCTTCTGCCGGGATGGGGCCAATGCCGAAGCCGCCCATCCAGTCTGGCATCTGCGTGCGCTTGTCGGCATAGCCGCCGAGGATCAGGCCGCCGATCTGGGCCAGAAATTGCGCCATGGTGGCGAGTGTCACGCCGAGCTGGAGCGTCACGCCGGAGCCGACCCTCATGCGCCGCTCGACCACTTCATTCACGATCGAATCCCGCGCGGGCATCATGAAGGCGCCGACTGTGCCGATGGTGATGCCGTAGATGATCATGGCGGGGTAGGAGAGCTGTCCGCGGGACACCGCGAGGGCCAGCAAAAGGGCCGGGGCGGCCGCCAGGAAGTGCAGGATGATCAGCAGGCGTTTGCCATCTGCGCGCTCTGCCACGACGCCGCCAATCAGCAGGAAGATAACAGACGGGGCCGACAGCGCCATGTTCGCCAGGCCGAGGGCCAGGCCGTCCATGTGCAAGTGCTGCTGTCCGGTGATCAGATAGGGAAAGAGCACCATCTGCAGGCCGAACGCCATGAACCAGCTGAGCTGGACCATCAGATAGGCCGGCAGTTCAACCTTGACGCCCCGGCGCAGACGGCGCGCGCGCCAGTGATTGGCCGTGGCCAGAAAGGATGCACCCGCGCCGATTGCCTCATTGACGCCACTGACCGGGGACGAGATGTCTTCAGCCGCATCTTCGGCCATCTCGTCTATCAGATCGTCAATTCTGTCATTCATTGTGAGGCCTGTTCCCAGCAGAATTGGCGGACTGTATGGAGCAAGCCCCGAGATGGAAAGCCCTCCCCATGCGAGACATGCAGTCCTTCCCGCATCAAGCGTGACTGCCGTTTGGGAAAACACCATACGTAGACGTGCTGAAGCGGTTTTTTATCATGCTTCGGCCATAAAGGCGCGGGAAAGTGCCAGACTGGGTCCGCAAGCCTGTCAGTTGCCAGACGGGCAGGGGCTCGCTAGCTTCGGTTAACCACCGGATTGGTGCGGACCACATGGGTCGAGGGAAGAGTAGAATGCGCATGTTCAGGCATCTTGTGAGTTGGGCGCTGGCCCTGTTCCTGATTGCGATGTTCGTTCAGGCGACGATCTATCCCTTGCCGAACCCGCCGGAAGGCTCCGTGAAATTCTTTGACCCGCCGGGTGAGAATATCGTTTTCCAGACCATCGCCGTGAATTCCGGTATCAGCCTGTTTGAGCCAACAGGCCGGGTGGTTGTCGGCATTGTGGAATTGCTGGCGGCGCTGTTCCTGTTGCTGCCGATGACCAGGCGGTTCGGGGCGTTCCTCTCTGCGCTGGTTCTGGGCGGCGCGGTGGCGATGCACCTGTCACCCTGGCTGGGGCGTGAAATTCCGGTGTCGCTTGATCCGCAGAATACGGCGACCGATGGCGGCCTGCTGTTCATGCTGGCCATCGTGATGCTGGTGGCCAGTCTGCTGCTGATGGTCGTGCACCCGGGAAAACAGAAATACGAGTAATTGCGGCGGACCTGCGACGGCCTGGCCTCTCCACATACCGTTAACTGTTTGCTGCAAAAATTGGGCGTGAAAACAAGCCAGGCGACGGCATGGAAGACCCAATTGAGCCGCTGACACCCCCTGAGATCGGTCGCGCGCGGAACGCCCTGTTCCGTCGCTTGCTGGATCTTATTGCCATGCCGGCCTCCCGTCTGGCCCATCAGGACCGCCATATGGTCGGCGATATCCTGCTGGACATGCTGTTCCACGCCGAAGAGGCCGAACGCGAAATGTGCGCGCGCCGCCTGGCCATACATCGCGAGGCGCCCAAACGCCTGCTACGCTATCTGGGCCAGTGCTCGTTCCAGGTCGCCCGCCATGTGCTGGAATCCAATGAAGGCTATGATGCCTGCGATCTGCGCGAGATCTGCATGACGGGCACGGTGGATCACCG
>Ga0209578_10000910_pt1 | contig 30400 bp, 16 predicted proteins | sample tdAd472_FD_187127 | JGI IMG/M metagenome (GOLD analysis project Ga0209578, IMG submission 187127) | Marine sediment microbial communities from the Atlantic coast under amendment with organic carbon and nitrate - tdAd47.2 (SPAdes)... | ecosystem: Environmental > Aquatic > Marine > Coastal >...
CACCCAGCAATGTATCGACACCGCTGCGTCCTGTCAGAACGTCGTCATGCGACGAACCTTCAAGAATTTCGACATTGGCTATCGTGTCGCCCTGCGCATCACCGCCGCTGCCGGTGCCGCCCGCCAATGACGCCGTGACGCCACTGGCTGATCCGGCATAGGTTACTGTATCTGTGCCTGTGCCGCCATCAATCACATCCGCGCCAGCACCGCCGGTAATATTGTCATCGCCGCTGCCGCCCTCAAGCGTGTCGTCGCCCGCACCGCCGGAGATGATGTCGTCACCGCCCTGGCCCAGTAATATATCATCGCCTGTACCGCCGGTCAGTATATCCACTTCACCGGTACCGATAACCCGCTCGATGCTCACATAGCTGTCGCCCTGCGCATCGCCGCCAACGCCGGTCGATCCATCCAGCACAACGGTAACTCCCAACAGAGAGCCGCTATAATCAGCCGTATCCGTGCCTGTGCCGCCATCGAGCACATCCGCGCCCGCACCGCCGCGCAGCAGGTCATTGCCCGTGCCACCCAATAATGTGTCACCACCGGCATTGCCAATGAGCGTGTCATCACCCGCGCCGCCTTCCAGCGTCTCGCCAGCCGAACCACCTGTAATCGTATCAGCCTGCGCCGTACCGATAACGCGTTCAACGCCCGAAAGCGTATCTCCTGCCGCATCGCCGCCCGAAGCCGCCGATCCATCCAGAGTGATCTGCACAGCTACAGCCGAGGCAGAATAATCTGCCGTATCAAAACCTGTGCCACCAATGATGATGTCCGCGCCTGCCCCACCAATGAGAAGATCATCGCCGCTGCCGCCATCAAGCGTATCGCTGCCTGCGGCGCCAGAAAGCGTATCATCGCCTGCGCCGCCTTCCAGCTGGTCATCACCCGCAGATCCCGTGAAACTATCCGCAAAATCCGAACCGATCAGCCGTTCGACCGAAACAAATGTATCGCCCTGCGCATCGCTACCTGTGCCTGTACCGGTCGTCAGGTTGACGGTTACCGCCGCACCAGAAAGCGCATAGTTGACGCTGTCCACGCCTGCGCCGCCATCATAAGCGTCTGCGCCCGCGCCGCCGGTCAGCAAGTCATTGCCGCCGCCACCCGAAAGCGAGTCATTCCCGGTCGAACCGCCCAGCGTATCACCAAAGGCAGAACCCACAATCATCTCGATACCGGTCAACGTATCGCCCGAGGCATCACCAGACGAACCGAATGTGCCATCCAGCGCCACCGTAACCGCCGCGCTGGATGTCGAATAATCCACACGGTCAAAACCCGCGCCACCGATCAGCGTATCGCTGCCGATGCTGCCGCGCAGCGTGTCATCGCCTGCGCCGCCATCAAGAGTTTCGTTGTTCACGCCACCGATCAGCGTATCATTGCTGGACGAACCAACAATGCGTTCAATCTGGCTCAGCGTATCGCCAGCCGCATCGCCGCCTATGCCGGTGCTGCCATCAAGACCAACCGTAACCGCCACGCTGGACGTCGAATAATCTGCCGTGTCAAAATCATTGCCACCGATGAGCGCATCAGCACCCGCACCGCCGCGCAATACATCATCGCCATCGTCACCACGCAAGGTGTTCGCGCCTGCATCACCCACCAGTATATCGGCATGTGCTGAACCCTGCAGCGTTTCGACATTGCTGAGCACATCCCCTTGTGCCGTGCCGCCGACACCTGCCGTGCCGTCAAGATATGCGGTTACACCGCTGGTCGAGTCCTCATAGGACGCCGTGTCCGTGCCTGCGCCACCATCAATTGTGTCGATACCATCGCCACCGACAATCGTGTCATTGCCCGCATCGCCCTGCAATATATCATCGCCGCCAGCGCCTTCGATCCGGTCATCGCCCGCGCCGCCTTCCAGACGGTCGTCGGTTGCATCACCAACCAGCGTATCATTATTGGCCGAGCCAATAAGATTTTCGACATTGAGGAGTTGGTCGCCAGCGGCATCGCCACCTATGCCGGAACGCCCGTCAAGATAAGAGGTTACGCCTGCGCCCGATGCCGCATAGCTGACGGTATCCGTGCCACCCTGACCATCAAGCGTATCCGCACCAGCGCTGCCGAGCAAAATATCATCGCCCGCGCCCGCCTCAATTGTTTCTGCCGTGGCGCTGCCGCCCAGAGTGTCATCAAAAGCCGAACCGATCAGCGTCTCGATATTGCTGAGAACATCGCCCGTCGCTTCACCCGCCGTGCCAGCCGAGCCATCGAGAGAAACGGTAACACCTGCTGCTGCGGCGGCATAGCTGGCCGTATCATCGCCCGCACCGCCATCCATGTCGTCTGCGCCGGTACCACCGATCAATATATCATCGCCCGTACCACCGGTCAGCGTGTCATCACCCGCGCCGCCCGAAACAAGATCATCACCGCCAGCACCATCAAGTACATCATCAGCCGTGCTGCCATAAATGGCATCAGCATGCGACGAGCCGGTAATAGCTTCAATCCCCGTCAACGTATCGCCCGCGGCATCCCCGCCGGTAGACGGCACACCGTCAAGACGCACCGTCACACCAGCGCTGGAACTTGCGTAATTCGCGGTATCAAACCCTGCGCCACCGGTCAGAACATCCGCACCCGCGCCACCTTCCAGTGTGTCGTCACCATCTCCGCCGATCAGATTGTCACTGCCGCCATTGCCGGTCAGCACATCATCACCCGCGCCGCCTTCCAGCACTTCATTCTGCGCTGTACCGGTCAGCGTATCATCAAAAGCCGAACCAATAACGCGCTCGATGCTGGAGAGCGTATCGCCCTGCGCATCACCGCCCGCCGAAAGCGAGCCATCGAGGTTGATCGCTACTGCCGAGGCCGAGTCAGAATAATCCGCAGCATCAAGACCCGAACCACCCGTCAGAACATCCGCACCCGCGCCACCGCGCAACACATCGTCACCCGCGCCACCAGTCAGTATGTCGTCACCCGCAGCGCCATCAATAAAATCATCGCCATCATTGCCGCGCAGATCATCAGCGCCAGCCGAGCCGGTGATTGAGTCGACAAAATCCGTGCCTTCAACAATCTCTATGCTCGTGAAGCTGTCACCATTGGCATCGCCAGCGCTACCGCCTGCCGAAAGGCTCAGCGTAACGCCAGATGTCGCCTGGCTATAATCGGCAATATCCGTGCCTGCACCACCATCGAGCGCATCCGCACCCGCGCCGCCGCGCAGAATATCGGCCCCGGCGCCACCATGAAGCTGCTCATCGGCCGCACTGCCCGTGAGTATGTCATCAAATGCCGAACCTTGGACGGCTTCGACATTCGTGAGAACATCCCCTTCGGCCAGACCGCCCGTGCTCGCCACTCCGTCAAGCCGCACCTGCACACCAACACCGGAAAGCGAATAATCCGCCGTGTCTGTGCCTGCTCCGCCATCAATCTGGTCTGCGCCCGTGCCGCCATCAATGCTGTCATCACCGGCACCGCCAAGCAGTATGTCATCACCTGCGCCGCCTGTTATGCTATCATTGCCTGCGCCACCTTCCAGTGTATCAGCAGATGACGAACCGGTAATGCTGTCGTCAAAGTCTGAGCCGACAATGCGTTCAATGCTGGAAAGTGTATCGCCGGCCGCATCGCCGAGACTGCCTGTGCCGCTCGCAAGACTGACCGCAATGGCAGAGGCCGCATCAGAATAATCCGCCGTATCCGTGCCCGAACCACCGATTAATATATCTGCGCCGCCGCGCCCGCCGAGTATGTCATTGCCGCCGCCGCCAGTCAGCGTGTCAGCCGATGCTGTACCAAGCAGCACATCGTCAAAATTTGAGCCAATGAGGTTCTCGATGTTGAGGAGCTGGTCGCCTTCTGCCGCACCACCGGTTGATGATGAACCATCAACCGACACATTCACGCCGGACGTAGACGAGGAATAATCTACCGTATCAACCCCCGCGCCACCATCAATCTGGTCTGCGCCTGCACCGCCGTCGATAAGATCATTATCACCGCCGCCGAGCAACACATCATCACCGCCGCCGCCAGTCAGCGTATCATTGCCCGCACCGCCTTCAAGCCGATCAGCAAGATTGCTGCCGCCAAGCGTATCATCGAGCGTCGAGCCGATAACCCCTTCAATGTCGCTATACTGATCGCCTGCAGCATCGCCGCCAATGCCGGTCGAGCCATCAAGCGTGACGGTCACCCCGCCAGCCGAAGCCGAATAATCGACAAGGTCAAAGCCCGTGCCGCCCTGAAGAATATCTGCGCCAGCGCTGCCGAGCAAACGGTCATCGCCCGCACCTGCATCAATCGTTTCAACGCCAGCACCACCGCCAAGCGTATCAGCAAACGCCGAGCCGATGAGGTTTTCAATACCGGAAAGCGTATCACCCGTCGCTTCGCCGCCCGTGCCCGCACTGCCATCGAGCGACACAGCAACCCCTGCCGCCGCATCGGCATAGCTGGCCGTATCATTGCCACTGCCGCCAATTAGCTGATCCGCGCCCAGGCCGCCTTGCAATATATCATCGCCGCCTTCACCGCGCAGCACGTCGTCACCCGCGCCACCAGCAATGATGTCATCGCCTGCGCCACCACGAATATCTTCGTCATTCACGCTGCCAGTGAGCACGTCGTCAAAGCTGGTGCCGATAAGATTTTCAATATCGATCAGCTGGTCGCCCGTGGCGTCACCGCCTGTACTGACCGTGCCATCAAGGTTGATCGTGACGGCCACGCCGGAGGCTGAATAATCGACCGTATCAATGCCTGCACCACCATCGAGCACATCCGCACCCGCGCCGCCGGCCAATATATCATCGCCATCGCCGCCGCTTAATATATCTGCGCCCGAACCGCCGGATATCTGATCATCACCCGCACCGCCAACCAGCTCATCATTCATGACGCCGCCGGTCATGATGTCATTGAAAGCCGAGCCAATCAGACGCTCAATGCCTGTCATAACGTCGCCCTGGGCATCGCCGCCAGCGCCTACGCTGCCGTCAAGACCCACGGAAACCGCGACAGTCGAGGTCGAATAGTCAACCGTATCAAAGCCCGCGCCACCTTCAAGCAAGTCGCCACCCGCGCCGCCATCCAGCGTATCATTACCCGCATCACCGATCAGATGGTCGGCGCCTGCACGGCCTATGAGCAAGTCATCACCCGCCCCGCCCTCGATAAGATCGTCGGTGGCTGCCCCGCTCAATATATCAGCGCCGGAGGAACCGATAAGATTTTCAATGCTGATCAGCGTATCGCCCTGCGCATCACCGCCGACACCTGTACCCGCCGCCAGATCAACCGTTACGCCCTGTGCCGAGCTGCTATAATCCGCCGTATCAATGCCTGCGCCGCCGTCGAGAATATCTGCGCCACCGCGCCCTTCAAGGCGATCATCACCGCCTGCGCCATATAGTTCTTCATCTGCGGCTGCACCGATGATGACGTCGGCTGCACCCGTACCAATAACACTTTCAATATTCAGCAGCGTGTCGCCAGTCGCATGACCGCCAAGCCCCGCGCTGCCATCAAGCGAAACGGTTACGCCGCTGGCAGACGCCGTATAATCAGCTGTATCGAAGCCGCTGCCGCCATCCATCAGATCGCCGCCTGCACCGCCTTCAAGCAGGTCATCACCGCTTCCGCCAATCAGCGTATCCGCACTGGCACCGCCCCGTAATATATCGTCGCCTGCGCCGCCCTCAAGCTGGTCTGCCGCGATGCCGCCGGTCAGCGTATCGGCAAAACCCGAACCGCGCAGCGCCTCGATATTGCTGAGCGTATCGCCCTGTGCATCACCACCAATGCCGCTTGATCCATCAAGGCCAATAGTGACGCCCGCAGCAGAGCCGGAATAATCGGCAATGTCATAGCCAGACCCGCCATCCAGGCTGTCAGCATCCGCACCGCCTTCGAGAATATCGTCACCCTCACCGCCTTCAAGGGTATCAACGCCTGCACCGCCCGAGAGAATGTCTGCACCAGCGCTGCCAACAAGCCGGTCAGCGCCGCCATTTCCGGTGAGGATATCGTCACCGCCACCGCCTTCGAGCACTTCATCCGCGCCCACGCCGGTAATCATATCTGCATAGGCCGAGCCAATAATATGCTCGACATTGAGCACCTGATCACCCGCAGCATCGCCGCCAATGCCGGTCGAGCCATCCAGTGTCAGAGTGATACCGCTGTTGGACACAGAGTAATCGGCAATGTCGAAACCTGCGCCGCCATCAAGCGTGTCTGCGCCCGCACGACCGGATAAAATATCGTTCCCAGTGCCGCCTTCGAGCGTTTCGGCGCTCTCGCCACCAATCAGGCTATCGTCAAATGCCGAACCTATGACATGCTCAATACTCGAGAGAATATCACCTGCAGCATGGCCGCCTGAAGCGCTTCCACTCGTAAGATTGACGGAAACGGCGGCATTGGACGCCGCATAATCAACAGTATCAAAGCCCGTGCCACCTTCCATGGCATCACTGCCAAGCGAGCCATATAGCGTGTCATCCCCCGCCTGCCCGCGCAATATATCATCATTGGTCGAGCCATAGAGGCTATCTGCGAATGCCGAACCGGCAATACCTTCAATGGTGATATAGCTGTCGCCTGCGGCATCACCACCGGTATTGACGCGACCATCCAGACCCGCGACGATGGCAACCGTCGAATTGCTATAGTCAGCAATATCAAGCCCCGCGCCGCCGATAAGCACGTCAGCACCCGCGGCACCTTGCAAAATGTCATTACCCAGCCCGCCTTCAAGACGGTCATCGCTGGTACCACCAGTAATATGGTCATCAAAACCCGAGCCGATAATATGCTCGACTTCACTCAGGCGGTCCCCCTGCGCATCACCACCCAGGCCCACGCTGCCATCATTTGCGATGATGATAGCCGATGCAGACAGCGAATAATCCGCCATGTCGAAACCAAGGCCACCGATGATTTCATCACTGCCCAGCCCGCCACGCAATATGTCATCACCCGCGCCGCCCACCAGCTGGTTAGCACCGGCATCACCGATCAGCGTATCAGCCTGCGCAGAGCCGAGTATCCCTTCAACATTGATCAGCCTATCGCCTGCCGCATCGCCACCCGTGCCCGCACTGCCATCGAGCGAAATGGTAACACCGGCTGCAGAATCCGAATAATCGGCGATATCAAAGCCCGCACCACCTTCGATAAGATCCGCGCCGCCGCGCCCTGCGAGCCGATCATTCCCAGCGCCGCCGCTTAGAGTGTTTGCACCGGCATCACCGCGCAGATCATCGTCATAATTGGAACCCGTGACATTCTCGACACCGGTATATGTATCGCCCTGCGCGCTACTGTTGCTGCCACTGTTTGCAGCCAGATCCACCACAACGCCCTGCACAGCATCGGAATATTCCGCCGTATCGCTGCCAGCGCCACCGATCAGAGCATCTGCGCCAAGGCCGCCGCGCAACAGGTCATCGCCTGCCCCGCCTTCCAGCACATTGTCACCGCTGTCGCCGATCAGCGTATCGGCATAATCCGAACCGACCACGCGCTCGATGCCCGAAAGACGGTCCCCCTGCGCCACGTCGCCGGACGACGCATTGCCGTCCAGACGGACAGTGACAGCGCCCTGGGCCGCCGAATAATCCGCCGTATCAAAGCCACCCTCGCCCTGAAGCTGGTCTGCGCCCTGACCACCGATCAGAACATCATCACCGTCGCCACCGCGCAGGATATTGTCATTATCGTCGCCCGAGAGCCTGTCGTCAAAGGCCGAACCAACAAGCCGTTCAATACCCGAAAGCTGGTCGCCCTGTGCATCACCGCCGCTGCCCAACGAGCCATCAAGCGCCACCGTGACCGCCGCAAGCGAACCGGAATAATCCGCCGTATCAAGCCCGGTACCACCCTGCAAAATGTCAGCACCAGCGCCACCGCGCAGCACATCATCACCGCTGCGGCCCTCAAGCCGGTCATCGCCTGCGCCACCAACCAGCGTATCGTTCAACGCCGAACCGATAACATGTTCGATGCTGACCAATGTATCACCATCGGCATCGCCGCCTTCGGAAATACCGCCATCAAGACGCACCGTTACGGCGAAACGCGACAGGCTGTAATCTACAGCATCAAAGCCAGCCCCGCCATCCAGCAAGTCGGCGCCACCAAGACCCAATAGCGTGTCATTCCCGTCATTACCCAGCAGCGTATCCGCGCCTGCCGTGCCGATCAGCACATCGTCAAAGCGCGAGCCTTCCAGCCCTTCAATGCTGATGAAGACATCCCCAACCGGGTCGCCCCCCACCAGAGCGGAACCGTCCAGAGCCACTGTCACGCCATTGGCAGCGCCATCATAGCTGGCGATATCAAAACCATCACCACCATCAAGCGTATCTGCGCCTGCGCCGCCTTCCAGCGTGTCATTACCGAGACCGCCGCGAAGCGTCTGGCTGCCGGCCGCACCCACCAGCCGGTCAGCAAAACCCGAGCCGGTCAGCAGCTCGATATTGGCATAGGTATCGCCCTGCGCATCGCCGCCAATACCGGCGCGACCATCCAGAAACACCGTAACCGCAGCCGATGATGTCGAAAAGTCGACCGAGTCAAAACCGCCCTTGCCATCAATATTATCCGCACCAGCACCACCGACAATCAGATTGTCGCCGGCATTGCCTGTCAGCGTATCATTGAAGGCCGAACCGATCAGCCCTTCGATATTGATGAGTACATCACCAGCCCCATCGCCGCCCGTGCCCGCGCTGCCGTCCAGCGACACACCCACACCGGCCGATGACGCTGAATAGTCAGCGATATCATCGCCTTCACCACCATCAAGCGTGTCAGCGCCCGCACTACCGGTCAATATGTCGTCACCAGCGCCAGCGCGTAAAGTCTCGCGGCCCGATCCGCCATGCAGAATATCATTGCGGTCAGTCGCCGTGACGATCTCAATATTGCGCAGCACATCGCCCTGCGCCTGACCGCCTGTTGACGCCGTACCGTCGAGGAAAATTTCTACGCCCTGCGTGCCCGCTTCAGCACCGGAAAACGCCTGGCTGTAATCAACGCTGTCAGTGCCCGCACCGCCATCAATATTGTCGGCACCATCGCCGCCATCAAAGCTGTTATCGCCACTATTGCCTGTTAATATATCGTCATAAGCCGAGCCGATCAGCCCTTCGATGCTAACATATGTATCGCCGCGTGCCGCACCGCCACTGCCGGTCCCTGTCGCAAGATTGGCATCGACAGCACTGCCCGATTGCGCATAGCTGACGATATCATGGCCCGCGCCGCCATCGACCTCATCTTCACCAAGGCCTGCAACAACAATATCGTCACCTTCACCGGCACTGATGATATTACCCGGCGGGTTGGAGAAAAGCACATAAACAGGATCACCGCTTACCGGATTGATGACATCCATATCCTCTTGCCCGGTAACGACCTTGATGCCAAATGGCGTCGAAACCTCGACCGCATTGGCGCTGTTTTGGCCATCGCTGGACAGGCCGAGCTGTACGGGAAGGAAAAACTCATCCTGAAAGCCGCTTGATGCCTCTGCCGTACCTTCAGCAGGCACCTGATAGATAAGGCCAATATCGAATGTAAAATGCGACTGGCTGTTTGGCAGATCGACCGTCGCCCCCGTCACCGGGTCTGTTGTGGTCGTAATCCGTTCAATATTGCCAGCATCAACATCAACCACCCACCCTTTGTCGGTGAGCGTGCCATTGGTGATAGAATAGCCCTTTGGCAATGAGCCGATTGTGAACTGCAACAGCTGCAAACGCGCTTCAGGAACCATCGCCTCGACATGAAGCATACGAAAGCTGGTCCCCGCAGGAGCCTGCACAGGGTCATCGGCATAAATTATGTCCGAACCTGACGTACCTCTAATTTCTTCCTTGCCCGCCTGCGCCTGATAGGCTGCATCGGTCGAACTGTCTGGTCCACCCGTAGAGCCTTTGACCACGGTCGAGCCATTTTCCGTACCTGTCGTCACGCCTTCCCGGTTAAACAGGGTGAAGGTCAACTGTGGCACCAGCTTGCCGATACCGGGGGCTCCGATGGCGTCATCTGCGCTGGGCTCGACAGCGGCCGCAGAAATAACCCCTGGCGAGGCGCTTGACGAACTTTGTGTATTGCTGATTTTCTGGGTAAGACGCTGCGCCTCACCGTCCGACTTGCCCTGGCTCTCTTCTGCTGCAGCCGCCTCTGACTGAGCGTCGGCAGCCTGGGCAGGTTGAATACCACTGCCCTCTTCTTGCAATTCACCTTTTGCGCCGGATTCGAGCGCATCCTCGTCTGAGGAAACAGAGGAGAGCGCGAGTTTTACCGGCGCAATCTGCTCTCTGATCTCGCCAACCGTGGCTACGGCCTGATCAGCCGATATTTCCTTGTCAGTAAACACCAGCAGCGGCTTGCGCCCTGAGAAAGCAGCAAGTGCCATTCCGGGAATAATGATCTTGCTGCCGTCCTCAAATACGAGGACCACATCAATATCAACGATTTCAACCTTGAAAGGCGCAAAGGGAATGCCAAGGTCGGCCTTGTCTTCAGCCGTCAGGGTAATGACTTTGGCAGCGCCATAATTGGCCGTTCCGGCAGCGACAGCAAAGCCCCCGCCAGCCACATCCCCCCCTGTGTCAGGCGCAACGGCATTGGCCTGCTGCTCCATATCAGGAACTGCATTGCCTTTATCTGCCTTCGCGCCGTTAACTTTGGCCATTTGTGGATATCCCCATGTCGACAGTGGGATTATGTCTAATTTGTCTTACCTTATGGTAAACGCGCCATTTACCTTCTTGGGTAACGACGCGTTTTCCATGCAGTTTTCTGATATTATTGATGAATAATTCAGTTCGATATGCCCGGTGCTGGCGTTGTAATGTCCGGCAAGTCTTCACCTTCGCTTACATGATCGAACAGGCTGCCCAAACGCTGCAACACGCGGAACTCGGCCAGCATCTTGGCCGTGCCATTGGTGAGCTGCTTGGCTTTGGCGTCAAAAAGGATTTGCTGGCTGTCGAGCAAATCAAACACAGAGCGCCGCCCCTCGCGGAACTGCTGACGATAAAGCTCCGCCACACGATCGGCCGCGACAATCTCCGATTCAATCGAAGAAATTTTCTCACGAGCTGCTTCCAGAGCATTGAAATCAATACGGATATCTTGTTCAACTTCACGACGACGGCGGTCAACCTCATAGTCCGCCTCGCGCAGCCGCGCCGAAAGCCTGTTACGCAATGCAATATCGCGTCCGCCATTGAAGAAACTATAGGTGACCGTCACCATAGCACGCGCATCATTGGCGAAGTTCGTGGCCCCCTGCACATTATCCTTCCAGTTGCCCTGCGCACTCAAACCAATTTTCGGGAAGAAAGTACCTGTCTGGCTGGCCCGCTGCCGCTCAATTGAGCGGCGGTTCTGCACTGCCTGCGCCATACGCGGGTTATGATCATCAATCATCATTACCGCCTGTTGCGCAGTGACCGGCAAAGCCCGCGTCGTTGACGGCAGATCCACCGTCTGTGCAGGCAAATGCCGTGTCAAACGCCGATAGGCTTCGCGTGCCTGCTTCAGCGAGCTGGTACGGTCCAGCCGCTCGGACTTCACATTGTCCAGCCGCGCCTTGGCGCGATTGACATCAGCCGGCGTTGTCAGACCCAGATCTTCCTGGATCGTCACCATATTGAGAATTTTCTCATTGGCAGCGATTTCCTGGTCCGTCAGCTCCACCAGCTTTTGGCGCTCAAGCACATTCAGATAGGCCGCGCTAATATCATAAGCGATAGCTTCTATCCGTTCACGTGTCGCCCATTGCGCGCTCTTATAGGCCGCGCGCGCGCGCTTGATGTCATTGATCGTTGTACCAAAATCCCAGACATTCTGATTGAGCGTAACGGTCGCTTCCTTGCGGGTCAGTGTGGTCCGATTGCTCAGCGATCCTGAAGGATTATACGGATCGTTGCGTTCGCGCCCAATACCCACGGTCATGTCAACTTGCGGCAAATAGCCAGCCCATGCCTCATGAATGCCGTAACGGGCATCATCCTGCCGTGCGAGCGCAATCTGGATTTCAGGATTTTGCTTGAGCGCCGCCACAATGGCTTTGCGCAAAGACTCTATTGCACCTTTGGGCGGTTCGTTCGGATCAACCTCAGCATGAGCGACCGCTTCTGCCGGCGCCTGCGCTACAACAGCCTCATCCTGATCCTGCGAAATGCCGCTATCCGCGTCCTGCGCTTCCCCGGCGACAGGCTCCGCCATTGCAACCATCGCTATGGGCGCTGCCACCCATGCATGCTCAGCTTCGTCGGTATCTACAGGCGCGACGACAGGCTCAGGCGCGACCGGCATATTATGGGCTATCGCCTCAGATGGTGCATGCGCCACCATGGCGTCATCTTGAACCATGGTCTGTCTGTCACCGACGGGCTCTGCATAGGGGTCATGAAGGCGGCCAATGCCAGCTCTGCTCCAACCTCCGCCGAGCGAAGCTCCATCCAGCGAAGCTCCATCCGGCATAGGACCGATGCTGCTACCACGATATCCGTTGGCCAGTGCCGGGAGGGGCGACAGCATTGCTGAAATCAGCAAAGCGGATGTGCAGACCATGAGCGACTGGCGCACAGTTCCGCCATAAGTTCGCTGGTTATACGGCTGCCCATTATACGCCTGATCATGTAACTTATTATATGCCAACGTCTTTCTCCAATGCCTGGACGCGGTGTCTCAGGCAGGAAGATCAACGATTATGGTTAATATCACGTAAAGGCCTGTCTCAAAATGAGACGAAAACACAAGCTGGCTATTTGGCTGCAGCAGGCTTCTGGTCAGCAAAAGGCAACGTATCAGCAGCTATGCCTGCCTTGCGCGGTTGCTGCGCCAGCCAGTCGCTGAACAGCCGGTAATTGAGCGGCTGCATAAAAAGCAGATTCAATTCATCATCGCTGCCGCGTGGCATGATATCACTCACACGGACAAGATGGTCCCCCAGCCCCTCTATGGACAGGTTGAGCACACGCTCACCTTCCCAGTCCGGTGCATTTTCCAACGATATACCAATAGGCGTCAGGGCCGCAATTCGGGCGCGAGCGGTCTTATGTCCGATAGAGAGTTTCGCCCAGGCTTCGCGCTGAAACAGTGGAAACCCTATTGGTGACGCCTGTAGCTCCTGTGATGCAAGGCGCTGCGTGACCAGCTGTGCTGCGTCTGCCCCCGCAAAAGCAATGCCCGCACGATCTTCACTAATCCATCGCACCTGGCCAGTTACAATGCGCCCTGTGCGCATTTGCAGCGTCACACTATCGTCAATCTTGAGCGTCAGGGCGGATTCGATCATGATACCTCCGCTCGAAAGATTGCGAATACGGCACAACGCATCATCCCCCTCATGGATGATACCCGCATTGATCAGTACAGATATCTGACGCTCAGCACTACGCCGGTCGCCCTGTTGCTCATCGTCCAAAGAGTTTTGCTGTGCCATATCTCTGTCACTCAAATCATTAGAAAAATTCGATATCGTCGGTTTCCTTGCGCTTCTGATCAAGCCCCAGCAAGGTCACCACTTCGTCTTCTTCCAAGGGCTCGTCAAACCGCAGCCCAAAGCCCGCAGATGTGGTGCGCATGATACGCGCAAACACTTCAACATTGCCGACTGTAAGACAGACAGGCACATCGCGGCGATCCATGAGATACGCCAGCTTTGGCCGGAACATCGCGCCGCCTGCCGAAAAATCGATGACACGGCCATCAAAGCTCATCATCCGGTCGAGCATCAACAGCGACGCATCTATTTCGCAGTCAAGACGTCGTGAAACGCGACTATAGGTCTGTTTCTTGCGAAAAAACATATTACGGAGATCTATTTTCATCGCCCTGCCCTCCCGCTCACTGCTTTGCCGTGCCGGTCGTACCATTGGCACGATCGTCATCTTGCATGGGTTGACGCTGCGGTTCATCTGCAACGTCCGTTTCCTGTAAGGCATCAAGCCGGCTTTTCAGCACTTCCATTTCCCTGCGCGCGCCATGCATACCCGTCATCAGATGCAACTCATCGGATGCACCTGCCCTGTCTTCATCAATCATCTGCAACCGGCCCATCAGTACAGCAAGACGTGCATTATGCGCCTGGTGCTGCACGGTAAGCTGCGCGATCAGTTCGCTATCCTGTTCTCGTCCGGCTTCCAGCCTGTCAACGGATGTGCCCAAAGTCCGCTCGACATTCCGCACCATCTTGCGCTGTGCGATCAGCATTCGCCGGATCTCTGAACGCAGCCGTTTGCGTTCGCGTCGTGTGCCTGCGCTTTCGCCAGCGCCTCGACCAAACAGCCCGCTTATGCGTGAAAATATACTGCCCGATCCGCCTGCTCCGCCTGCTCCGCCACTATAATGCGAGACTGTGACCGTAGCCGGCTCTTTCGCCAACAGGTCAGCCTGCAATGCGGTCATCTTGTCGAGCTGGCTGTGCAGCTGGGACCCATTGAGCATAGACTGCTGCCCGGCGAGCTGCTCCATACGTTCAAGCGCATTACGGATGGCGTCCCTGTCGCGCTGCGCTCCATCTATCAAGCCATTGAACTGGCTTACCATCATGGACTGATTATGCGCCAGCTCGGCGACACAATCAGCAATCGGCTTGAGCATCGGTGCCGGATCGCTCACCTTCTCGACCAATGTACCCAGGCTGGCAACCGCACTATTCATTTCAGCGACGGCCTTGTTCGTCTGTTCCTGTGTCAAGGCGCTATCGAGCACCGTTTCACGCAGGTCGCGAAGATGCTTGCCGCCCAGATCGAGCGCGCGGATGACATTGCCCAGCTCAGCGGTTTCGCGTTGTGTCCCCTCGGTTTGCGGGGCTTCAAGAGCCGCAACATTGGAAAGCCAATGCTCAAACTCGTTACGCAGTGCCTTCATCGCACTGGTCATGCAGCGTTCAAGCGCACCCAGCACCATTGATGTCATCAAACCAAAGAGCGAAGACGAGAAGCCCACGGACATACCGTTAAGCGGTCCCTTCATGCCTTCAATCAACACCCCGAAGCTGTCTGTGCCGCCGCCGCCGGAAATATCCATGCCGCCGATGAGATCACCCACCGAACCAACGGTTTTCATAAGGCCCATAAATGCGCCAAGCAGGCCGAGGAAAACCATCAGGCCTGAAAAATACATGATCGTTGATTTACGGTCATTAATGCGCTGATCGACGTCATGCAAAATCGTCTGCACGGTCGCATTGGAAATCTGGACATTCTCCTGCTTGCTCATTTCTTCAGCAATCAGGCGATAACCATTACCGAGCAATTCAGGATCCTGAAACACAATGGCCGGATGTTTATACGGGTCCAGCGGGCGGCGCTCGCGGATACCATAATCGACCTGTAGCGCCTTAAGCGCCAGCACTTCATTTTTCAGATTGAGCACATGACGGAAAGCAAACCAGGCGGCCAGGCCAAAGAGCGCAAAAATCGAGAGATTGAGCGCGGCCTTGGCTTTAATGCCGTTGATCACAAAGTCCTGCGCATAAATGCCCAGGCCCACCATGACGACCATCATGGCGATCATTTTGATCAAATCTGAGCGGATTTGCTTTTCCATAGTCGCTACTCTTGCTCGCTCGTTTGGCGTAAATGCTGCATCATCATGGCTTCAGCACCACGCGGACATTATGCCCGTCCCTGGAGCTGGGGTCAGTGACGCGCACCTGTGTGTTGATGTCTGCCGGGCTGATACCAGCGCGGATCAAAATATTGCGGGTCATGGCAGCGCGATAGAAACCAATGCGCTGGGCCTCAGAAATAGAGCTTTCTTCTGGTGTTAACGCCCATATTTCATATTTCAGACCCGGCTGAAGATTGCTTTTCAGGAAGTCGGTGATCGCCTGTGCGCTTTCTTCATTATAGCGAACAGCAGTCGGTTCGAAATCAACGCGCACCAGCATATCCGCCGTCTTGACTTCCATACCCTCATTTTCTTCGGGTTTTTCCTGTGCCTTGACCTTGACTTTCATCGTGTCGGGCGTTTCGCGCGTGCGGATGGTCAGCTTCTCTGCTCCATCAACAATCATCTCGGATTTCAAAATGGAACCAAGCTCGGCGATAGAGGTGCCATCTTCAGCATCTTTGGGAGAGATGATGGTATTCTTCGATATCCCCTGAGAGCCAGCCGCCTTTGCTGCAATGTCTTCTCCATCAGCGCCATCGGCCTTGTGTGCAGCTTCATAATTGGCTTTGAACTGTTCCACTGCTTTCTGGGAAAGCACCATTACGGCCGCGCTCATGATGACGAGCAGAAAGGTCACGACCATGATAACGGTCGTGAGCACGTCCACAAACGCAGGCCAGTGGTTTACTTCGCCTTCTGCTGATGCGCCAGCCACTCAATTGCTCCCGATACGGCGGTATGCACAGTCCGCCAGTCCAACTTTGGTAAACAGCGGATAAACCAATTCTCCTAACCAACCCCTAACGGGAGAGGCTTTCTGGTATAATTTAGCCATGGCGCCATACTCTATTCTCAATATCATGCCGCCCGCGCCTGTTGTTGCGCGCGCATCATCTGCAATATTTCGAGGCGCGGCTTGTCCGCTACAATCTTGCCATCATCGAGCCAGATGATCCGGTCCACCAGATCCAGCAGCGCCATACGATGCGTCGCCACAATCAGCGTCTTGTCTGCCGATGCTGTCCGCAGGCCAGCGATCACCGACTGCTCGCTGTTAATGTCCATTGAAGCCGTTGGCTCATCGAGCAATAATATCTGCGGATTGCGCACCAACGCGCGAGCAATCACCACCGATTGCCGCTGCCCGCCCGACAGCGCGGCGCCACGCGGACCAACCTTGCGACCATAGCCATCCACGCTGCGGTCCACAAACCGGTCCAGGCCCGATGCCTTGATCGCCTGCTCGACAGCCTGCGGGTCCGGCTCTTCCATACCGAGCAATATATTGTCCCAAATGCTGCTGTTAAACAGCACAGCATCCTGCCCGGAATAAACGATGCTCTGGCGCAGATGCGCACTGGCATATTGGTCGATCGCATGGCCATCGACGCTGATTGCCCCTTGCCCCGGAGAAATCATCCCAGAGAGGATTTGCAGCAAAGTTGATTTACCCGATCCGGAGCGACCGATCAGCGCTATTTTCTCACCCGGCTTGATATTGAGCGATATGTCCTGAAGGCTGGACTCACTCGCTTCGCTATAGGTGAAATGCACGCCCTTGAGACGGATATCCCCCTTGATCGCCTTGCGCTTGATCGAAGGATCGGAAATGTCGCGTTCCGGCTCCATCGAGAGCAAATTGGCCAGTCCGGCAAATTGCGAAAGGCTCTGATAGCCCTTGGAAATCATCGAAATGGCCGCAGAAACCGGCACCATCGCACGCCCGGCAAGCATCGTCACGGCAATGAGCGCACCCACGGTCATCGCCCCGGCCTTGATCTGGAACACACCGATGATGATCACCATCACCGTCACCATCTGTACCAGCAGGCCAGACATGGAAGCCGGCAGGTCATTCCATTTGCGCCCTGTCCGCGTTGACATGCCAATATGGTCGGAAACAATGTCCCACTGACGCATGAAGCGCCCTTCGGCCTGATTGGCCTTGATTGTGGTCAGCCCCTCGGTCACGTCCACGACCAGATTGTTGCGCGCCTGCATCAGCTTGGTTGCGCGTTTGGACGCCAGCTTCATGGCATAGGCCGCCACGCAACCGACACAGACCAGAGCCGCAGCTCCGATCAGCGGGCCTGTCGCGGTAAATCCGCCGATCAGTCCGATCACCAGCACATATGCAAAGAAAAAAGGTACATCGACAACAAACGTCACCATCATCTGCGGCACCAGCAGCGCCAGCCCTTCAACATCGCGCAGCGCGGTCATGAGCGTGCCGACATTGGTATCGCGCTTGCCCAGCTTGCCATGCAGGAAGCTGGTCATCGCCCGGTTCTGAATCGCTTGCCCCACGCGCACGCCAACCGCATCAACATAGCTGCCACGCACATGTTTGAAGACAAACTCGAAGAGCAACACCATCGCGATACCTGCGGAAAGCGCCCACAGAGAGTCCATGGCGAGGTTCGGCACCACACGATCATAGATAGCGCGCATATAGAGCGGGATGCCTAGCGCACAGAGGTTCATGAACACAGCGGCCACGAGCAACTGCACCAGCCGCTTGCGTTCGGAGAGAAACACACCCAAAGCCCACAGGCGCGGATTGCGCCGGACAAAATCGCGCTCTTCATCAAAGCCGAGACCATTTTCCGGGTCAACATGGCCACAGGTCAGCAATTCGCCGCTGATCATCTGCGCCAATATATCGCGCGGCAGCTGTTTTTCGCCTGTAACATCCAATATGGTCAGCGTGTCGCGGTCTGGCAAAGCTGTGATAATCACCGCGCCACCATCCAACAGTGGCGCCAGTACAGGCAGGTCGGTCGAGGAAAGACGGCTCAAAGAGTCTCGCTGCCAGCGCGCCTCCAGACCGGCCCGTGCCAGGGCTATCGGTGCGAATCGCGGGTCGATATCACCATCGCCAACGGGTAAGGCAGCGGTCAGCATATCGCGCTCAACCGGCTTGCCGCAGCGCCGACTCATCGCTTCCAACGCCGCAATCATGCCGAGCGGGTCAACAATATTATCCCATGAGCCGACAATATCATCACGCGATTTCAAACTATTACGCGCAATAATCTTGCCCAGCCGCTGCATGAGACTTTGTTCTGAATCTGGTTCTGACGAACGCATGTCCATCTTTGGTCCTCGAATTATGGTTAAGGCATTAAACATTTTTAAGGATAATGAATGGTAAACGCCGGTTCGAAATTCTTAAGGACCAGTGCCTATGCGCATAGTTGAACTGCGGGACCGCCTCATTCGCTCCATGGGCGGAGCCAGCCTCTATGAAGGTGTATCCAGCCGGGAAATGGCTGCCGCCTTTGGCGGGCAGGTCAAGCTGCCCAGCACGACGATTGATGGCATGCCGCCATGGAGCGCCCGCATCCGCACCGATCGTTCAGCCAATATGCTCAAGATATTGGGCAGCGTCATACTGCTGTTTCTGCTGTGGGCGACGTTCTTTCATATCGACAAGGTCACACGCGGCCATGGCCGTGTTCTGCCCTCCGTGCAAAATCAGGTGGTGCAGCATCTTGAAGGCGGCATTGTCGAGCGCTTGCTGGTGCAGGAGGGCGAGCGCGTGCGCAAAGGCCAGGTGCTGATGCATGTGACCAACCAGTTCACCGCTGCCGAGTTCGAAAATGCGCGCACAGATGTTGTTGCCAAGCGCATCACCCTTGCAAGGCTCGACGCCGAAGTCGCTGGCGCACGCGAATTTTCCGTGCCTGACGAGATGGCAAGACAAGCACCCGAAATCGCAGCATCCGAAGAGGCGCTCTTTTATTCACGCATCAACCAGCGTGGACAGGAAGCGGGCATTATCGGCCAGCAGAGCAGCGCCAAGCGCGCCGAACTGGTCTCCCTGCAGGCGCGTCTCGAAAATCTGCGCAAGGAAGAGCAATTGATGCTGGTCCAGTTGGGCAAGCTGCAACGCGCCTATGAGGCCGAGGCCATTTCCGAACGTGAAGTGCTGGACAAGCGCGCGACATTGCTTTCGTTGCGCACCCGCATTGCCGATGTGCAGAACCAGATACCTTCCACCCGCGCTGAAATCGCGGAATCCTCGGCCCGGCGCGGCGAGATATGGACCAAATCAACCAAGGAAACCAAAGAGCTGGCAGCGCAGTTGCGCCTTGAGCTTTCCAAGGCGGGGGAAGCGTTGGGCGCTTATAAGGACAAGGCCACACGCGAAGAAATCCGCGCGCCGATGGATGGCATCGTCAACAAGCTCTATGTGCAGACAGTAGGTGGTGTCATTCGTGGCGGCGATCCGTTGATCGAGATCGTGCCGGTTGACAAGGTCGTGATGATCGAAGCGCGCATTGCCCCCAAGGATCGCGGCAACGTGCATCAGGACCTGCCCGCCAAGGTCAAGATTTCGGCTTATGATTCCGCCGTATATGGCGGGCTTGAGGCCAAGGTGATCGATGTATCGCCCGACGTGATTACCGACCAGAAGGGCGAGGTCTATTACCGCGTGCGCCTGCGCGCCGATACGACCGGCTTTGGTGAGGGCAAGCCGGTCATCCCCGGCATGACAGCCGAAGTGAATATCCGTTCCGGCGAGCAATCCATCATGAATTATATCCTCGGCCCCTTCATCCGCATCGGCGACAACGCACTGCGGGAATGAAGCAATATCCTGAACTCAGTTGAAAAGCGATTTAGGGCAGGTGCGCGCAATGCGCATATGATTATCCCAATTGGCTTTGTATATCGCATGGCCAGCGTCAAGCTGATGGCATGACAAATCACCGCTATTGCCAGCAACAGCCGCTATAGTACGGCCATAATGATCTGTAGTGATACGCTCTATCTGCATTTCATGTGCTAACGCCTGTCGCAGGCTAGCGGTCGCAGCAAATGGATCACCAGCCACGCAAATACGCCCTTTCCGGCAATGCCCAGGCAATTCCGGAGAATCTATACCCACCAGCCGAACACGTTCTTCCCCACAACGTAATGTGTCCCCGTCAATCGCTTTGCAGCCATATATGCGTTCACTATAAGATGGCTTGGCTGCTGTTCCGGCCGCTGTTGATACTGGCCCTGTTGAAAGCACGCCAGCTGCGAAGCCAAATGCGGCAGCTGCTACAAGAACGGTGAGAGGTGAAACGGGAAGGCCATTGCGAAGGCCCGAACCAAACCATATGCGCTGCCTGCTATAGCTGCGCGGGCGAGCCCAATACTGTTTTTTTGATTTTTTATAAGGATGCCATGGTTTCATGGCGGAGCAAATTAATATGGAAAAATTAACAAGCTATTCTTCGCGCTTTTCACCCTGAAGTCTAACAACCATTGCGCTGTCACACCGCGCCACTATATGGGCGAATCTTAATCCCCCCACTCCCATGACAGGAGCGTGTAGTGAGCAAGGTTCTGGTGATTGGCGCCGGTGGCGTCGGTTCGGTTGCTGTCCATAAAATGGCACAGTTGCAAGCCACAAATTCGGGCATATTCAGCGATATCACGCTGGCAAGCCGCACGCTTTCCAAGTGCGATGCTATCGCGCAGTCGGTCAAAGAGCGCACAGGCGTTGCCATCAAGACGGCACAGATCGACGCCGATGATGTTGCGGCCACAACAGCGCTCATCAGGCAGGTCGGGCCAAAACTCGTCGTCAACCTCGCCCTGCCCTATCAGGACCTCAACATCATGGACGCCTGCCTTGCTGCTGGCGTGCATTATATGGACACGGCCAATTATGAGCCGCTTGACGAGGCGCATTTCGAATATAGCTGGCAGTGGGCCTATCAGGAACGCTTTCAGAAAGCGGGATTGATGGCACTGCTCGGTTCAGGCTTTGATCCGGGCGTTACCAGCGTGTTCGCCACTTACCTCAAGAAGCATTATCTCGACACGATCGAGACACTCGACATTCTCGACTGCAATGGCGGCGACCATGGCCAGCATTTCGCAACCAATTTCAACCCGGAGATCAACATTCGCGAAGTGACCGCGCCCGCACGCCACTGGGAAAAGGGCGAATGGGTTACAACCCCCGCGCTATCACACAAGCAGGAATTTGACTTCGAACAGGTTGGCCCGAAGAACATGTACCTCATGTATCATGAGGAGCTGGAGAGCCTTGCCACCCATTTCCCGGAAATCCAGCGCATTCGCTTCTGGATGACCTTTGGCGATGCCTATCTCAAACATCTCGAAGTGCTGCAGAATGTCGGCATGACCCGGATCGACCCGGTCATCTATAATGGTCAGGAAATTATTCCACTGCAATTCCTCAAGGCCGTGTTGCCCGAGCCGTCTACGCTCGGTTCCACCACCAAGGGCAAAACCAACATCGGCGACATCGCAACTGGTCTTAAGAATGGCCAACAACATACGTATTATATTTATAATATTTGCGATCATGAAGAATGTTATGCTGAAACGGGCAATCAGGCAGTAAGCTACACCACTGGCGTCCCCGCAATGATCGGCGCAGCGATGATCCTCTCTGGCACATGGACCGGCGCTGGCGTGTTCAACATGGAACAGATGGACCCGGATCCCTATATGGACATGCTGAACAAGCACGGCCTGCCCTGGCAGGTGAAGGAACTGGACGGACCGCTGGCGTTCTAACCAAAGTCATCCTCACGAAAGTGGGGACCCAGTTACCAAGTTTTCGAATTTGTGCTGTCATATGAACTGGATTCCCGCTTTCGCGGGAATGACTGGAGAGAATATGGAAACAAAAGCCGGCGATCCGGGCGCATTTGCGCATTTCGATCTCACCCGCGTCCCCTCGCCCGCTTTCGTGGTCGATGAAGCGGCGGTGCGGCGCAACTTGGCGATCCTAGCCGATGTGCGGGATCGCGCCGGGATAAAGGTTCTCGCAGCCCTCAAAGCCTTTTCCATGTGGTCTCTGGGGTCAGTCGTGGCCGAATATCTCGATGGCGTCTGTGCCTCCGGGCTTTACGAAGCACGCCTTGGCCGTGAGGAGTATGGCGGCGAGGTAACCACCTATTGCGCAGGCTATAAAGCCGAAGACCTGCCCGAAATATGCGCGCTATCGGATCATATCATCTTCAATTCACCGGGCCAGCATGCGCGCTTCAAACCCATTCTCGATGAAGCGCGCGCGGCCGGGCACGGCTTTGATGTCGGCTTGCGCATCAATCCGCAACACCGCGAAGGCGAGGTCGAGAAATATGACCCCTGTCAGCCGCATAGCCGCCTCGGCTTCCCGGTCGATCAACTCCGCGCAGAGCATCTCGAAGGCATCGATGGCCTGCATTTTCACAGCCTGTGCGAACAGGACTTCGACCCCCTTCAACGCACATGGAATGGCTTAGAAAAAAAATTAAATTCTTACTTCAATCAATTGAAATGGCTTAATTTTGGTGGCGGCCATCATATCACCCGCGCGGATTATCAGCGCGACGAGCTAATCGCTTTCCTGCGCGACATCAAAGCACGAACCGGCCTCGAACTCACCCTCGAACCCGGAGAAGCAGTTGCGCTTGATGCCGGTATACTCGTCGGCGAAATCCTCGATGTGATCGACAATGACATGCCCGTCGCCATCACCGATATATCCGCTACCTGCCACATGCCCGACGTGATCGAAGCGCCCTATCGTCCCGCCATGCTCCATGAGCGTGAGGATGGCCCGGCAACACGCCTTGGCGGCCCCTCCTGCCTCGCCGGTGATATCATTGGCGACTATCGCTTCGGCGGACCACCCCAAGCCGGGCAGCGTTTCGCCTTTCTCGATCAGGCGCATTATTCGATGGTCAAGACCAACACATTTAATGGCGTCCCCCTACCCGCCATCTGGCTGTGGAATAGCCAAACCGACGATTTACGCGCCATTCGCACCTTCGATTATGATGAATTCAAGCGCCGTCTCTCCTGAGACACGACCTATATGTTTTTTTAAGCGAATCTCTTTACATGACAGCCCCTTCGCCATATAGGGGCGATCCGCTGCCCCATGGGACTTCCACCGCAAGGCAGCTTACTTTTGTTTGAACTGACACTGGAGGTCCCTTGAGTTGTACAAGCTCCATAGCGCGCTGGGGGTAGCTACCACCCTCAAACCGGCAGCACCGGTAACGCTCATTCGCCCGCAGGCCGCAGCTCGCGCTGCCCGATTCTTCGTCGAGAATTTTCGGGGCAAGTCGCTGTATGCTGTCAAGGCGAACCCTTCACCTGACCTGCTTCGCACATTGCGGGACAGCGGCATCACCCATTATGATGTTGCGTCGGTCGCCGAAGTGCGTCTGGTCGCCAAAGTCTTGCCCGAAGCCAAGCTGTGCTTCATGCATCCGGTCAAGGCGGAAGAAGCGATTGCCGAGGCCTATCATGTCTATGGTGTGCGCACCTTCTCGCTCGACACGATGGAGGAGCTGGAGAAGATCGTCCGCGCCACCCATGGCGCGCAAGACCTCGAACTGTGCGTGCGCCTGCGTGTATCCTCTGAACATGCCGAGCTGAGCCTCGCGTCGAAATTTGGCGCGGAGCTGGACGACGTGCGCGAGCTGCTGATGGCTACACGTCAGGCCGCTGATGCACTGGGCATCTGCTTCCATGTCGGCAGTCAGGCGATGACGCCCCATGCCTATACGCAAGCGATCGAACGCGTCCGCGCCGCGATTGTCGATGCCTCGGTTACCGTTGACATCATCGATGTTGGCGGGGGCTTCCCGTCCGTCTATCCCGGCATGGAGCCGCCTGCCCTCGAACATTATTTCGACGCTATCTATCATGCGACGGAAAGCCTGCCGATCTCCTATTCATCGGAACTCTGGTGTGAGCCGGGCCGCGCCCTGTGCGCCGAATATAGCTCGCTGATCGTGCGCGTAGAGCGCCGTCGCGGCAATGAGCTGTATATCAACGATGGCGCTTATGGCGCGCTGTTTGATGCCGCCCATGTTGCATGGCGCTTCCCGGTAGAGCTGCTGCGCAAGAACGAGAGCGATGCGGAAATGACCGCATTCAGCTTCTATGGCCCCACCTGCGACGATATGGACTATATGGCCGGGCCGTTCCACCTGCCCGCTGACGTCAAGGCTGGCGACTATATTGAGGTCGGCATGCTGGGCGCCTATGGCTGCGCGATGCGCACTGGCTTTAATGGCTTCACGGCGGAAACACTGGTCGAGGTCACCAACGAGCCGATGGCCAGCATGTATGACGGCACCGTGGAAGAGCCGCGCCGCGTCAACGCCGGCAATGTCATCCATATCGGCCAGTAATGGTAAAGCGGTTCCTTGCCGGGAGCCGCTTTACATTTGACATTCTCCTCATTCGATATCAGCCTCCCCCTCCTCAATAAAAGGAGAGCAGAATGGCTCAAATAATTTCGCAGGAAATGCTGGCGCCAGCAGCAGTGCTGGTTGTCTGGACATTGCTGGTATTGATGTGGATGGCCTTTGTGCGCTTTTCCGCATTCAAGGTGGCAAATATCAATCTGGCGAAAGCCCCTCCGGGCGGGCGCGGACAAAATCTTGAAGGCGTTCTGCCCGACAAAGCCAACTGGCCCGCGCATAATTATGCTCATCTTGTTGAACAGCCGACGCTTTTTTATGCTATCGTCATCATATTGGCGCTTTTGGGGCAAGGCACAGAGCTGAATCTCGCTCTGGCATGGGCCTATGTGGCTTTGCGGGTCGTGCACAGCCTATGGCAGATCACCATCAACACGCTGACGGTGCGGTTTCCGCTGTTCATATTGTCTACGCTGGCGCTTCTGGCTCTTGCGATCAATGCGCTCAGAGCCACGTGCGGCTGACACTATAAAAAGACGAAAAAGTCGGAAAATCCGGGCCTGTCACTGAAGCGTGGCGGGCCCGTCCTTATCCGTCAGTCCATAAAATTGCATAAGCTGCATCGCGCGTTCTGCGCGTTCTGCAAGACTATTGGCTTCCAGCAACGACTGCTTGGCCGCAACATCGAACGGCGCGACCTGCGCTATACCATTGACAAAGGCGAGATCATCGAGCCGGGAAACGGCGGTCCAGTCTACCACATAGCCAAGATTCTCGGCAAAATGGCGGGCTTCCTGCTCCAACGCCGCGCGCATCACAGACGCCAATGCCGCATCATCAAAATGATCCGCGCTCTCAACCTCGGCTTCCACCTGACGGAAAGCCGTAGTGACATCCAGTTCCTTGAGAATGCGGAAGCGCCCAAGCCCCTCCAGCACGATATTGAAGCACCCATCGTCCAGCGCTTCACATTCGGAAATTCGTCCCAGACAGCCCATATCATAAAGCCCGGGCTTAATTTCATTGTCACAGGGCTGGACCATGCCGATCATGCGGTCTCGCGCCAGCGTATCGCTCACCAATGCCCGATAGCGTGGTTCAAAAATATGCAGCGGCAAATGCGCGCCGGGAAACAAAAGCGCCCCAGCCAGCGGAAAAACAGAGATGCGTTGCCGCGCCATGATTACGCATGCCTCTCCATGTTCAGGTGAATAATATCGCAGACAGGCGACGACGCTGCGCCGAAACCCACGGATCTTCCAGTCCCACTGCTTCAAACAGTTTGAGCAACTGCGCCCTGGCAGCCCCTTCGTTCCACTCGCGGTCCCGCTCGATCATACCCAGAAGTTCATCTGCCGCCTTGTCCCGCTCGCCATTCGCCATAAAACCATTGGCCAGCTCAAAACGCGCCTCATGATCATCCGGGTTTTGCGCTACACGCGCTTCCAGCCCGGACAAGTCCTGTACCGGCTTGGCATCGCGCGCCAGAGAAAGCGCGGCACGTGCCTGCTCAATGCCCGCATCCCTGGTAATTTCTTCAGGCACAGCATCAAGCACAGCCTGTGCTTCATCGAGCTGACCCAGAGCAATATGCGTCCGCGCCAACCCGGCAACGACCGCCGCATGTTCAGGTGCCATCTGTATAAGCTGCGCAAACACTGAAAGCGCGCGTTCAGCATCGCCTTCAGCCAAAACCTGTTCGCCCATGGCAATGAGCGGTGCCAATTCCTGCTCTTGCGACTTTTCCTCAGACTCAAGCGGCAGTTGCGCCAATATCTGGTCGAGCATCTGCTTCAACTGGCTTTCCGTGCGCGCCTGCGTCAGGTCCGCGACCGGCTGCCCTTGAAACACGGCATAAACAGTGGGTATGGACTGCACCCGGAATTGCGAGGCGATGAATTTGTTTTCATCGACATTGACCTTCACCAGCTTCACGCCCTTGGGGGCATAATCCGCACATACCTTCTCGATAACAGGCGCAAGCTGTTTGCATGGACCACACCATTCTGCCCAGAAATCGACAATCACCAGCGATGTATGCGAAGGGTCCACCACATCACGCTTAAAGTCTTCGACTGCTTGCTTGTCTGCCTCACTAAGACCCAAGGTCGCCACATTATCCTCCAGTTGCATTATAGCGCAGCGCGCCCGTTCAAGCCCCTATGTGGGGAGAGAAACGGCCAGACGCAAGCGCTGAAACACTCCATTTATTGCGTATACCACCGATAAGCCGCTGTGCGCTTCATCCGGTCAATACCGGCCAGACCCAGGCGCAGCGGCCTATATGGGGTCATCAGCAATATATAATGATGATGCCGGGCAAGGCGCATAATATTGACAAGGCCCCTCCGCCCCTGTCCCCTCCTTCCCTGACACTCTACCCATATTCCAACACCATGGGCGGTGTTCTTCCGCCTGAACCAGCGTGATATGCTTAGGGTCAGGCCCCATTCATTCCGAGGATCATGGTTTGAAGCGATTGGCCGCTATGCGAGGAAGAAAAGTGCAGGAAATGTGCGGACATTTTCAAGCTTTTCTGACGTAGCAGCGCGGCCAATCGGTCAAATCCGAAAGGACGTTCAAATGGCTTCGATCTCGAACGAAACTGCCCTTGCAAAGGCCACCAGCCTTCACTGCGGGCATTTCCGCCCGATATCTTCACCATTTGAACGCCATGACCGCGAAATTAATGGGGCCTGACCCTAAATTAAAGAGACAGGATGATGCTTTGCAAAACAATGTGCAATTTCTTTGGTAAAAGGGCTTGTCGAACTGCCGGGGCGATGCTAGTTGCCCCGCTCACCCGCCGGAAACGGGGCTAACGCCCAATATCACCGGCCGCCAGAGCGGGCGTAGCTCAGGGGTAGAGCACAACCTTGCCAAGGTTGGGGTCGAGGGTTCGAATCCCTTCGCCCGCTCCAGAATTTCAATCACTTAGTGAGTTATCTACCGTTACCCAACCATCTCTGGGTATCGTATGGGTAACAGGTGAACGTGCTTTGTCATGTTCGGCTTTGTTGCATAACGCGTGATGAACGCAAACTTATGATTACTTGATATTATTATGCGACACGGATGGTATTGGGTGTGCCGATTTGCGAGAAGCGATTGAGGATTGCGGCACGGACTTTGAGCTCGGTCGTCTGGCGATCAAAGGTACGCGCTGCGAGGCGCTGACCGAGGAGCTTGAAGCAGTGCATCTTGGTTTCGACGAGACTGCGGAGGTGATAGCCGCTCCACTTCTTCCAGATAGCCCTGCCGAGACGTTTCATCGCGCGCAGTGTTTCGTTGCGGGCATCAGCGCCAAGGCCGTCCTTGGTCCAGGCCTTTCCGTTGCGGCGAACCGGGATGGCCGGCTCAGCCCCGCGCTCGGCAATGGCGGCGCGGCAGTTCCTTGTGTCATAGGCACCATCGCCACCAACGCTGAGGATCGTCTCGTCCTCGGGGATTTGCCCTAGGAGATCGGGAAGGGTCTGGCCATCGCCATTGGCGTTGGTCGTCATCTCAAGCGCCCGGATATCGAGTGTTTCTGAGTCGATCCCAATGTGTACCTTGCGCCATTGGCGGCGGTATGATGCGCCATGTTTGCGCGTCTTCCACTCGCCTTCACCCATCATCTTGATGCCCGTGCTGTCAACCAGCAAGTGCAGCCCGCCTGAACTGAACCTCCCGCCCAAATCGACCGACAAGCTCTTCTGTCGTCGGCACAGCGTCGTATAATCCGGGGCCGGCCAGTCCAGTCCCGCCATCCTGAGAAGGCTCTGGACCAGGCCGCTCACCTGTCGCAATGGAAGTTGGAACAGCCCTTTCAGCGTCAGGCAAAACTCAATCGCCCGGTCCGAGAACCGCAGTGGCCGACCCGGCCGACCGTCGGGCAACGCATACCAATCCATCTCAGGGTCAAACCACACATCCAACGAACCACGGTTCTTCAACGCTGCGTTATATTCGGACCAATTGGTCGTGCGATACTTCGGTGGTGTCGGTCTGGGCATCCCGCCCATCTATGACATCCGATTCCTCATGGGAATCCATTACCTTGTTATGCAACAAAGCCGGTTCAAAGCGCCAAGCATACTCAGCGATAGCCCAGCTTACCAAATCCCAATGATGTTTCGCAGCCAGACAGTTAGAAGCTTGCCTGGCCGAAAACCCTGTTTTATCTGGTTCAGCCTGCAGCAAAATCAAATGGAGACAGGCCCCTCTCTCGCTCATTGAACAGCAATGTACGTCCGCGCGGCGGGGCACTGCGCTGGGGACATGTTTTGCGTGTGCATGACGAGCAACCCAGACCGATAGGCTGCGCATCGCCTCCTGCCATGTCGAGACCACGGGCATAGACAAGCGATGATGCGAACTCAGCCTTCAACCCGATAGCGATAGAAAATATCGCCTCACCTCCGTTTAAACCGGCGCCATGGCCTGACACGGTTCGGCTCAATGTGAACCAGCGCTCGCCATCCTCAAGCTCCACCAGCTGCGGCATAATTTCTCTGGGGCGGTTAAATGCTGCATGCACAGACCATAAGGGACATCGGCTATCAGACTCGATAATCGGCGCAGCAGAAGCGCCTGCATAGCGTTTTGAGGACTGCCCCGCCCTGTCGATACGGATCATGAAGAATGGCAGACCACGCGCACCCGTGCGTTGCAAAGTGGTCAAGCGATGCGCCACCTGTTCAAGCCCTGCCCCAAAGCGGCGTTGCAACAGCAGTAAATCATAACCGCTCGCCTCGCATGCCCGCAAAAAACGCGCATAAGGCATCATCACCGCGGCAGCAAAATAGCCTGTCAAATGTCGGCGAAACAAGCGGTCAGCATGCCTGTCATCAAATGCCGCCCCCAGAACCAGCGCATCAATATCCTTCCGCATCTCAAGATCCGCAATCATATAGGCGGCATGAAAAGTACGCGACGATGTGTCGAGCATTTCCGAAAATTGCAATTGACGTGCATGCAGATCAAGCCGACGCACATGATCAGGCATGGTGTCGCTGGGCAAAATACGGATAATGAGCTGGTGTTTTTGTCGCAAGCGTTCACTCAGGGCACCATAAAGATCGCCACTGCCCAGACGCAATTCATCAGCCAGTTCCTCTGCCTTCATATCAAGATCTGCGAAATGATTGCGCCAGCGCTCGATCTCGCGACGCACATTCTGCACCGGCTGCGCCTCGCTCTCTCCTTGCGCCCCGGCATTGCCCTGAGACATACGATCAAAAGCACGCGCAAAGGCCTCTACTCCAGCAGGGGCAGCAGACAGCCATTCTTCCATTTCTGTCCGGTCTATCGAAATATCAGCAAACAGCGGATCCCTGAGCCGCCGGCGCAACCCCTCTACCCCACCACCCGGCGCATCCGCATTTAGCTGGCGCGGGTCGAAGTCATATTGCTCGGCCAGACGCAACATCAGTGATGCGGAAAGCGGACGCTGGTTTTTCTCAATCAGGTTGAGATAGCTGGGTGAAATACCCAGGCTATCAGCCATTGCTACCTGGGTAAGCCCGGTCGCACGTCTGATCCGGCGTACGGCATGCCCTGCAAATATCTTCCTGTCAGCCATGATGCTCACCTTAATCCATGATTTGTAAATA
>Ga0209578_10000912_pt1 | contig 30387 bp, 29 predicted proteins | sample tdAd472_FD_187127 | JGI IMG/M metagenome (GOLD analysis project Ga0209578, IMG submission 187127) | Marine sediment microbial communities from the Atlantic coast under amendment with organic carbon and nitrate - tdAd47.2 (SPAdes)... | ecosystem: Environmental > Aquatic > Marine > Coastal >...
CTCGCCGCCAAGTCCTGGCAGCTCGTCGCGCGTTCGTTTGCGTCGCACCCGAACTTTCCAGACAGCATCATGCGCGAAGCGGCACAGCGTTTTCGCGACGAACTCGAACAATTGTCACGCCGGCAGTCGACCTACTTTGGCGCCGGGTTCATGTTCGTCTTCGTCTTCGGCGTCGCGTACACATTTCAGGCCAATCAGCTGTTCGTGGGCTACCCCGCCTGGCAACTGTATATTCTCCTCGGTGCCCTGGGCGCCGCGGCCGCATTCGCGCTGTACCGGCTGGTCCGAACGGTGACGGCGTGGCGCCAGATCCGATTCCTGCGGGACGCCAACATCGCCGTTGGCCATTCACTGCAACGCATCGCCAGTGGCCACGGACGCGTGTTTCACGACGTGAGAACGTCGGCGGGCGTTGTCGATCACGTCATCGTCGGTCAAAGCGGTATTTACGCCGTCAACGTTGTCGCTCGGCGTTCCTCGCGCAAGGGCAACGTGCAGCTGTCAGGTAATGACCTGCATTTTTCGCCGCGTGATCATACGGAGTCGATTGTCGGGATAGCCGCCAAGAGCACGCGGCTCGAGCGCGATTTTCGGCAGTTACTGAAAAACTCGGCTCGCGTACGTTCGGTGATTGCCGTACCTGGTTGGAACGTCGAGAGTCAAAACGGTAACGGGCATCTCGTCGTAAACGAAAGAACGTTACCGATGTTGCGTGGCTGGAAAGACGAGGCCGACTATCTCATGAACGAAGACGTCGATGCCTTGCACAAGCACCTGACATCGAGTTGCAAACGCTCATCGAGCGCGAAGAAATCCAGGTAGGCTTCTCGCCCTATCTCGCCAATGCCTCTCCCAGCTGCCGCTGGGCATCAGCGAACTGCTCCGCCGCTCTGTCGAGATACGTCGCCGCTTCAGCGTCATAGCCATCGGCTGAAGAAGTCCACACTCGGTTGATATATCGCTCACCAGCCGCAAACTCGCTCATAATATCTGCGTAGGTTTGCAGACCGAACAGATGCACCATGCTCTGCCGCGCATCGACAAATCGCCGAAGATCAGGCCGCAATTGCTCATCGATCCACCTCCTCAATTCCTCGCCTTTAGCCCCGGGACCGTCATTCATCGTGCCGAGATCTCGAACAATATTGCCGATGGACTCGTTGAGCTCATTACGATTGGTTTCGAGTACGGTGCCCGAGGTCGCATGTGCACGATTCGCGCGCTTGGCAATGATCACTCCGCCAATCGCCGCGATTGCAGCGAAACCAAACAGGGTCCAGTCGACGCTCCGGACATCGAGGGCCGTGGCATACGCCCCGGTAAGGAAGCCGCCAGCCAGTAGTAGATACGCTATTACTTTCATTCCACCACCCCGTTAAGTTGGGAACAGGACTTTTTGAATTGCGTCGCCGACACCCACGAGCGCCTCACCGACGATAAATCCTGCTGCTATTGGTATGCCGATATTGTCACTCCAGTCCTTACCTTTGACCCGGTCAGAGACCTCTCGAGCCAATGTGCCCAGGGAATAGGTCAGGACAATATTGAATGGCAGGTAGAAGCCAAGGCCAACTGTGATGCCAAGCCCTCCCATGAATGCTGACAACACACCACCGAGTATTGCCCCGGCTGTGTACTTGAGCGCCGGCACGTCGCCGCCCATGATGCCGTCAATCGTACTTGCCAGGGCCTGCGCTTGCGGCGCCGGCAGCCGGCTACTGCCGAGTCCATACGCTTCGTGTAACGCAAAGATGACGAACATGACGACAATCGGGCCAAGCCAGGCGCCGATGAACTGTCCGTACTGCTGCATGCGAGGTGTGGCGCCAACGAGATATCCCGTTTTGAGGTCGAGCATGAGGTCTGTAGCTTGCGACATTGCAACGCACATGGCCGCACCTACCATGATTGCCGCAATGATCGAATCGCTACGCTCCATGCCGAAAGCCTGCGTCACTACGATCAACAGCGTAATGCCAACAAGCGTCATGCCTGACAAGGGCGACCAGTTCGTGCGCCCGATCGCTTCCGAAAGAATGATGCCGGCCATCCAGACCCAGAGCGTGCCCAGTAATGCCATCGAGATGCCGGCCAAAAGCGACATCGACTCCACCGCCGTTACAGCCATGACGCCCAGCAATATTGCCGCACCGACAACCGCGAAGTAGAGCATCTTGATCGGCATTTCATCGCTCGCGGTGCCCGTCTCGACCTTGGCGGCTCTTTGCATCGACTTGATCGCACTCAGGATCAATGGTGCCGCAAGAATGACGCCCATGATGGCGCCGCCAATCAGCATGCCGATTCCGAGCGGACGATATAGCATCAGGCGCAGAGGCTCCGGCTGGCTGATAATCGCGCCGAGCTCATTAAGCGGAAAACTGTCTGTTGCCGCGAGCATCGGTGAGATGAACCAGTAGGCGACGAAGCCACCAATGATGAAAGCGACGCCACCGCGTCCCGCGATAAAGGCAACGCCGATCGTCATCAGCGACAGATACCAGATGCCGTTCATGAACTCCGGCATGCCGTAAAAGTCACCGACGTACGAATCGTGAATTTCGAACTTGATCGTAATCGCGTGTACGACCGCACTGATTAAAGCCGCAACGACCAGGATAATAGCCTTGCGAACACCCGCGCCCGGAGACTTCAGAATTGTAGCGACCGCGACGCCGCCAGGGTAAGTCAGGCGCTCGTAATCAATCATGTGTTTCCTGAGCGGTATGATGAAGGCGATTCCGAGGAACGCACCCGCAATGCAGCCGAACGTCAGGATAATTGGATCGAAACGGTCACTGTAGCCGAGCAGGAATATCGCCGGCACCGAAAACATCATGCCCGAAGAGGCTCCGTTCACGCCGCTGGCGATCGTCTGCACGATGTTGTTTTCGATGATGCTCTTGCGCCGCATCAAGCCGCGCAGGATACCGAAACCGAGAATTGCAGCGAGTTCGGAACCCTCGATCGAAAACCCGAGGATCAGCGCCGCATAGCCTATCGACACGGCAATGATGACACCGAGGAACCAGCCGACGCCAACGGCGATCCAGGTCAGTTCGGGATACGGCTTCTCCGCGTGAGCCGCAACGGTATGGTCAGTCAATTCGAGACCTCTTGTTATTTTTCGGCACAGCCTACCACAGCGGCTCGAGGCGCGCCGCCAGCTGATCTTTCTCAATGACCTCGTGAAATTCGTCCGCCAGTTCGTCGCACATGTCGACCGCTGTACGCCAGGCACGGACTCGATCGGACGGACTGAAATTCACGAAATCGTGGCGATCCGGAATCTTCGCATACGGCAAGCGCGCAACAAACTCAGGCGATGGACTGATAAGTAACGTGTGATCGACATGCGACGGATCCGGTTTGCGCCAGGTTAGCCTCTTGTCGAACCAGCCCGGCACGATGCGATCGATAAAATGCAGGTAAAGGCTCAGGCGCCCGGCATCGCTTTGAGGCAGGTCGTGGTGATAGTCGATCACACCGCCGTCCCGATACATGCCGCGTGGCGCGCCGGCAATATCGGGCACGCCGGACATCACTAATGGAATCGATCCCGTAGCGACAATCGAGTCTTTCAAATTGCGCTCGCTCAGCTCGACCTGGTTTATCGGGAATCCCCGCACGTTAAAAAATGGCGGCCGATCCCGGCTGTCGAAAAACAGCACTCGTTCGAAAAACGCACCGAGTGTGCGCCGGCTCGCGGCATTCAGTGCGGCCGCTGTGATGAGGCCCGGGCCGAGCACCGCCGGATGCTCACTAGCCATGATGTGCCGGCTGCGGACGGTCATCACGTTAGTTCGAAATACCGGATGCGACAGAATCTCGGCCGTGCCGGTTTCTCCCAGCACGTAATCGAGAATCTCGCGGGTCGTTGCGGTTATCTCGTCACGATCCGGTTTCTCCGTATACGTCTGCCCGAGATAAGCCTCCTCGAATCGCTCGATTGCGGCCAGCGGGTCCTGTTGCGCAAAGCAGGCGAAGCGCCAGGAACCGATCGATGAGCCGATCAGGTAAACGGGACCTTCGAGCCGCGGAATGATGCTGTCCGCGACGACCCGGTCGAGCTTACTCAGGATCAGCCATTTGGCGCCGCCGGACGCGCCGGCCATGGTGCCGATCTGCGCCGGGGAGAATCCGTGGCGCCGGATTTCCTCGATCGCGCCGGGCCCGGCTCTGAAACTCAGTGCTGCAGCCATGCTGACTTTCGCCGACCGAGGACAGGAACTACGTGGTTGAGGCCGCGACCGCTATTCAAACGGATGATGCTTGATGATCGTCTGTTCGCGATCCGGACCGGTTGAGATTATTGCAACTGGCACACCGGCCAGCTCTTCGATTCGCTGCAAATAGGCGCGCGCATTCGCAGGCAATTCCTCGAAGTCGGTGACACCGACCGTCGACGCTTGCCAGCCCGGATGCTCTTCGTAGACCGGCTCGCATTCCGCGAAGCGGTCCACGACAACCGGCACACCGGAAATCGGCTTGCCGTCAATCTCATAGCCAACACAAATCTGAATGGTCTCGAGTTCGTCGAGCACATCGAGTTTAGTCACACAAAGTCCTGACACACTACTGTTGACGATGGATCGCTTGAGCGCGACCGCGTCGAACCAGCCGCAGCGCCGTGGTCGTCCCGTCGTTGCGCCGAACTCTGCTCCGACCTCGGCCAGGTGAGCACCGAACTCGTCGAACAACTCGGTCGGGAAAGGCCCCGCCCCTACTCGTGTTGTATACGCCTTGACGATGCCGAGTATGTAATCCAAATCCCGCGGACCGATGCCGGTACCCGTGCTTGCGGCCGCTGCTACTGTGTTCGACGATGTGACGAAGGGATACGTACCATGATCGATGTCGAGGAATGTTCCCTGGGCACCTTCGAACAGGATGCTCTCACCATTGTCCGACAGATCCCTGAGAATCTGCGTAACGTCTGCCGTTACCGGCGCGATCACCTCGGCCGCCTGCAATGCGCCATCGAGTGACTCAGAAAAGTCGACGGCATCTGCGCCAAAATAGTTCTTTAACAGGAAGTTGTGATAGTCGAGGATCTCGCCAAGCTTCGACGCGAATTTCTCCCTGACGAACAGGTCCGACACTCGCAGGGCACGCCGCGACACCTTGTCCTCGTACGCCGGACCGATGCCGCGGCCGGTCGTACCGATGGCGCCGGAACCGCGCGCTTTTTCGCGTGCCAGATCGAGCGCCACGTGGGATGGCAATATCAATGGGCAACCCGGACTGACCTTGAGGCGCTCGAATACGGGAACGCCACTTGCGACCAGCGCATTGGCTTCCGTAACCAGAGCCTCGAGGGACAGCACCACACCGTTGCCGATGAGGCAACTGACGCCGTCGCGCAGGATTCCGGAAGGAATCAGGTGCAGGACGGTCTTGTTGCCGTCGATGACCAGGGTGTGGCCCGCATTGTGACCACCCTGGAAGCGGGCCACCGCGGCCGCACGGTCCGTGAGGAGGTCGACAATCTTTCCCTTGCCTTCGTCACCCCACTGGGTGCCGACGACAACGACATTCTTACCCATGATTGGTCCGTCTATTTCCGGCGACTGAATTAACTACGAACGACAAACAGTAGCACGAGCCCCGCGATCATGACGACAAGGCCGACTGTCCGCAGGTGATTGTCACTCAGCTGCGACATCTGCGCCACAATCTGCCGATACTTTCCGGGCCCCACGAAAGGCACCATGCCCTCGATCACCAGCACGAGCGCAATTGCCGTGAGGATCTCGGTCCAGGGCATGCTTCGAAACTACTCGCCGCTTGACTGGTTCAAATACCTGAAGAACTCGTTGTTGGGGTCAAGCACCAGCAAGTCGTTCGACTTACCCATGGACGACTTGTACGCATTGATGCTGCGGTAGAACGCGTAGAACTCGGGATCCCTGTTGTACGCGCTTGCGTAAATCTCCGCTGCTCGCGCATCCCCTTCACCGCGAATTTTCTCACTGTCTCGATTGGCGTCGGCGAGAATAATCGTACGAGCCCGATCTGCCTCCGCGCGAATACGCTCGGCCTCCGCACGACCTCCGGCCCGCAACTCCTGGGCGATGCGTGCACGTTCTTCGTTCATCTGGGCATAGACCGCATTCTTGACCTCATCCATTAGTTCGACTTGTTTGACCCGAAAGTCTACTAACTCGACGCCAAGATCCTCCGACGTGGTCGTCGCGGTGACGAGCATGTCACGCATTAACTCCGCACGTTCCGCCGAAATCGCTTCCCTGACGGACCGCTTGCCGAACTCGGTGACAACTGCGTTCTTGATGATCTCGGAGAGGCGCGCATCCGCAAATGCAAGACTGCCCCCCGTGGACGTGTAGAACCTCACCGGGTCGATGATGCGCCATTTGACGAAGAAGTCGACCTTCAGCGCTTTCTTCTCTGCCGTAAAAACCCTGTCCGGGCTATCCTCGATCGTAAGAATGCGTCGCGGAAACTTGTGGACGTTTTGCATCAACGGGATTTTCCAATTCAGTCCCGGCTCGTAACCTGCCTGCACGACCTTGCCAAGCTGTAGTTTTATCGCCAGTTCGCGCTCGTTGACAGTAAACAGTGACAAGCCCGCGGCAACCACGAGCAAACCGAGAATGATAAAAATTCGGAATGCAGCATTACTCATTGCCGTGTCCTCCGTTCGCGTTCACTCGCATCGTCTCGTGACTGGAAGCCGCCAGTACGAGACTGCTCCTCCGTCCGGCTCGCATCCTGTCCCGCAGGCACAGATGATCGGCCCTGAATCAACTTATCAATCGGCAGATACAGCAGGTTGCCGCTGCCCTTCGAGTCCAGCAATACCTTGTTCGAATTGCCGTAGACCTCCTCGAGGGCGTCGATGTACAGACGATCGCGTGTCACCCGGGGGGCTTTCTGGTACTCGATAAGCAGCGCCTCGAATCGGGCAGCCTCACCCACGGCGCCGCGAATCACACGGTCCTGGTACGCCAGTGCGTCCTGCTCGATCCGCTGCGCGGCACCTCGCGCCCTCGGAATGATTTCATTTTCGTACGTCTGCGCCTCGAGCCGGAATCGTGCGCTGTCATTGGTCGCTTTTTGCGTATCGTTTACGGCTGCCTGAACATCTTGCGGGTAGTCCAGGTTGATGATCGAAACAGACGTTACGGAAATCCCCGCCTCGTACTGATCGAGCGTCGATTGCAGCGTCTCCAGCGTGCGGCGCGCGATCTGGTCACGCTCGCCCGTAACCAGAGTCTCGAGCTCGCTGGTTCCGATAACTTCGCGCAACGCGCTCTCGGTGACGTCCTGCACCGTCGACTCCGGATCGACAACCTTGAAGCTGAAGTCCACCGGATCCGTGCGCCGGTACTGCACGACCATCTGAATGAAGACGTACTGCTCGTCAGCGGTCAGGATCTCTGTACGAAACGGGAAATTCTGTACCGCGATGGTGTTGACGATATCGACATTCTCGATCGGGATCGGCAAGTGCCAGTGAATGCCCGGCATAGTCGTTTTCGTGTACGCACCGAAGCGCTGCACGACGCCGCGCTCGGCCGCGTCGACGCGGTAGATACCGGTCGCGACCCACGCCAGCGCCAGCAATACAATCAGAATCAGGCCACCGGAGCCGCCAGGGGCGCGATTACCGGCGCCGCCGAGCAGTCCTCCAAGCCGCCGTTGCCAGTTCTGTACGATCTGGTCCAGATCGTTAGGTTCGTTGTCGTCCCGTTTCCAGGGATCCTTGCCGTTTCCGGGTTCGTTCCAGGCCATAGTGTCTACAACTTGTCTGTTAGCTATTTAAGGGTTGCCGCTGTTGCCGGACTGATGACCGGCGACGGCTCGAGAAGTTCCGGGGCAAGATTCTCCTGCTTCATAAATCGCCTGAGATCCCGCTCCGACATTTTGAGTTCCAGTGTCCAGCTACCATCCTCGGCCGTCGCTTCGCTCAAGACGGCGCCGAGTTCAAACAATTTTGCACGTTGCCGGCCCTGCGATGGCTGCAAGTGGATAACGCGATGCAGGGTCTTGCGACACAGTCGATCACTGATCGCATCCAACAGCATTGGAATCCCTTCGCCCGTGGCTGCCGACAACCAGACCGCCCGGCCCTCACCGTGCCGATTGCTCGTAACGCGCGGAGGACGGTCCAACAAATCGATTTTATTGTACACCCGTATTTGCGGCACACGGTCGGCCTCGAGCTGCTTGAGCACCGAATTCACCTGGCGTACTCGTTGCCAGCGGTTCGGATCACTGGCATCGATCAGGTGCAGAATCAGATTGGCCTCACGCGCCTCCTGCAACGTGGAGCGAAACGCCGCGATCAACTCGTGCGGCAAGTCGCGCACGAAACCTACGGTGTCCGCCAGTACGATCGCGGTGCCATCCGGCAACTCCAGGCGCCTCACCGTCGGGTCCAGCGTCGCGAAGAGCTGATCCTCGACGTACACGCCGGCATCGGTCAGCGCATTGAATAGAGTCGATTTTCCGGCATTCGTATAACCGACGAGAGCGACTGTCGGAACCTCGGCCTGCACCCTGTTTTGCCGATTCATCGTCCTGCGCGCATCCACGTGCTCTAGGCGCGTCTTCAGCTGCCGGATGCGGCGGCCGAGCAAGCGGCGATCTGTTTCGAGCTGGGTCTCGCCAGGACCGCGGAGTCCGATACCACCTTTTTGCCGTTCCAGGTGAGTCCAGCCTCGCACCAGCCGTGTCGACAGGTGCCGCAGCTGCGCCAGTTCAACCTGCAGCTTGCCCTCGAAGCTCCGCGCCCGCTGCGCAAAAATATCCAGTATCAGCCCGGCCCGATCGACCACACGGCATTTCAGCTCGCGCTCGAGGTTGCGTTCCTGGCTAGGAGACAGTGCCGCGCCCGAGATGACGAGTTCGGCCTCATGCGCCTCGACGCTGGCACGCAGTTCCTCGACTTTGCCCTTGCCGATAAAGAAGCGCGGGTCGGGACGCTTGCGCGCGCTGACAATCTCATCAGCGATGACAGCGCCTGCCGAGCACGCAAGCTCGACAAACTCCTCGCGTTCAGAGTCATCCGGTGCGCCGTCGGGGCCCGCGTGGACGAGAATTGCACGTTCGCCACTTTGCGGTCGTTCAAACAAATGCGCCCTCCCGATGCGAAGGCCGCGCTACGAAATTATTCGTTGCCGTCTCCTGCGTCATCCGGCAAAGGCAGACGCACGTTACGTGACGGCACCACTGTCGAAATCGCATGCTTGTACACCATTTGATTGACACTGTTTTTCAGTAGCACGACGAACTGGTCAAACGAATCGACCTGTCCCTGTAGCTTTATGCCATTCACCAGGTAAATAGAAACCGGAACTTTTTCCTTTCGCAGGATATTCAGGAAGGGGTCTTGCAATGTCTGCCCTTTAGCCATGTCGGGGTCTCCTTATTGTTTGTTGTTATTTGAACCCGCATGCCGGTGGCGCCGGTTGCCCTTGTGCGAAGTTCGGCCTAAGCGTCGAAAAATTCTATCACAGGCGGGCCCGAGGCTAGCTACTATTCAGGCCAGTTGCCCCGCCAGATGAGCGGATATGGAGCCTAATACCCCCGAATCAAGCGGATCGAACGATTCCAGCGCAGCCTCAGATCGCAGCCAGGTAATCTGCCGCTTTGCCAGTTGCCGGGTCGCCGCCAGCGCCCTGGCGTGAGCCTCGTCCAGCGAACACTCGCCCGCCAGATGCGCCCAGAACTGACGATATCCGACCGCTCGCATCGCGGGGCCGTCACGCTCGAGGCCCGGCCGTTGCATCAGGCCGTGTAATTCGTCCAGAAAACCGGCCTCCAGCATTTGTCCGAGGCGGCGTTCGATGCGCTCGTGCAGCACCGACCTCGGCTCGATCTGCAAGGCGACCTTCGAAAACCGCGTATCGTCGCTACGCGCCTTGATTGCCGCGGCGTCCTGCCACTCCGTCAATGGCCGGCCGCTCACACGGTAAACCTCTAGCGCGCGCTGGATACGTTGCCTGTCATTCGCTTCGATCCGCGCAGCCGCCGCCGGATCGATTCGGCACAGCAGCGCGTGCATGGCCGGCCAACCGGCGTCGGCCGCCTCCCTGTCAATGTCAGATCGAATCTCGTCGCTCGCTGAAGGCAACTCGGCAATACCTTCCGTCAATGCCCGGAAATACATCATCGTGCCGCCGACCAGCAACGGCACGCGGCCCGCCGCGAAGATCGACTGCATCTCGGCCCTGGCGTCACGAACAAAGTCGCCGGCAGAGTAACTTTCTTCGGGATCTCGGATGTCTATCAGGCGGTGTGGGGTGCGGCATAAGGTCTCGACATCCGGCTTCGCGGTACCGACATCCATGCCACGGTATACGAGCGCCGAATCAACGCTGATTACCTCGAACGGAAAACGCTTGCACAGGCTGATCGCGACGTTCGTCTTACCAGACGCCGTCGGGCCCATCAGGCAGACTGCGGTCTTTGTCACGGTCCGCGCAATCATTGCCCGCGCAGGAAAAGCCGATCGAGTTCGGCCATCGAGATCGCGGTCCACGTCGGCCGGCCGTGATTACATTGATCGGCACGTTCGGTGGACTCCATCTCGCGCAACAGGGCATTCATTTCCTCGACCGTAAGTTGTCGGTTCGCCCGGATCGAGTGATGACATGCCATGGTTGCCAGGTAATCGTGACTGACGTCCTCCACCCGGTTGCTCTGCCCCGCCTCGGCAAGATCCGCAAGCAGGTCTCGCAGCAAAGACTCGACGTCCGAATTCTTGAGCAGTGCCGGCACCTCTCGTACCACGAGACTGGTCGGCCCGGCCCGGTCGACAACCAGGCCGATCTCCTCGAGCCTCGCCGCCGAATTCTCGACGATATCCGCTTCGTTTTCGGCAACGGCGACGGTGACCGGCACCAGCAACGGCTGCCGCACGAGTGACCTGTCGTCAAAGCTATTTTTTAGTTGCTCGTAAGTAATACGTTCGTGCGCAGCGTGCATGTCGACAACAATGAGACCGTCCCTATTCTCGGCAAGAATGTAGACACCAGCCAGCTGCGCCAGGGCGAATCCCAGCGGCGGTATGTCGCCAGGCTCGACATCAACCTGCAGCGCGGTCGCGCCCGAGGACAAGACGCCATATCCGGCGAGCGCCTCGCGGACCCCTGCCGGCTGCGCGTACCCAGCCGATGGCAGAGACATCGTGTGCTGCGACGCACCCGCAGGGCTGACAATCGATGCCGGCATCGATCCGTGCCCGCCAGGCCGCGTCTCCACGAGCACTGTCTCAATCGCCTGCGACACGACGCCGTGCACACGGCGACCATCCCGGAATCGAACCTCGTGTTTTGCCGGGTGCGCATTGGCATCCACGGCCGCGGGATCCATCGTCAGGTTCAGGACGTAGGCGGGGAAACGGCCGTGGAACAGCACGTCCCGAAACGCGTGGCGTGCCGCATGACTTAGAGTCTTGTCGCTGATACTGCGACCGTTGACGAACCAGAATTGCTGATCCGGCTGACTGCGATTGTAGGTAGGCAGTGCGAGCCAGCCCTCGAGGGCGATGCCCTCGGTCTCGTGCTGCAGATAAAGCGCCTGCTCCGCGAAACCCTCGCCACAAATTTTGGCAATTCGACGCAGGCGGCCTTCGTCCGACTCCGCGATCGGCAGTTGCAGGACGACGCGACGGTTGTGCGTCAGCGTAAATGCAACACCTGGCCGTGACAGGGCCAGGCGCCGCAACCATTTTTCGATATGTCCGAATTCCGTGCGCTCGGTACGCAGGAACCGGCGCCGTGCTGGAGTGTTGTAGAACAGGTCGTGAACTTCGACGGTCGTTCCCCGCGGATGTGCGGCCGGTCGCGGCGGCGTTATATCACCGGAGTCTGCTTGCACCTGCCAGGCCGAGTCTGTCGTGTCGGTCCGCGATACGAGTTCCAGACGCGCCACCGACGCAATACTCGGGAGGGCTTCACCGCGAAAACCGAGCGATACGACGGCCTCGAGGTCATCGAGACTCGAAATCTTGCTCGTCGCGTGCCGGGACAGAGCCAGGGACAGTTCGTCCTTGTCGATGCCACAGCCGTTATCACGGACACGCATCAGCTTGCTGCCACCGGCCAGGACGTCGATCGTAATCTCGTCAGCCCCGGAATCCAGGCTGTTCTCCACGAGTTCCTTAACGACTGAGGCCGGCCGCTCGACAACCTCGCCGGCGGCGATCTGATTGATCAGGTGACCTGGGAGTTCTCGTATCGGCATGTCGAATGACGGGGCGGAAACCCGTCATTTTTTCAAATCAGCCGCGAAATGTCTCGAAAAGATCCGTCTAACTGCCGGCGTAGATCGGAATGCTCAGCGTCTGACCGACCCGAATCCTGTCGTTGGCTAGCTTGTTCGCTGATCGGATCGCGGCCGCGCTGACATTGTAGCGCTCGGCGATCTCCGACAACGTGTCGCCGCGGGCAATGACGTGACGGACCTGTTTTACGGGCGTTCGCCGCATTTCCATCGCGATGCGCGTGTCGGGTGGCGGATTGTTATAAAAATAGGTACGGACGCCGGCCAACATCGCGTCAGCAAGCCGACCCTGATGCTTTTTGTCGCGGAGTTTCCTTTCTTCAGTCGGATTCGAGATATACGCCATTTCGACCAGGATCGAGGGCATATCCGGCGATTTGAGGACGAGGAAACCTGCCTGCTGCACTGTGCGACGATGCACCTTGCCAAGGCGTGCGAGCTCACGAATGACCTTGGAACCGACGTCCAGACTCGCACTCAAAGCGGCATTTTGCGACAGGTCGAGCAGCACGGACGCCAGCACCTCGTCCTTGTCCTCGAGCGACACGCCACCGACTCGAACCGAGGCATTCTCGCGCTCGGCGAGCTGCCGTGCGGCCTCATCGCTCGCACCCTTCAGGGACAGTGCATACACAGACGCGCCATACGCGCGCCGGTCATCAACGGCATCGGCATGCACAGAAATGAACAGATCGGCCTTGTTGAGCCGCGCGATGGCCATGCGTTTGCGGTGATCGACGTAGTAGTCCCCGCTTCTGACCAACACGGCCTTCATGCCGGCCTCGGCGTTGATGCGCGCTGCCAGTGTCTTCGATATCTGCAGCGCCACGTCTTTCTCGCGAGTCCGCGCCTTGCCGACCGCGCCGGGATCATGGCCGCCATGCCCGGGATCGATAGCGATGACGATGTCGCGCCCCGGCTTGTACGCCTCGGAGGCGCGCTTGACGGCTTGCAGATTGCCGGAACGTTGCAGGTCGATGACAAGCCGGTCACCGTACTGGCTGTTGGGTCCGGCCGTAAAGCTCCTCGAGCGCACGGCCTCATTCAGATCGAGCACCACTCGCAACTGGCCATTGGCGCGAACCGCGCTGCGTATCGTACGCACCGAGCCAACGCCTCCTGGCATGTTCGCCAGTGACTTGGACAAACGCCCTGCTTTCAGGTCGACGACCAGGCGGTCCGGGCCCCGGAGCGTGAAGATGCTGTGTTCAGATGGGCGGCTGAGGTCCAGTACAACCCGGGTCTTGCCGTTTTCAGACCAGATGCGAATATTTTCGACGGTCGTTGCCGCCTGCGCTGCGGAACAGAGCAGGAACAGACAAACGCAGAAAAACAGGCGCGAGATATGCATCGCGTGAAAGCCACCCAAGCCATCGGATTATGTCGGGTCAGTATACGAAAAACTCCCGGAATTCCAAGAATTTTCTTTGCAAAATTATGAAGATATCGGGTGTTATTAATCTACTGGATCAGTAGTCAGGGCAGCTTCGCCAGAATTTCCGCCCCCGCCGCGCTGACACCCTCGAGGTCCGCCTGTCGCCCAGGCTCCTGGTAGTTGAGCGTCAGCAGCAAATCGGCCTCCGCGGCGATCCCTGGCGCGCGGTCAGGCCATTCGACAATACGAAGTCCCTCTTCCAGCTCGGTCCAGCCCAGGAAGCGCAGCTCTTCTTCGTCCGAAACCCTATATAAATCAATATGATATATAACGCCCGGCGATACTTCGTACGGCTCGACAAGCGTGTACGTCGGGCTCGGAACCGGGCCGCTGTGTCCGAGAGCGCGAATCAACGCGCGCGCAAATGTCGACTTGCCAGTCCCAAGCTCGCCACGCAACAACAGCGTCAGACCGCCAATCGACTCCGGTAATGCTGCCGCCAGATCTGTCGCGAATGCACCGGTCGCGGCGTCATCGGGCAGGTATTTCGTCATGGATTCACGACACCGCGCAATTCCACCATAAGGTCGGACGCCAGCAGCCCGCGCTCCCCGGTCTTCGCAGCGCGATCACCGGCTCGAGCGTGAATCTCGACACCGACTGCGGCGGCCTCCTCCATCTCCAGCCCTTGCGCGAGCAGTGCGGCCAGGATTCCGGTCAGTACGTCGCCCATACCCGCGGCCGCCATGCCAGGATTACCGGAGGCGCACATCCACGGCACACCTGATTTCGTTGACACCAGTGTATTCGCTCCCTTGAGCACGGCGACACCGCCGTATTGCTTCTGCAGCGACCCGAGCGCCGTGCTTCGGGCCCGCTGGACTTCACTCGCCGACGAGCCGAGCAACCTGGCGGCTTCACCCGGATGCGGCGTGATGATGCGCTGCTCGCTGCTCGACGGCGATTTCGCCAACAAGTTCAGTGCATCCGCATCCCAGATGCATGGCTGCTGCTGTTCGGAAACGACCTCGAACAGTTCCTCCGCCCAGCTGGACTGGCCCAGTCCCGGGCCGAAGGCAATCACATCGGCCTTTTCGATCAGCGGCCGCAGCTCGTTTGCGTCACCGATTCCGTGGTACATGAGTTCCGGTCTGGAGCCGGCGAGCGCGGCAGCGTGCGAAGGCTCGGTTGCAATGCTGACCAGACCGGCGCCAGTGCGTAGCGCGGCCTCGCCAGCAAGGCGCACGGCACCGGGCATCCCTACTCCTCCCCCGATGATCACCACATGGCCAAAATCACCCTTGTGCGCAGTCCTTGCGCGACGCGGCAGGCTTCGTTTCAACATCGCGTCATCGATCAGGCGGTACATTGCATCGCCGTGCGGACGACAACGATCCGGTACCTCCAGACCGTCAAATACGATTGCGCCACTGAGTAAGGCTCCATCCGCTGCAAACAGGCCTGCCTTCAGACCCACAAAAGTGACGGTCAGGTCCGCGCGAACGGCGCCGCCGAGAACACGGCCGCTATCGCCATGCACGCCCGTGGGAATGTCGAGCGCCAGCACCGGTGCTGCGTGCGCATTGATTGCCACGACTGCGTCTCCGAAATCACCACTCACCTCACGCTCCAGGCCACTGCCCAACAAGCCATCGATGAGCAATTCTGCTTCGGCGTCCAACTCGCCGCTCCATGGCATGACCACGCCTCCCTCTGCGGCAAAATCGCCGTACGCAGCCGCCGCGTCACCTTGCAAACCTTCAGGATCTGCAACCGCAAGTGCCGAGACCACGATTCCGTCCTGGGCCGCAAGCCTGGCCACGACGTAGCCGTCACCGGCGTTGTTTCCGGCACCGCACACAACCTGCCAGCGCTTCGCGTCCGGGAAGTGTTGCCTTGCCGCACGCACTGCGGCGGCTCCCGCGCGCGTCATCAACGTGTAACCGGGAATGCCCTCGTCCTCTATTGCAGTACGGTCGATTTCGCGAACGCTGGCTACTGAGTAAATTTCTGCGGGTAAGGTCTTCATCGCGGCGATTATACTGGCAGCGGACCGGGATCAGACATTGACTACGAAATCAGTACATGGACAAGCGGAGGCGCTGGCCCTGATGGCGGACATCCGGCGCTGGGGACGGGACCTCGGTTTCCAGCATATCGGCGTCAGCGATATCGATCTCGCGCATGCGGAGACTCGCCTGATCGAGTGGCTCGAGGAGGACAATCACGGTGCCATGGGCTACATGCAACGCCATGGCAAGAAACGCAGTCGGCCGGCGGAGTTGGTCCCGGGTACGATGCGCATCATTTCGGCGCGCATGGACTACCTCCCGCAGTCACAGGACGATGCCATCGATCTGCTCGACCACGAATCCAGAGCCTATCTTTCGCGCTACGCTCTCGGACGCGATTATCACAAAGTATTGCGACGGCGGTTACGCGACCTGGCACGCCGGATCGAGGCACGGATTGGAGATTTCGGGTACCGGGTATTCGTTGACAGCGCTCCCGTTCTCGAAAAAGCGATCGCCGAAAAAGCCGGACTCGGTTGGATCGGCAAACATACGAACCTGATTGACCGCAAGGCCGGGTCATGGTTCTTCCTCGGCGAGCTATACACGGATCTGCCGCTGCCCGTAGACGACCCCGAAGTCTCGCATTGCGGCAGCTGTCGGGCCTGCATCGACGTGTGCCCGACCGATGCAATCGTCGCGCCCTACAAGCTCGATGCGCGTCGTTGCATCTCGTACCTGACCATCGAGCTCAAGGAATCCATCCCGGTCGAGTTTCGAAAAGCGATCGGTAACCGTATTTACGGCTGCGATGACTGCCAGCTTTTCTGTCCCTGGAACAAGTTCGCCAAGCAAACCGCCGAAGGGGATTTCGCGCCGCGCCATAACCTCGATGATCCACAATTGACCGAATTATTTGCGTGGAGCGAGTCCACCTGGCTCACCAAAACCGAAGGCAGCGCGATTCGCCGCATTGGCTACGAACTGTGGTTGCGTAATATTGCGATTGCTCTCGGCAACGCAAAAACCACCCCGGAGGTTGTCGGCGCATTGAACAAACGCCGCAATTCGGAATCGAAACTATTAGCTGAACACGTCGCATGGGCGCTGGCTCAGCATGACTAATAGCAAGAACAAACAGGGGACAAGCATGTTCGAGGCACCCGAGTCTGAGTATCTCGTGCCGTTCGACGGCACTTTCCGGATTGGCGAGGCCAGCACCTCCGGTGTGACGGACCGTCATCGGCACAAGGGAGAACATCGCCGGCAAGCGACCGACAGTCTCAAGAAACTGCAACGCGTGCTGGCTGCCGGTGACCGCCACGCGATTCTGTTGGTGTTCCAGGCGATGGACGCCGCCGGTAAGGACAGCACTATCCGTGCTGTCATGCAGGGGGTGGATCCGTCCGGTTGCCAGGTCTTCAGTTTCAAGAAACCGTCGAGCCTGGAGATCGATCACGACTTCCTCTGGCGCACGGTTCGTTGCTTGCCGGAACGAGGTCGTATCGGCATCTTCAATCGAAGTCATTACGAGGAGGTGCTCGTCGTAAGAGTTCACCCGAAGATACTCGCGTCACAGAAACTACCGGTCGAGTTGAATCTCGAGACAATCTGGGACGAGCGGCTGCGCTCCATTCGTGAACACGAGGAACACCTGGCCAGGAACGGCACCGTCATCCTGAAGTTCTGGCTCAATGTGTCCCGGGATGAGCAGAAGCGACGATTTCTTGCCCGGCTGGACAATGCTGACAAGAACTGGAAATTCGAGCCGCGGGATGTCGTCGAGAGACGCCATTGGGATGACTATATGCATGCGTACCAGGAATTGCTGAATGCAACCTCGCGCCCATGGGCGCCATGGTATGCCATTCCCGCCGATGACAAAGGCTACATGCAGGCCCGCGTCGCGGAGACCATTATTGGCGCCATGGAGAGCATCGGTTTGCGCTACCCGGAGCCGACCGCAGAGGATCGCGCTGCATTTACAAGCGCCCGTGAGGAATTGGAAAACGATAACTAGTTCAAAATCCGGACAGCCGCCTGATCATAGTGTGGTCCAGTCGGCGTTTTTCGTCGCCGATTCCGGACAAAATCCCAGCAATGGCACAAATGCTCGCAATCAACTCGGACTACAAACGCTCGTTGCTCCAGGCGCTCGAGTTGTTCCGTGGCGTGCGCCCGGAGGACGTGCAGGACCTGCTGCAACGTTGTGACCGGCGCGACCTCGCGGCTGGCGAGCTGTTGTTGTCTCCCGGCGCCAAAAACGAGCACGTCTTCATCGTGCTATCCGGCAGTCTCAATGTGCATGTCGGAGCACCGAGTACACCCGTGCTCGCCACGATGGAAGTCGGCGCCTGTGTCGGAGAGATGTCGATCATCGAAGATCGCGATCCCTCCGCCTTTGTGATTGGCGCCGAGGACACTCACTTGCTGGTCATTCACCAGGCGATTCTCTGGGACATGGTGGACGCGTCGCACGACTTCGCGAAGAACTTGCTGATCGTCTTGTCAGAGCGGGTTCGCAGTCATAACAAAGTCATTGCTGACAGTTACGGCGAGCTGCGCAAATTCGAACGTCATGCGACCACCGACGCCCTGACGGGCCTCGGTAACCGGCACTCGATGGAAGAGTCGTTTCCCCGCGAGATTGCACGCTGCGAAAAAGACGACGAACCCGTGTCACTGATCATGATCGACGTTGATAACTTTAAAGACTTCAACGACAAGTTTGGTCATATTGCAGGCGATCGCGCGCTGGCGGCCGTGTCGCGAATCTTGCGCAAGCAGTTTCGTCCTCGCGACGTGCTGGTTCGATACGGCGGCGATGAATTCGCCGTGTTATTGCCGCAAGTCGGGGAAGATATCGCTATGACTATTGCCGATCGCGTACGTGAGGCAGTCAGCGGCACTACCGGCGACGGCAGTGACTCTCTTATAACTATCCCTGTTCGAATCTCGATGGGCGTTGCGGAAAAGCACCCGAACAATACGCTCGACAATCTGATTCGCGCGGCCGACGCAGCCTTGTATCGGGCGAAGCACGCCGGGCGCGACAAGGTTTCGAACTAGCCTGCCTTCTAGATAGTTACGACAATATTGTCGATCAATCGCGCCTTACCGAGTTGCGCGGCAACAAGCACGACGATCTCATCGCAGTCCCTGTCCGGTACTTCAAGATTTTGCGCCCGCCGAATGGCGACGTAGTCGGGCGAAAAGCCAGCGGCCTGGAGTTTATCGACGGCATCCGACTCCAGTTCCTCGAAGTTGCGTATGCCGTTCTGCAGTTCCTGACCGATGGACTGGATGGAAGCATAGAGCAGCGGCGCAAGCTCGCGCTCTTCAGCACTGAGGTACTGGTTGCGTGAACTCATCGCAAGTCCGTCCGGCTCGCGCACCGTTGGTGCCGTGATAATGCGAACCGGCAGGCTGAGATCAGTCGTCATGTGCCTGATGACCAGTTGTTGCTGATAGTCTTTCTGACCGAAGACTGCCACGTGAGGTTGCACGAGCGCGAACAAACGGGCGACGACAGTCGTCACCCCGTCGAAATGTCCCGGCCGGGAGGCCCCACAGAAATTCTGCGTCAGGTTCGGCACCGTGACCTGCGTCGCGTTGTCGATACCAAATGGATAAACGGTATCGACAGACGGTGCAAACACGACGTCGGCCTGCAGAGTCTTCAGCCGTCTCGTGTCACGCTCCAGTGTTCTCGGGTAGTCCTCGAAGTCCTCGCCCTCACCAAACTGGGTCGGGTTGACGAACACGGTGACAACTACGCGCTCGGCATGTTCGGCTGCGAGTTCGACGAGGCTGAGGTGCCCCTCGTGTAAATTGCCCATCGTCGGAACGATTGCGACATGCTCGTCGTGATGTCGCCAGGTCTGATGCAGCTCTCGCAACTCTTCGCAGTTGGTTATGACCTTCACGTCGACACGTCCGCGCTCAGGAAAAGCAATGTTCCGGCGCAGGGTAGCTGCGATCCTTAACCGCCCTGACGTATGCATCTATCGCCTGCAGCGGCGACGTGTGTTCCGCTTGAAAATTGCGTACGAATCGTGGCGTGCGACCCTGGGTAATGTCGAGTATGTCGTACAGCACGAGAATCTGGCCGTCGACATCCGGACCCGCACCAATGCCGATGACCGGCACTTCGAGTGAGTCTCTTATAGTCTTCCCGAGTTCATTGGGAACACATTCCAGTAACACGATATCGGCACCCGCGTCCTGCAAACGCGTAGCGGCCCTGATCATTTCTTCGGCTTTCTCCGCTTCTCTGCCCTGCACTCGGAAACCGCCAATTTTGTGCACCGACTGTGGTTTCAGTCCCAGGTGTGCACAGACAGGAATGTCGTGGCGCGCCAGGTGTTCGACGATTTCGACCTGACCTTCTCCGCCCTCGAGCTTGATCATCATCGCACCGCCTTCCTGCATCATCCGCACCGAATTCGCCAAGGCCTGCTCCGGGTTCGCGTAACTCATGAACGGCATGTCTGCCACCAGAAAAGCGCGTCGCAAACCACGCGCTACCGCACGTGAGTGATAAACGACGTCGTCCACCGTGACTGGAACCGTTGTGTCATGCCCCTGGATAACCATTCCGAGGGAATCCCCGACCAGCACAAGGTCCGTACCGGCAGCATCGACGAGAACTGCGTAGCTGGCATCGTAAGCGGTCAGACACGCGATCGGCTCGCCCTGCGCCTTCATGTCTCGAAGTGTCGCGACATTGACGGGTGGCTGTGCCATGCCGCGTTGTTCTAGTTGCGTATACATCTTGAACCTATCGGGTTATCCGGAGACCGCGTTCAGGCAAATGCGGCAGCCGTCGGATTAAAGAAGTGTCGGCCACCGGTGGTACGTTCGATCTGCCGGAACAGTTGCTCATAGTCGGCATCGTTATTCACCGGGTCGATGTCGGATGCATTGACGATGAGTAGCGGACCCTCGTTGTACCCATGAAAGAAACGCGCGTAAACATCGGCCAGGCGCTCGAGGTATCGGCGCTCGACCAGCCTCTCGTAGCCGACGCCACGACGTGCAATTCTGTCGGCAAGTACATCGGCCGACGCCTGCAGGTAAATAACCAGGTCGGGCACGGGAGCATCGATCGCGAGCTTGTCGACGATCTGATCGTAAAGAGACAGTTCATCAGCATCGAGGTTCAATTCGGCGAACAGGCGATCCTTCGCAAACAGGTAATCAGAGACCCGTACGGACGCAAACATGTCCGCCTGGCGCAACTCTTCCATCTGGCGGGCGCGCGAGAAGAGAAAGAACATTTGCGCCGGCAGTGCAGCCGACTTGCCCTCCGTGTAGAAGCGCTCGAGAAATGGATTCTCGAATGCCTCCTCGAGGATCAGATCGGCCGCGAGGCTCTCCGCCAGGCGCTTGGCGAGCGCGGTCTTGCCCGCCCCGATCGGCCCCTCGACGACGATGTAACGGGGCTCGCCCGTGCCACGGCTGAGATTGCTGGTCGACAATGCGCCGTCCTTATCAAGCGATTCGTGAAATTCGCGGTTCTTCTTCGTTGACCACGATGTCCTGCACGCGCCCAAGCCCCGGAATTTCGTTATCCGGCGCGATTTCGCGTAACGGCAACAATACAAAATTTCTCAGGGCAATGCCCGGATGAGGCACGGTCAGACCCGGCTCATCGATCACCAGGTCGCCGTATATCAGGAGATCGAGATCCAGGGTTCGCGGTCCCCAGCGTATGTGCCTGTCCTCGCGGCCCCGCAGTCGCTCGATGGCCTGCAATTCCTCGAGCAACTCACGCGCCGGGAGTACCGTCGACATCGCGGCGGCTGCGTTCACGAAATCCGGTTGCTCGACGCCACCGAGGGGTGCGGACCGGTACAGCGATGAGCGCTGTAACAACTCCGACTCTGGAATTCTGTCGAGGAATTCGAAGGCCGTTTCGATCTGGCGCGCCGGCCCGTCAAGATTGCTGCCGAGCGCAATGAATACATCCCGGGCGGTCGCACTCACGATGACTGGTCCGATTTCGGCCCGCGACGGCGACGCCGGCTGCGACGCCGCGCGCGCGGCTTGCGCTGCAGTTGGAACGCGTCGGACCTCTCGTCTTGCGATTGTGTTTGCACGTCTGTCCAAAACCGCGCCAACTCACTATCGAACTGCCCGACCTCAGAACGCAACATCATGAAATCGTAGGCCGCGCGAAAGCGTCTGTGGGACAGAAGGTTCATTGCGCGTTTGCCACGCGTGGCAGTGAATCGCGGCTGCAAAGCAATCATCTCTCGCATGGGCACTGTGAATCGACGCGGAATTGACAATCGCTGCTGCTGTTCCGCCGCCAGTTCGTAAGACGCCAGACTCAACGCCTGCGACTCGGACATTTTCTCTTCCGCACGTCGAATCTCGGCCAGCCGTTCGGTGGGCGCCCAGAAAAACACGCCCAGCAAGAACATTGGGGTGACCGACTTGCCTTCGCCAACGCGGCGGTCTGTATTGCGCAACGCTGCCCGCACAAAATCGGCAAATGTCTCGTCTTCGTCGAGTTCCTTGTCGGTGGCAGGAAACAGCTGTTCGAACAAGCCGTGTTCGCGCAACATGTCGAATGTCTTTTCGGCTCGCCCCGCCTGGAACAGCTTCAGGAACTCGTCGAACAGTCGAGCCGCCGGCACGTTTGCAATACGATCGACGTGCTCGTGCATATCGTCGAGGATCGCCTTGTCGATTTCGAAGTCCAGCTTGGCGGCAAAGCGTATCGCGCGAAGCATTCGCACCGGATCCTCGCGCAGGCGTTGCTCGACGCTGCCGATCAGGACGAGCTTCTTCTTCTTAACGTGTTCGAAGCCGTCGGTGTAGTCCCAGATGCTGAAGTCGGCGATATTGTAGTAGAGCGCGTTGCACGTGAAGTCTCGTCTCCAGACATCCTCCTCGATGCTGCCGTAGACGTTGTCGCGCAGGATGCGCCCTTCCTGATCATGTGAAACATCGTCGTCGACATGGTTGGCTGCGGCACGAAACGTGGCAACCTCGATGATTTCCCGGCCGAACCGCACGTGCGCAAGCCGAAAACGACGGCCGATGAGACGACAGTTGCCGAATAACGCGCGCACCTCTTCCGGCGTCGCATTTGTCGCAACGTCGAAGTCCTTCGGATGTAATCCCACCAGGGCATCGCGTACACAACCGCCTACCAGGAACGCCTGGTAACCCGATTTATTGAGTCGGTACAGTACCTTGAGCGCGCTTTTGGAGACGTCGTCCCGGGAGACGTTGTGAGCGGCGCGGGGAATGATCCTGGGACCCTTGGCGTCAGGTTTCCCGCTTTTCTTCAAATGATTTCCGCTTGAGGATTCAATATGCGGCCGTATAATAGCAGCCCCCGCCCGCCCGGGGCAGCGAAAAACCGGCAACTCCGCTCCCTTCGTCTAGCGGTTTAGGACGCCGCCCTCTCACGGCTTTGAACAAGGGTTCGATCCGAGGAGCGCGAAGCGCGACGACAGACGGTGGAGCGCAGCGACAACGTCCATCCCCTGGGGAGGGCGTGTACAATTTGAGAACACTCCGCTCCCTTCGTCTAGCGGTTTAGGACGCCGCCCTCTCACGGCGGTAACAGGGGTTCGAATCCCCTAGGGAGTGCCAAATCAAAAAAGGGTCCACATCGTGGGCCCTTTTTTGATTTGGAAGTTCCTGTTTGGGATTTGAACCTAACGCGCACTACGGCGCCATATGCTGTGCAGCGCCCAGCCTAGCAATGCAGCAAATAATGCGCCACGCGGTATCGCCCAGAACAGTTGCACGATGGTTGGTGGCTCGCCCATATCAAAAACCACATGCAATCCGAATACGAGCATCCAGGCGGCGATACCCGCAAATGCGCCCCAAAGTGCAAGACGTGCGATAAGTGCTCGTCGGGATAGCTTTCGATAAGAGGCCAAGTCACTCATTATGCGATATGCGTGGTTTTTCTTGTTTGTAGCCTTTGTAAGACACGCTAATGAAGTGATAGGTCTTGTGATGACTACATTCCGTGGAAAGTAGGCCGAGATAGCCGAATTGGTCAATTCGGAAAAGTGCCTAGGAACTCCTGCGACCAAGAATTGTCGTCGGCGGTACACCCGCCTTCTGGGAGCATTTTTCTACTTCTTACAGCCCCTCGGGTGGTTTCCACGTGAACCACTCCGGATCACCACCTAACTCGCAGTATGTCGCGGCGACGGGTTTGCCTTCGTGGTGCCCCGGTATATAGCTGCCGTCAGTAACTTTTTGCATGAACCAGTTTTCGCAAGTGCCCAGGTGTTCCGGCACACCGTAGGACATGACCAGGTCTACGTCGCCGGCTGCCTTGCCGTCTGTACCCACCGCGACTTTGGACAAGCCACCCACAGAATTGCAGGTCGGCCCCGATGGATCCTGATTGTAGCGTTGTGGTGCCTGATACTCGTGACCGTACTTTTGCGCATCGTCGCTCCAGTTCGGGTACACGCCCACGGCATACAGATCGCCTTTCCTCCCAAAGAACACGCGGAAGTAGAACCTGACCGGAACAGGTTCACCGTCGACGCTGGCTGGTGATATCGATGCCGACGCGATAAATTTCTCAGCAGCCCTGCGGAACTTCGTATCGGCGCCACCTAAATAATCGAGACAAAAATAGCTCTCGACATCGCCTGTCGTGCTGACATTCGCCGTACAGTTGATGTTCAACGAGAGGTCCTTCTTGTACTTTGGAAACTCTATTTCAGCAGCCGCCGCTTCAAGCCCCTTCGTAAATCCTGCAGGGACAAAGCGCTGCCCGGCAACGTCAGCAGTTTCCACGGCGGGCTCTTCCGCAAATGCGAAAGACACGAACAAGATCGAAGCCGGAACTACTGCAAATACGGTACGCATTTTCGCTGCTACCTGACGAATCATGGCAACGATGATTAGGCACCGACCCCCCGATTGCAAGCCGTGATTTGTACCTAAACTTGGCTACGGATCAGTCCGGATGACCCATATCTTTGAGTTCAGCGGCCATACGATTCATGGCAAGACGGGATTGAATGCCGTAACTAAGCCCTGCCCGGTCGAATCGAGAAATATCCGCACCGGGTGCCGTCGCCATAGTCCTGCTCACAGCGCCATAAATGGCGGCCCAACTGACCGCGACGAAGCGCCTTTGTGCTGCGTTAAGTGGTGGCATGTGCGGGTTTCGATCCGGATAGCATTGCGACAAGAAATGACTCAGGCAGTAGTCGCCGCTATCACGCGGGAAAGTTCCCCAGGACACATGAATATTCATGTGTCGCAGTGACGATGAAAACGCGGCCGTGACACTGCGCGTCGTTTGATTGCATATCGTGATTTCGTCGGGCCCGGGATACGCCAAATCCCCGGGGGCGCGCGGACCGCGATAACCTGTCTCTGTCACCTCGGTGTACACCAGCAGCGCAAGAATGGCGCAACCGTCCACCCCCACAACCGGTTGTTGCGCGCGGGCGTTGCCTGCCATGTGAAAAGTGATCAATATTAGCGCGACAAATACGAACGGATTCTTTCCTGACATTGTTCCTCTCCCTGGGTTTGACCATGGACAGAGATTGGAACGACTCCACACGGTTCTCCAGCGGCAAATTTCGGCAATTGGCCCAGATCAGACTATGATGCGCGCTCATGGCTGATCAGGATCCAGTTTCCAGGCAGAACAATCTGCTTAATCGCGTACTCGGGCTCGAACGCCACGAGTACTATGCCGTGGCCTGGTCGTTCGTCTACTTCTTCTGTGTCCTCTCTGCGTATTACATGCTGCGTTCCGTGCGCGAGACCATGGCCGTCGAAGGTGGCGTGCAAAACGTTCCCTGGCTGTTTTCGAGCACGTTCGTCGTCATGCTGGCCGCGACCCCGGCATTTGGATGGGTAGCGTCACGTTTTCCAAGGCGACAATTTCTGCCCTGGGTGTATTACTTTTTCGCCGCAAACATCCTGTTGTTCTGGGCAGGCTTCAGCTACGCAATTCACAATGAAATCTCTTTTGTCTGGATTGGGCGCGCATTTTTTGTCTGGCTGAGCGTATTCAACCTGTTCGTTGTCTCTGTTTTCTGGAGTTTCATGGCCGATATTTACTCGCGCGAGCAGTGTCGTCGGCTATTCGGTGTGATCTCGGCAGGTGGCAGCGCCGGCGCCCTCCTCGGCCCGCTTGCAACCGGTCTGCTCGTCGTGCCCATCGGCTTTCATAACCTGCTACCCATCTCCGCGTGCCTGTTACTTTTCGGCGTCTACTGCATTACGCGACTTCGTAGCTGGGTGGAATCAGAACATCGCGACGGGATCGCCGACACCGTCGCCAGCACAAGGCCGCTTGGCGGTTCGCTGCTGGCCGGCGTCACGCACGTTGCCAACTCGCGATATCTTACGGCCATCAGTATTGCGTCAATCATTGCGAGCCTGCTGGGTACAGCGCTCTATATGTTTATGGCCGATCTCGTCGGTGACGCGTTCGCAAATACGGACGAGCGAACGCGCACGTTTGCGTTCATAGATGCCATCACCAACACGATGTCGATGCTCGTGCAATTGCTGATCGTGAAGCGGGCGGTATGGCGCTTCGGTGTCGGGGTTACGTTGGCGTTGATGCCGATCGCCTCGTTTGTCGGATTCGTACTCGTGGCTATTAACCCGACCTTTCTCGTCGTTGCCGCATTCCAGGCGATTCGACGCGCCATCGGCTTCGGCTTGTCCAAGCCCACCAACGACATGCTTTACTCGGTCGTAACGCCTGAAGAAAGATACAAATCCAAGAACTTCATAGACACGGCGGTCTATCGGGGTGGGGACCTGATAGGCACCTGGATGGTCAAAGGTCTGTGGGGGCTCGGATTCGCTGGCATCTCGATTATCATGTTGCCCTTCGCACTAGCATGGGCAGGAATTGCTCTCTGGGTTGGCAACGCATATCGGCGGCGCGATGTAAGCGCCACAACAGGGGACAGTCAATGACACGACCGCTCTGGACACGACGCGATGCATTAGTGGCCGGCGCGTCGCTAAGCATGACACCACTACTCAGCCGCACCGAGGAACGCATGATGATCGACCGGCCGATACCGGCGAGCGACGAGCGCTTACCCGTCATAGGACTCGGAACGTACAGCGTATTCGATGTGGAAAGCACTCCGGCTGAAATTGCGAAACGCCGCGAGATCGTCGAGCTATTACTCGGTGAAGGCGGCAGCGTGATCGACACGTCGCCAATGTATAACCGCTCTGAGTCGATCATCGGTGACATCATCGAATCGGGCGTACCGCGCAAACCGATGTTTGTCGCTACCAAGGTGTGGACCGATGGTCGCGACGATGGCATCGAGCAAATGCAACGTTCAGCGCAACTGATGAAGTCCGACGTCATCGACCTGATGCAGGTCCACAATCTGCGTGATACGCGCACGCACATGAAGACTATTCACGAATGGCAGGAGCAAGGTCGTATTCGCTACAACGGCCTCACCCACTATCGTGCGAGCGCTCTGGATGCCCTCGAGACCGCGGTCAGAGAATATCGCCCGCAATTCGTCCAGATTAACTACTCGCTCGGGGAACGTGAGGCAGGCGAGCGATTTCTGCCGCTGATGCAGGAGTTGGGAGTCGCCGTGCTCATTAACCGGCCTTATCAGACCGGTGCGCTGTTCAGCGCCGTGCGAGGACTGGAGCTACCCGGCTGGGCGACAGATTTCGCAGCAAGCTGGGGCCAGTTTTTCCTGAAATTCATCGTCAGCCACCCGGCAGTCACCTGCGTCATCCCTGCAACCAGCAAGCCTCACCATATGCAGGACAACCTGGAAGCCGGTTTCGGGCACCTGCCCGATGCCGCGACCCGCAGCCGCATGATCGACTTCATGAAGGCTCTCTGATGGCCGGACCGACCGGGCTCCTGCGCCGATTCGCTGCAATTGTCTACGACACCTTACTGCTGGCAGCCCTGTGGTTTTGCGCAACGATACCGTTTACCGCGCTTAACGGTGGCGAATCCGTCGACTCGGGCAGCCTGTTGCTGCGCGTCTCGCACCAGTTCACGCTCGTCCTGGTCGCCTACGCCTTTTTCGTCGGGTTCTGGAGCAGCAAGGGACGTACTCTTGGTATGCAGTCCTGGGGACTGCAGCTCGAAACAGAGGATGGCTCGGTTCCCGGGAAAGGTGCGGCGACTATTCGCTTCCTTGCGGCCTGCTTGTCATGGGCTGTGTTTGGCCTCGGTTTTCTCTGGCAACTGAGGGACCGGGACCGACTGACCTGGCACGACCGGCTCAGCAAGACCCGCCTGATCTACTATCCTCGTCAATCGCAGAGCCAGACCTAGTCCCTGCCACCATAACGCTGTACGAGATCGACGAGATCGTCACGCTCGATGATGCGCGCCAGTTCGAGAGGTTGAACGTAGCGAAACCCGGAGAACTTTGTCCTGTCCTGGATGCGTATCCTCGCGTTCACACTGGCGCCATTCTCGAGCAGCAGATCCGCGGTAGCGGCATCTCCGTAAAGGATTGCACTGTGCAAGGGGCTGTACCATTCGCCATGCGCATTGACGTCGGCGCCCGCCGCGATCAGTAGCCTGGCTGTCTCTGCATGACCGTTTTCCACAGCGAGATTGAGTGGTGAGCGCAGATTCGTCACTGCAGCTATTGCAGCCGGGTCCAGCTTGCCGCCCGCAATCAGCTCCACCATCCGCGGGTTGCCGTGACCGGCAGCGGATGCGAGTGTCGCTTCCGTTTCATTCGGCTCGAGATTGACGTCGACACCAGCATCGATGATTAGCCGGACGGCACCAATGTGACCTTGTCGGGCTGATATATGGAGGGCAGTCAGACCCTGTCGCTCGATCAACGGGTCCATTCCTTCTTCGAGCAACGCCCGCAGCGTCTCGGTATCACCGGCATCGGCCGCCGTGAACCAGATATTGCGGTCTATCGAGGTGGCCGAACTGGACGCCTCGCCGACTCCCTCTGGCGCTGATTCGGACATTGACTGACAGCCCATCGTCAATATCAGGGCAACGGTCGTCGCCGGCGACAACCAGAGTGATGCATTGTAAAAGCTCATTGATGCCTGCCGCACTGACGATGTTTTACTGGTGGCGTGGTCGCCGCGATCGTAGCGTACGATCCTAGCGTATTCGAGCCAATGCAATCACAGTAACCAGCAACAACGCACTCGTTGGCAACCACGACACCACAGCCGGGTTCAGGTCGAATACCTGCCCTGAGTTCGCGAGCATCTCGCTCGCGAGGTAGTACGCGAGCCCGACACCCACTCCAATCATGAGCCTCGCGCCTGCCCCGCCGGTCCGCAGCGAACCAAACACGAAAGCAAGCGCCAGCATCGGCATGATCATCACGGCCGTCGTTCGGGCCGCTCGATGCCACAGCTCCGATTCGTAGATACTTGCATCCAGGTCGTTGCGATTCAGGTAATCGATATAACTAAGTAATCCGCGGGCGGACAAACTGGTCGACTTCGCCATTGCGCTGCCCAGCATCTCCGAACTGACCTCGAACGACTCGATCGCAACCGAAGACTCGACTGTCTGGACGCCATCCCGCTGAAACCTCGTTTCGTGGAAGTTCTCGAGCAGCCAGCGGTCGTCGTTGCTGATACCAGCATTTTCGGCCTTGGCAATCGACGCCAGCTCGTTTTCGTCGTTGAAGCGAAAGATGTACAGGCTGCCGAAATCGAAATCGGAATTCACTCGCTCGAGGTGCAGATAGACTGATCCATCCTTGACCCAGGTCTCGTTGTTAAAGCGAGTATCGTCTTTGCCGTACCGCGCTTCGGTACGCATGTTGCGCGCGTAGTAATCGAGCGGCGGGCCGATGAACTCTCCCAGCAACCCGGTGATGACCAGCATCACAAGACCCGAAATAGCGACCATGCCGGCCAGCCTGCTAACCGACAATCCCGCGGATCGCATGACGATAATCTCACTGTTTGCCGCCAGAGCACCCAGACCCAGCAACGCTCCGATCAGGGCCGAAATCGGCAGCATTAGAAACGCGAGATTGGGCAACCTAAGCGCCACGAACAGAATCGCCTGCGGTGTCTTGTAATCTCCCTGCACGTCATCGAGTTGGCCAATGAACTCAAACAGCCCGGCCAACGCCAGTAACACGACCAGCACCAGCGCGGTGCTCGTCAATATCGTGCGCATCAGGTACTGACTGAGAATGCCCGTCATGAGAGTAGCCGCCGATGCATAGAGTTTTGTACCGCCAGCAACCCGAGTGCGGCTAACAGGAATATGCCGTGCACCCACCAAAGACCCAGCGTCGGGTCAATTTCGCCTTTCTCCACCCAGGCCTTCGCCGCGCTCAGCAGGTTGAAATAGACGATGAATACGAGCAGTCCGATGGCGAGTCGGCCATAACGGCCGGCCCGGGGCTGACTTCGCGCCAGTGGCACCGCAAATATTGCAAGAATGATCGTCGACAATGGCACGCTAATGCGCCACTGCAATTCCGCGCGGTGTTCAGGGTCCCTCGAATTCAACAGGTTCGCGACCATCATCGCACGAGGCCTGAGTTCCGGTGGATCCAGGCTCGGCAGCCGGTAGGGAATGCCGTGCTCCGAAAACTCCACAACGCGAAATCGCGGCGTACCCGGAACGCCTTCGTAACGGCGGCCGTCGTGGAGCACAAGCAGCCGGATATCCGGGTCGTCGGATTCGACCTGCTCACCACGCCGGGCAACGACGACCTCGACGGTCTCGTCGTCGACTATGCGCTGCAGAAAGACGTTTTCCATGAAGCCGTC
>Ga0209578_10000915_pt1 | contig 30270 bp, 34 predicted proteins | sample tdAd472_FD_187127 | JGI IMG/M metagenome (GOLD analysis project Ga0209578, IMG submission 187127) | Marine sediment microbial communities from the Atlantic coast under amendment with organic carbon and nitrate - tdAd47.2 (SPAdes)... | ecosystem: Environmental > Aquatic > Marine > Coastal >...
CGGGCGGTTCATGCGAAGGCATATCGCGCAGCAGCGCGGCAAAATCGCGTCCTTCGCCAGATGATGACACGCCATCCTCACCAAATGCGCCCGGAAGGCCAGGCACCGGGCCATTGCGGCCTATGCCATTAGCGGCATTCTGGATATTCATGCTCATTTCAGTCCCCTCAATTGGAAAGCACGGGCACGTGGTATCGCGGCAATGCGCGCCTCCCGTTGTTCCTCAACCTCTGCAAAAGTCCGTTCTTTCAGACGCAGCGCAATTTCCTTGTCGCGATTGGCTTCGAGCTGCTGCCCTTGCTTATCGTCAACCTTCCTCTCAGCGTCATAAAGCGCGCCTTCGAGCTGCTTGCCCGCCCGCTCCAGCCGGTCGGCCATCTCACGATAGGCCGCAAAATTACCACCGAGCTGCGCGCTGTCTGTCTTGAACAGTTCGGCACGCACCCGGGCAACCCGCCGGGCATTGTCATTCAGTGCCTGCAACTGTTCCTGTGCTGCCAGCGTCTCGGCAACCGCCATGGCATGTTGCGCCTGACGGACACGAACAAGGCGCTTGCGACGATTGAGAACTGTGTTGCTCATAGCGCAAACTCCGCTTTCAGGGCGGCGATGCTACTATCCAGATCAATCTGAACCTTTGAATTTTGCCTTAGAAAATCAAGAACTTCCTGCCTTCGGGATACCGCTTCATCGATCAGCGGATCATTGCCGGCACGATAAGCCCCCATTAATATGAGGTCGCGATTTTCTTCATAGGCTGACCACAAGGCACGATACATGGCCGCAGCACGCAGATGCTCCTCATCCGTCACATCGGCCATCACCCGCGAAAGCGATTTGCCGACATCAATCGCCGGGAAGATCGACTGTTCCGAGAGGTTGCGCGACAATATGATATGCCCATCGACAATCGCGCGTGCAGCATCGACAATCGGATCATCCGTATCATCACCATCGGCCAGAACGGTATACAGCGCCGTGATCGACCCGCCTGACCGGCTATCAACACCGGCGCGTTCGACAAGGCGCGGAATGAGCGACAGGGCGGAAGGCGGATAGCCTTTCATCGCCGGTGGCTCGCCCAGGGACAGGCCTATTTCGCGCTGGGCATGGGCGCAACGCGTCAGGCTATCGAGCAGCAGCAACACATTTTTACCACGCGCCCGGAAATATTCAGCAATCGCCGTCGCCCGCGCCGCTGCGCGCAACCGCAGTACCGGCGGATGATCGGCAGGCACAGCCACCACGATGCTCTTCTGCATCATACCACCGTTTAATTTCGTCTCGATGAAATCACTGACCTCGCGCCCGCGTTCCCCAATCAGGCCCACGACGACGACATCCGCTTCCGCGCCAGCGATCATCTGCCCCATCAGCACCGATTTACCGACACCAGAGCCGGCAACAATCGCGATACGCTGACCGCGTCCTGCGGTAAGCAGCGCATTGACAGCGCGCACACCCAGATCAAATTTTTCGGTTACACGGCCCCGGTCCAGCACATTGCCGCGCACACCGCCAAGCGGCCATATGCCCTGCGCCAATATCGGCCCCTTGCGGTCCAGCGGCTGACCCATCGCGTCCACCACCCGGCCAATCAGCCCTTCGCCGACCTGCACCATATTGGCCGCGCTGTCCGGCTCGACCCGCGCGCCATTTTCCAGTGGCGCATCTGTATCGAGCGGGACGAGAACCGCACGATTATTGCGAAAGCCCACAACCTCCGCGCGCGCAAACCCGCCATCTGACGAGGCAATACGCGCGCCGGTGCCAATCGGGCGGTTAAAGCCGGTTACTTCGAGCATACCTGCATCATGGCTGACAAGCCGTCCGACATGACGCGGCACATCGGACAGGGTGACATGGTTGAGCATTTGCTCGGCATGCTGAACAGCGGCAGCGATCATCCCTGCCCTTCCATATCGTCGAGCATGGCCTTAAGGCGTGAAAGCTGAACATCCGGGCCATCTTCGATCCAGCCATCCGCTGTATCAAGACGCACAGCCCCTCTGCCCAGATCCGGGTCAGGGGTCAGTGGGAAACCAAATTCATGCCCCTGAAGCAGCTCAATATCCTGCGGATGCAAATGCAGGCTGTTGCGGCTTTGGCCTTCTTCAATGAAAGCGCATACTGCTTCCACCCGCTTGGCCAATATCGCAGCGTCCACCGCGGCCTCACCCACCACCTGTTCCACCAGTCGCATCACAGCGGCCGACAACAGGGAAGACAGCGGGCCATTAACGGCAGGAGCCACCTGTTCAAGCGCCTGTGCCAGGCGTATGCTCGCATCTTCATCCACCGCAAAGGTTTCAGTCGCTACACGCATGCCTTCGTCAAAGCCCTGCGCAAAGCCATCGCTGCGTGCCTGCTCAAGCGGATCGGTCTTGGCGCTGCTCCCGTCCGGACGCATGGCAGAGGGAATCGGCCGCGCCATTTCCTGACCATCGGCAAAACGCGCCTGAAATGGACTGCCTATAGCAGCGGTCGCCAATCCACTGATTGTGACCGGCTGTGCCTCAGCCATATCTTCTGCGGAAAACAACTTAGACAAAATCGTCTCCCCCTGCGCCCAACATGATCGTACCCTGCTCTGCCAGACGGCGGGCTTCGGCGACAATCTGCTTCTGCGCTTCGATAACCTCGGCCAGACGCATCGGACCACGTTCTTCCATCTCGTCCACGATAGACTGCGCCGCACGTTGCGACATACAGCCCAGCATCTTGGCTTTGAGCATTTCGTTTGCGCCCTTGAGCGCCACGATCATCAGTTCGGTATCGATACCGCGCAGCAATGCGCCCATATTCTTGTCATCCAGATCAATGAGGTTGTCGAAGATGAACATCTCCTCCTCGATCGTCTGGCCGATAATCTTGTCGCGTTTGGTCAACGCCTTCATGATGCGCTGTTCCACATCCTTGCGGACATTGTTCATAATCGCTGCGGCTTCGCCCGTGCCACCACGCTGCGAGGTCGTGCCTTTTTTGGCAGGCGCCCCGCTGGCAAGCATCACTTCAAGATCTTCGAGCGCCTCATTGCCGACAGGTCCAAGCGTCGCGACACGATACACAACGTCATCCTGTACATCCTTGGGCAACATGCTCAGCACATCAGCCGCCACGGGCGGGTCAAGATGCGCCAGCACAATCGCCATAACCTGCGCATGCTCTGTCTCTATGATGGTCGCAATTTCGCCTGCTTCCATCCATTTGAGCATCGACAAATTGGTCGATCGGGTCGGCGGCGTGATCCGCGCGAGCATATTGTCCGCGCGCTCCTGCCCCAAAGCTTTGTGCATGGCACCGCGAATATGCCGGGTCGCGCCATAGCCAATTGTGGTTCTGCGGCGTGCCTTGCTGACGAATTTATCAAGTGCCTGATTGACTTCCTCAATCTCGACATCTGCCACATCATACATGGCAAATCCCAGCTCGCGCACCTCGTCCGGCTCAAGGCGAGAGAGGATTTCCGCGGCTTCATCTTCGTTGAAAAGCATCAGGAGAACAGCCGCCGCCGCGCTGCCATGCAACGAGATGGCGCCTTCACCCTCGTCCATATCCATGTCCATATCGAGCTCAGGCATCTTCTTTAACCCTGCCCTCTCTCAACAGATCGCGCACCACCAGAGCAGCACGATCAGGATCCTGCTTCACAAAGTTGCGGATAAGTTCTGCGCGCTGGGCATAATCCGGTGTCGAACTGATCATATCGAGCGTCACCATATTACCCGGATTGACTTGCGCTGCCTTGGCCAGCTCCTGCGACATTTGCTGGCCGATTTCCTTGCGTTTCGCAGCTTTTTGCGCGGCCGAAACCTGTGGTGCTTTTTTCACCTCACCCATTTTCTTGAGCATGGGCCGGCCGATACCGAAGATAAGCACTGCGACCACAGCCAGCGCCGTGATATTGCGCAGCAGCATCTTGAACCAGCCCGCTTCATAGAAAGGCATTCCAACCGCTTCAGCCGCATCGACCTTGGCAAAACCGCGTGAGGAGAGCGTAACCGTGTCACCACGCGCTTCACTGAAACCGACAGCGCTTTTTACCAATGTTTCAAGCTGCGCGATTTCTTCGGGCTTGCGTGGCTTTCCATCCGGGCCATTATCAAGCGCCACGGCAACAGACAGCCGCTTCACATTACCAACAGCATCACGCACCACCGAGACTTCACGACCCAGCTCAAAACTGCGGTTATAGCTTTCCTGCGTACGCAAGGGTGCAAGGTCTGTACGTATCTGACCATTTTCTGCCGGGTTTCCTTCAGGAGCCGGCGGGTTCGCATTAGCCGCATTGGCGGCTTGCGTTCCGGCCTGAGCGGGTGCGGGCGCTGTGTTGGACAATGCGCCCGGAATACCGCCAGCTTCGCCCCCGGCGCCACCTTCACCGGGCTTGCTGGCCTGCCAGCTGCCCTGCTCGATACGCAGACGGGCCTCGTCTTGAGGATAGGTTTCGCGTGTTGCCTGCCGCTCATCAAAATTCACATCAGCATGCACTTCAGCAGAGAATTTGCCCGCGCCAACGACCGGAGTCAGCAGTGCGATGACCGCCTGACGATAGCGTTCTTCTATCCGTGCCTGAACGGCAATCTGCCGATCCGTCTCGCCCTCAACGCCACCGGCGCTTGAGAGCAGGCGACCATTTTGATCGACCAGGGAAATGGCTTCCGGCGTCAGGTCCGGTACGGATGACGCCACCAGATGCACAATCGCCTGCACCTGATTATCACCCAGCTTGCGGCCAGCAGCCAGACGTAACATTACTGACGCAGCCGGCTTGGTGCGTTGACGCAAGAAGATGCTCGGCGCTTCAACCGCCAGATGCACACGCGCCCGCTCAACAGAATCAATCGCTTCGATTGTACGCGCAAGGTCCATTTCGCGCGCTGTGCGCAGTTTTTCACCTTCAACAGCACGGCTTGCGCCCATTGGCAGGCTATCTATCAGGCTGTTGCCGTCAGGCGCACTTTTGGGCAGGCCTTCAGACGCCAGCATCATCTTGGCGTTGAAATAATCGTCCTCGCCAACCGTAATCGCGCCAGAACTATTGTCAAAATTATAAGGAATGCTGTTTTTGCCCAGCACTTCCGCAACCGCCGCTTTCTCTGAATCGGGCAACCCACGAAACAAATCCCGCTGGGCCGGTTCACGCAGGGTCATCCAGATCAGCGCCGCCGCCGCCACAACGCCAAGCAACCCGAGCATGGGTAGGCTGCGCGCAACAGCGGGCTGGTTCAGAATATCGCTGAAACTGAAGCGAACACCGCCAAAACCCCCATTGGCAGGGGCAACCGGTGCAGGAGATGCAGGGAGAGCCGGCGATGCGGCTGCTGCAAGAGCGTCACTCATTGTCTTATCGTTCCTTCACGCAACCCGATCACACCGGCATGCTCATTATGTCTTTGTATGCGGACAATAATTTATTACGGACCTGCAAGGTCGCCTCAAAACTGACCGACGCTTTCTGTTTGGCGAGCATAACGGCGGCTATGTCCGTCGTTTCGCCCCGCTCAAAAGACGCAGCCGCAGCGCCCGCTTCATTTTGCAGGCCATTGACCTTTTCAATCGCGCCTTGAAGCGCGCTTGTGAAATCAGCGGACTTGCCGCCCTGGACGGCATCCGCATTGGCACCACCGGGCGCGCCGGGTACCTGGCTGGCATCACGCAGCGCAGCATTCTTCTCAAGAATGGCATTGCGCATCGCCATCACGCTATTGGTTGAAATCCCGTTCATGCGCCTGTCCCCCTAAGCTCGCTCACGCCATCGCCATGTCGCGCAACTCTGCGAGACGATAACGAAGTGTGCGCTCGGAAATGCCCAGCTTGCGCGCAGCAAGGGCACGATGCCCATCGGCTTCACGCAGTGCATGGCGCACAGCGTCCAGCTTGGAAGCACGCGCAATATCCTTGAGGCGCATTGGTCGACCACGGGTCGGCACACGAATAGGTTGTGCAGTCTCGGGCATCATGGCGGAAGGGGCGCTAACAGGTGCAGATGCCGGGGTCGAAACGGCCAACAGGCTCAAATCCGTTGCCGCAATGCAATCGCCTTCACGCAATACCATCGCACGCTGGAGCACATTGCCCAGTTCGCGGGCATTGCCGGGCCATTGATGGGCCGCAAGCAGAGCCAGTGTCTCTGTTGTCGGCCATGCAAAAGTTTCGCCTTCCTGTGCCTTGTCATACAAGCCCAGCAACATGGAAGCGCTGATCGCCGTTACGTCGCCCTTGCGGGTCGCCAGTGGTGAAAGCGCCAACGGCATAACATTGAGGCGCCAGTATAAGTCACTACGGAAGCGTCCGGCTTCACTCTCGGCAGCCAGATCACGGTTGCACGCCGCAATAACGCGCACATTGACCGGAACCGGATGCGTAGCGCCAACGGGAAGAATTTCGCCCTCCTGCAATGCGCGCAGCAGTTTCGCCTGAAGATTCAATGGCAGCTCGGCGATTTCATCGAGGAAAAGCGTACCGCCATCAGCGGCCAGAAACAGGCCGTCGGATGATTGCGCTGCGCCGGTGAAGCTGCCCTTTTTATGGCCAAAGAGCATTGCCTCCATCATTGTTTCGGGCAAGGCCGCGCAATTGACAGCGATGAAGTCCTTATCCTTGCGGCCAGAGCGCGCATGCAGAAAACGCGCCATGCCTTCCTTGCCGGTTCCAGTATCACCCTGAATGAGCACGGTCGCATCACTCGCAGCAATGCGCGAGGCCAGCGACATCAGGCGCGCGCTATTCTCGTCACCCACCGCAGGCATGCCCGAAGGCCGCAACAGCTCAGCCACAAGGGCGCAGCCAAACTCGACATCGGCCGGGCCAAATTCCACCCGCGCAGGCAAGCCATTGGCCGCGCGTATATACAAGGGCTGCCCCTCACGATAATCGATCAATATATCGCGGCAGGTCGCATAAGCGATCTCAGTGGTGAGCAGCACATGGCGGCTCCCCTTTTCACGCGGCGCATTTGCGGCCACGGGCGCAATATCCAGAAAAGCTTGTTCCAGCCACGCCTGCAAAGCAGGCACCTGCGCACAAAGCGCATCGCTGATGCCAAAGGTCGACATCTGTTCAGTCCCCAAATGTTTGACAGGTCCATGCCCCCGCATTTCCCTGTCTGTTCGATGTCACTGATTTTGCGGGATAACGCTTATGATATGGTTAACATCGGCCGCTTCTTTTGCCGGTGCGGCAATTTTTTTCCGCACCCTTGCCTCATCATGCAAAGCATTGATTAATAAAGACTATTTTCCGGAACAGCTGAAAATATCGCTACAAATCGCATCGTTAACACTTTGAAAAAAGAACAAAAAAACGGCAAAAAAGCACCGCTCATTCCTAAAAATAACCCGACGATGGTCGTTTTTTCCTTCGAGGTCGCCGGCAGCCCCAAGCCTGCGCCCTGAAAATAAGAGAAAAGGAATAACCATGACCGTTATCGGAACCAACGTATCGGCGATGCGTGCGCAGAGCGCAAGCAAGTCTGCCTCCATGCAGCTTTCCGCCTCCATGGAACGCCTGTCTTCGGGCAAGCGCATCAACAGCGCGAAAGACGACGCCGCCGGCCTCGCCATCGCCACCAAAATGACTGCACAGATCCGCGGCCTCAACGCCGCAGCGCGTAACGCCAATGACGGCATCTCGCTCGCACAGACCGCTGAAGGCGCTCTGGGCCAGATCAGCAACATCGTACAGCGTATCCGCGAGCTGGCTGTTCAATCTTCCAACGGCACCGTCACCGATGCTGACCGCGCTGGTCTCGACAATGAGTCCCGCGCTCTGATCGATCAGATCGACTCTATCGCGACGAAAACCAACTTCAACGGTGTGAACCTGCTCAACGCTGCTGGTAACGTCACCATCCAGACCGGCACCGGTGCTTCTGACACGGTTGATGTTGCTCTGGTCGACGCACAGGCTGCTACGCTGACAATTGGCAAGGCTGCTGTTGTTGGTGTTGCCGGCGCAACCGAAATCGACCTTTCCACAGCGGCAACGGCTTCTGCTTCGCTCGCCAAGATCGATAGCGCGCTGACCGATGTTGCAGACGCTCGTGCATCGCTGGGTGCCAGCCAGAACCGTCTGCAGGTTACTGTTGAAAATATCAGCTCGACTGTCACGAACCTGAGCGAAGCCCGCTCACGCATCGAAGACGTCGATTTCTCCGCTGAAACGACAAACCTCGCCAAGGCGCAGATCCTTGCACAGGCCTCTACCGCCATGATCGCTCAGGCCAATCAGGCACAGCAGGGCGTTCTCTCGCTGATCCGTTAATAACGGCAAGCGCTAACAGAAAACCGGCCGTGGCGCATATGCCGCGGCCGGTTTTCTGATTCTGGTCTGCCCCCTGTTCATATTTGTGCATGCAAATTTCTGACGCAGCGCCGAACAAGGAAAAATATCAGTGAGATCGCATATTCCGTCTAGGGTCAGGCCCCATTAATTCCGAGGATCATGGTTTGAAGCGATTGGCCGCTATACGAGGAAGAAAAGTGCAGGAAATGTGGGAGCATTTTCAAGCTTTTCTGACGTGGCAGAGCGGCCAATCGGTCAAATCCGAAAGAACGTTCAAATGGCTTCGATCTCAAACGAAACAGCCCTTGCAAAGGCCACCAGCCTTCACTGCGGGCTTTTCCGTCCGATCTCTTCGCCATTTGAACGCCATGACCGCGAAATTAATGGGGCCTGACCCTAAATATAATTCCGGGCCTGCCGTTATAGCTTTCAAGGCCGCACGCATGCGACCTGAATAGTCACAGTTAAAGGAATAATCATGACTGTTATCGGAACCAACGTAGCGGCTATGCGTGCACAGAGCGCAAGCAAGTCTGCTTCCATGCAGCTTTCCGCTTCCATGGAAAAACTGTCTTCGGGCAAACGTATCAATAGCGCGAAAGACGACGCCGCAGGCCTCGCCATCGCTACCAAAATGACCGCACAGATCCGTGGCCTCAACGCTGCGGCGCGCAATGCCAATGACGGCATCTCGCTGACGCAGACCGCTGAAGGCGCTCTGGGTCAGATCAGCAACATCGTACAGCGTATTCGCGAGCTGGCTGTTCAGTCTGCCAACGGCACCGTCACCGATGCTGACCGTGCAGGCCTCGACAATGAATCGCGCGCTCTGCTCGATCAGATCGACACCATTGCAAGCGGCACCAACTTCAACGGTGTTACCCTGCTCAACGGCACGACCGACTTTGACGGTGCGGCCGGTTCAGACGCTATCGGTACAACGATCACGATCCAGACAGGCACAGGCGCGACAGACACGGTCGCTGTGAATGTTGGCAACGCCACCACGGCTGTGCTGAACATCCAGAAAGCCGCTGCTGTTGGCACATTCGTTGCTGGCACACGCGCTGCCGGTGCCGATACGATCTTCGGCAACGGCGATGATACCGGCGTTTACGGTGAAATCGATCTTTCGACTGCCGCAAACGCTTCTTCGTCGCTGGCCGTTCTGGATAACGCTCTGAGCAGCATTGCTGCACAGCGTGCATCGCTGGGTGCCAGCCAGAACCGTCTGCAGGTTACTGTTGAAAACATCACTTCGACCGTCACGAACCTGAGCGAAGCCCGTTCGCGTATCGAGGACGTGGATTTCTCGGCTGAAACGACGAACCTCGCCAAGGCCCAGATCCTTAGCCAGGCATCAACAGCCATGATCGCTCAGGCCAATCAGGCGCAGCAGGGCGTTCTCTCGCTGATCCGTTAATGACGGGCTGAACATTCTCGGGAACAATGGAAATCCGTTTTCCACCTGAGAATGCTTCGGCAAATATAGAAGACAGGCAGGCTGCGGTACTGGTCCACCGTAACCCGTCATCTGACCCCTGGCACTTTCCAGTCCCCACCGTGCCGGGGGTCAAAAGTTCGATCAGAACGGGCCCAAAAACATAATATTCATAAGCACAAAAACGCACAATCATAGCCCCTGCTCTTCCCCCAAGAGCAGGGGCTTTTATTATATTAGGTTGTGTTGACATTCAGCCCTGCCGGTCTGCAAATGCCGCTTTCCCGTGCTTCCGATGCTCACGTACCTGTAGTACGCTGCGCTTCGGGTCACAGAAAACCAGCATTTTCGCCACGGCATCTTCTGAATGTAAACACCACCTAGTGTGGTGGATTTGAAATTCGCCACATTGAAACGGCCAGGTGCAGAGCGAATTTCAAATCCTTAAACCACACTAGATTCATATAGTTACTAGTGGCCCTTATGGATCTGAAGTTCGCTCAGTGCTTGCCGAATAATGCAGCGAACTTCAGATCCGGGCCACTAGGGTCAGGACCCAAGCTCGAAAAACCGCTGATTTTCAATCAGAATATATATGCTTAATAAATTTTCGAAAAAATTTACCATGGGCGTTAAAGGTCTGGCCGGTCGTGCCGTTATTGTTTTCAGAGCCAAGAAAAATGGCTTGAATAGCTAAAGGACCAAAACATGACTGTAATCGGAACAAATATCGCAGCAATGCGCGCTCAGGCCGCTTCGCAAAACGCCACTCGTTCACTTCAGATGTCGATGGAACGCCTGTCTTCAGGCAAGCGCATCAACAGCGCGAAAGACGACGCCGCAGGCCTCGCCATCGCTACCAAAATGACCGCACAGATCCGTGGCCTCAACGCCGCAGCGCGTAACGCCAACGATGGCATCTCGCTCGCACAGACCGCTGAAGGCGCTCTGGGCCAGATCAGCAACATCGTACAGCGTATCCGCGAGCTGGCTGTCCAGTCCGCCAACGGCACCGTCACCGATGCTGACCGCCTTGGCCTCGACAATGAATCACGCGCGCTGCTCGATCAGGTTGACACTATCGCAACGGGCACTGACTTTAATGGCGTTACCCTGCTCGACGGTTCAGCAGCCAGCGTCACCATCCAGACAGGTACAAATGCAGCCGACACGGTCGATATCGCTCTGGTCGATGCACAGGCTGCTACGTTGAATATCGGCAAAGCCGCCGTACAGGGCGCAGCCCCGGCGGCAACCGAAATCGACCTCGCCAATGCGGCGAATGCTTCGGCTGCGCTGACGAAACTGGATACAGCACTCAATGACATCGCCGCAGCGCGTGCATCGCTGGGCGCAGGCCAGAACCGTCTGCAGGTCACTGTTGAAAACATCAGCTCGACCGTCACGAACCTGAGCGAAGCCCGCTCGCGTATCGAAGATGTGGACTTCTCGGCTGAAACGACCAGCCTCGCCAAGGCGCAGATTTTGTCGCAGGCATCAACAGCCATGATCGCTCAGGCCAATCAGGCGCAGCAGGGCGTTCTCTCGCTGATCCGTCAGTAAGAAACAGGCATAGGCCGGTCTAAGGTCTTGGTCCACCGAACGACCGGTCTTCTGACCCTCGGCACATATTAGTCCCCCTATAGTGCCGAGGGTCATATCTCCCAAGTGACCACAAAAGAAGCAATATGAAAAAACCAAAACATTAAACCCCCGCCAGCTTTGGTGGGGGTTTTCTTGCGTCTGGTACCGGGCAACAGGAGCAATCAGCCTCAAAAGGCTGTAATATTCATCCCAGATCCATCATCTTTCCATCGGTGATGATAACAATATCGCCCTTTTTGGCCTGGCCAAACAGCTTCTTGGCAAAGGCCGTGGGCACACCAATGCAGCCATGGGTTGCCTCGCCATATTGCACATCGCTGCCATGTACGGCAACGCCATCCCATGTGAGGCGCAGCATATAGGGCATGGGCGCATTGTCATACAGGTTGGAATAATGATCGGCGTCTTTTTGCAGAATCGGGTAGACGCCCAGCGGGCTGGGCTTGTCATCCGCGCCATAGAGAATCACGGACACGCCTATTTCATAACCACCACGAAAAACGGATAATGTCTGCGCCTTGAGGTCAATGGTGATGACAATCGGGCCATCCGGCACATTGGCGTCATCCCAGATATAATCGCCATGATTAAGTGGCTTATCGACATTCAATATGCGTTTCACGACAAATTTACTGGACGATTGTGATCCCTGTGCGGAAGCCCGCGGAGAGAGCAAAGCTGGCTCCTGAGGCTTTGCAGCCTGTGTTTGCGCGGGGGAAAGCGCTGGCATAAGCGCACCTTCAGGCGCATTAGCAGCGGCAGGCTTTTGTACGTCCTGCAATATAGAAGCGGATTCAGGTGCCCGCGCTTGCGGCGCAGAGGCATCTGCCACCACATCACTCTTGAACAAATCCTTCACTGTAACGCCAAAGGTCACAGCAACAACTGCGGCGACAGAGCCGATAAAAATGCGCGGGACGCGCCCTTTGGGAAAAACAGATTTTGTCATGCCGTCTATGCATTCATTCCAGATTGCTGCTCATCATGACGCAAAATAGCGCTGCCAGGGCGAACCTCCAAATGGTCTGTGCCCCGTGCTCTGCAATAGAGCTTAATCAGCCCATTCCTGAAGCAGGGCACGCATTTTATCGAGCGCGGATTTCTTGATCTGACAGACACGCGCGGCGCCAATATCCAGCGTCGCACCGATCTCGTCCAGATTAAGCTCTTCAACAAAATAGAGCTGGAGCACCAACGCCTCACGCTCGGGCAGCTTGCCGATACATCCGGCCATGGCCTGCTTGAGCGCTTCACGCTCCATCACATCATCAGCGCGATCTTCCACATCGGCAAACCACATGGATTGGTCCGAATAAACCTCGTCAATGCTCTGTTGCTGCACCATCTCGGCGGAATCCGCCATCACACGATAGTCGGCAGGCTCAAGCCCCATTTCAGCAGACATTTCCGCTTCGCCGGGTACGCGGCCCAATTGTTGTTCCAGCCGGGCGCGCACAGCCTGCAATTGCTTGCGTTTGGCCATGCCGGAGCGGCATAGCGTAGCGTGACGCCGCAAATGATCGATCATCGCACCACGCACGCGCATCTGCGCATAAGTAGCGAAACCAAAGCCACGATCTTCGTAACCATTGGCGGCCTCAACCAGCGCGACCATGCCAATCTGGAGAAGGTCTTCAATCTCTATAGCATTGGAAACCCGGCCATGCACATGCCAGGCTATCTTGCGGACAAGCGGCATATATTGCCGGGCCAATTGCTCGGGGTTATGTGCGCCGGCCTTGCGACCATAGGTCAACGCCTCGCCATCCGCTCCGATCCTGCTCATATACATATATGGCTATTGCCCCCGTCTTTTCGAAACCAGTTGTACGCGCAAATGGTTAGGCAATTCTTTCTTTCGAACCGGAAGAATCATGAATCGGGTCATGACGCGGTGTCACCTGATCATTACCACCAACGACCGCAACCACCTCAACCGGCTTGCCATCCGGGATTTCCAGGAAGGAAAGCACCGGCGTTTCGGGCAGATGTGGCTTGAACAAACGCGCGAGTGCGCGGCGCGCAACCGGCGATGTCACGATCGCAAAATTGCGTGCTTCAGCCAAAACAGGCCGTGCAGCCTCGATAACTGAATCCGTGATTCGGCTTGCAAGCGCTGGCTCAATCGGATGCTTGGCATCGCCTGCCACCCGCATGGCCTGTGCCAATATGCCCTCGAGGTCACCGTCCAGTGTAATGACCGGTAGCGGCATTTTAACCGGCACCAATGTCTGGATAATAAGCGAACCAATGCGCTGACGCACTGCTTCGACCAATTGTTCGGGGCTCATTTCGGGCTGCGCAGCGTCCACCATCGCTTCGCAAATACGACGGAAATCCTTGAGCGGAATGCCTTCGGCCAGCAGCGAACGGCAGAGCGAAGCGATCTGCCCAAGCGTCAACATGGCCGGCGTCAACCCTTCAACCAGTTGCGGCGACGCTTCCTTGAGTGCGTCGAGCAGCTTACCCGCTTCATCGAGACCGAACATTTCTGAAGCATTCATGGCGATAAGCTGGTTGAGATGTGTAGCCACTACGGTCGCGGGATCGACCACCGTATAACCGGCAACAACAGCCTCGCTGCGCTTGTCCGGCGTGATCCATACAGCCTCCAGCCCGAAAGTCGGGTCTTGCGCAACGCGCCCTTCAACCGTGCCTTCAAGCGCGCCACTGTCGAGCGCCAGCAGATCGTCCGGCCAGATTTCATCTTCACCGACAATCACGCCGCCAATGGTGATGCGATAGCTATTGGGTTCAAGCGCGAGATTGTCTTTGACGCGCACGAGCGGAACAACAAAGCCCAGCTCTTTCGAGAGCTGTTTGCGGATACCGGTGATCCGCGCCATCAGCGGCGCCCCCTTGCGATCATCAACCATAGCGATGAGACCATAGCCAATCTCAAGGCCCAATACGGCACCGTCAGAAACATCACCCCAGTCGATATGGGACGGGTTTTCCGGTTCCTCTTCTGGTTCCGGCACTATAGCGGCCTGCTGCGCTGCATTTTTGAGTCGCCATGCCGTGAAACCAGCAAGCGCCGCTGCAGGCAAAATAATCATATGTGGCATGCCGGGAAGCACACCCAATATGGTCAATATGCCAGCAACAGGCACCCATGCCTTGCCATTGCCAAACTGACTGGAAATCTGTCCCGCAAGATCATGCTCGCTGTTTACGCGGGTCACGATACTGGCCGCTGCAATAGAGAGCAGCAGCGCCGGGATTTGCGCGACGAGAGCGTCACCGATCGAGAGGATCACATAAGCCTGCGCCGCATCGCCGAGCGACATGCCGTGGGTGACGGTACCCAATATGATACCGCCGATGATGTTGATAAGCAGGATGAGGACACCTGCAATAGCATCGCCTTTCACAAACTTGCTGGCACCATCCATCGAACCATAGAAATCTGCCTCGGTCGCCACTTCGGCACGGCGGGCCTTGGCTTCTTCAGGTGAGAGCAAGCCAGCATTCAGGTCAGCATCAATCGCCATCTGCTTGCCGGGCAAGGCATCCAGAGTGAAACGCGCGGACACTTCGGACACACGGCCTGCACCCTTGGTGATCACGACCATGTTGATAATCATCAGGATCGCGAAGACAAACAGACCAACGATATAATCGCCGCCGATCAGGAAGTTGCCAAACGCCTCAATCACATTACCCGCAGCATCCGCACCAGTATGGCCATCCACCAGCACGACACGGGTCGAGGCGACGTTCAGCGCAAGGCGCATCAGGGTGGCAAACAACAACACAGTCGGAAAACTGGAAAAATCCAACGGCTTGGCAGCGTTGAGCGCCACCATGAGCACGGCCAGCGAGATCATGATATTACCGATAAAGCCGATATCGAGCAGAATGGCAGGCACCGGCACGATCATGAACATCACGAGCAGGAGCGTCGCTATCGGCAGAATCGCGCCTTTCGCGGTCTGCACCCAGACTTTCCCGTTGATTTCATTGCGTGTCATAATCTGTTCTTACCTTTTTCGTCTATCGGCCAAGGGTAGCAAGCATAAGATAGGCCAGCCGCGCCGTTTCAGGCTTTGGCCGCACCATATCTTCGGATGAAATTGTCTGTTTGAGACGCTCTGTCTCGACCCGCACATAATCGGCGGGTTGCACATAGCGCGTTTCCGCCAGGGCTCCGCCATCATCACCTTGCGGCATATTGGTACCCAGGGCACCCTGGACACCGCGCTCAAGCTTCTGCGCAAAACCGTTGCGAACATCCGCAAGGCTACGCGCACTGCCAGCGCGATCATAAAAAACCGAATGATTGGCGCGCGCTGCGGACGGGAAGAGAGACGCAGCACTGGCCTGAGGCGCGCGCTCATACGCCTGCAAAAATTTGGATGCGCCCCCACGACCCAGAAAATGCGCAAGATAGAGGTCTACCGGCTCGGCTTCGCGGCCAACGCGATTTTCCAGATAGGCCTTATTGTCAGCGGCATGTTGTGCAGCCATTACCGAGGCTGTCTCCGGATGATTGCGCAGGTCAAGAATATCCTGCTTCAACTGTGGGTCCGCAACATAATAGCGCCCGCTGGCCGATTGCTTGATCGCATCCGCCGCCCAGCCCAGCCCATATTGATGACCATGTTCATTCACAACACCAAGCCAGCTCTGGTCAATAAACTGATACAGGCCCGTGGCGGAAGAGGTCGATGCTTTTGCTGTAGGGTTGAGGCTGCTTTCCAGCTTGGCTTGCCCCATTAGATAGCCGAAATCCATGCCCGTGCGCCGACTTGCAGTCGCAATCGCATTGGTCACTCTGGCATGGTGGGGCTGTTGCCCCCTTGTAATCGTGAAGTCGGCTGCGCCTGACATTCGGACATCCTTACTTGCTAGCAAGCAACACTAAGCAAGAGATATGCCAAATATATGGTTAACGAAAATTGAGATTTTGTATCGGCTACATCTTCAAAACAAGTGCGAAACCCTGAAAAACAGAGGTTTTGGCTCCGATATAATCAGAGCCAACACGATATTATTTTTAAAAAATATGAAGTGTTAGCGGCCGTATGTATGCGCTGAAGCGCTGCTATTGGCATCACGGCCCAATAGCGAAATGCGCTGACGCACATCATCGGACGCCAGATTCACGCGGACACGCGCCGCCTCAATCATCGGCTGCAAGCCTTCCAGCTTTTCACGCAGCTCATCGTCCATCTTCCAGGCACCCTGCCCCCGCACATCGTCCGTTGCCGCGCGCACAGCGCGTGTTGCTACATTGATCGCAGTTGCATCATGCGTATCAAGCGCCTGACGCAATTGGCCAAACGCTGTATAAAGTGCGTCGAGTGAGGCAGTGCCTGAGGCCATTATTTATCCAGATCCAGTGCAATCATGCTTTCGGCAATCGCTTCAGCATCGACAGGATAATTACCTTGCGCAATCGCCTGTTTGATCGCAGCCACACGGTCCAGATCAACCGGTGCGCCTTCAGCCGCCATACGCGCAATAGGCGTAGCAGTGCTGGAGGCCGCATTGGCCACGGCATTGCCCTGACCTACCTTTTCAGGCGCTTGCGATTTGCCATTTTCGCGGATCTTCGCGAGATCAACAGATGCGCTCGCTGAATGTCCAACTGACTTAATCATCTAAGAGTCCTTTGTTTCTCACTAGCGACCTTAATAACGGCAGGATTTAGAAATCCTTAAATCCCGGGATACGAACCATACCATCTTCTACAATTTGCGCCAGAACAGGATCGGATCGGCGGTCTTCGCGGACACGGATCATATCACCCACAACGCCATCTTCGTCGGCAATCATAATGCGAGAGACTGTGAACGACGTACCCCCTGCAACAAGCTGTACAGGGTCGCCGCGCTTGATGAGCGGAGTCGCTTTGGCTTTCGCGACAGCTTGTGCAGACCTGTTGTAATGATTGGCGCCGCCAGCGCGCAAAGGCACGCGAATGCGCCACCCTATAGACTTGCACTCCACCATAGCGGCGCTGAAAACAGGGCCACTGACCTGGGGCACTTCAGGGCATGCTGCAAGCTTGAGACGACGATCTACAGGTGCGACCGGACCACCGGGTTCACCAATATTCGCGCCTACAGTCATGGCTACAATGCTGTCGAGCCGGTCAAGATTTTCAAATTTCTGCGCCTGCGCCGGGACGCAAACAGCTAAGGCAGAGGCCAGAAAGCCCGGCTTGGCAAAAATGTTCACTGCAATTTTCGAAGCAGGCCACACCACATATTTTCTCCCAATTCGTCCACATATTGAACGTCATCAGGATTTATTAAGCAATAACTGTGCCATTTTGTAAAAGCCCTTTACAAGGACTATTTTTCGCGAATTATGAAGACTTGTCCGGTCTTGCTCTCGCTCTGCTCATCGAGGCCACGAATACTGATAGCATCGCGCGATATGCCTTGCGCTTGCAAAGCACGGGCGAGTGCACCCAAACGCGCAGCCGCCAAATCCCATTTATCATAACGATTGGTAGCCTGATCCAGGCCAACAGAGCGAATTTCAATCCCCTGTTTGCCACCGCCATATTGCTTGACAAGCGCAGCAACTCCGGCACGTCCGGCCTCGCTCAGCATAGCCTCTCCGGGCTGGAACATCTCGGTAGCGGGCAGGCGCGTACTCTTTAGCACCGGCGCGCCAAATTCCTGTGCAACACCGCTGACAATCTCCTGCTGGCGGCCCTGGCTGGCATGCAGCAGCACAAAAAAGCCGAGCAACAGCAATGCCAGATCAGCAAAGCTCAAGGCCCAACGGTTTTTGCGGGTAAGCGCTATAGCCCTGGATTTCATGCAACCTCGCGGATCGAAGCGCGACGCACAGGCGCAGTTTCGCGGCGGGCCACACGCAACATACGATCGCACAGCTCAAGCTGCCAGGCGAGTTCACGCTCGGAAAGGTCCGCCAAACGCGCAGCAATCGGTGCGGCGATGACATTGGCGATGATCACACCATATAAAGTGGTGAGCAAGGCAAGCGCCATGGCCGGACCGACTTTTGCCGGGTCATCCATAGCACCAAACATGCCGATCAAGCCGACAATAGTGCCCGCCATACCCAGCGCAGGCGCGGTTTCGGCAATGCTGCTCCAGAATTTATGCACTTTCTCGTGGCGCATACGGCGATCAGCCAATGATTGCTCCGCCCACATTTCAAAGCGATCAACATTGTCGGTGTCAGCCAGCTTGCGAATCGCAATAGCCAGAAAGGGATTGGCAGAGCGCACACGGTCTGTGCACTGCAGGCCCCGCAAATTGGCGATATGGTCCACTTTGGTCATCGTTGCCCGCGCCAACAACATGTCACGGTCAGGGTCTGCGCGCCACAAGGCGGAAAGCCCCGAAAAAGCACGCCACACGCCGCGCGCACCATTTTGCAACAGCGCAACAGCCACGCAACCACCCAGCATGAAGCCAAGGGTGAGCGGGTTAAGCAGATTGAACAAGATTTCCATCATTCCGTCTTCCATCCGCCCCTTATGCCCGGCAATGCTTACCAAAATACCAAACAGGCAAAACTTTGCCGCTGACCGGCAAAAAAATGCCGTCCTTGCCGGATGCCTTCACCCGTCAAGCCCATGAGCTGAAAGACAGCTCCCAAAAAACCACGCAAATCTGCCAATTATCAAAAACTGGCACGACCTTTGCTAATTACAGGCTGGATGGACCTGCCCGCTAATCCACATCGGTAAAACGGCAGGCCCGAGAAAAGTTTTAGACGGGTTTGAGAAAAAATATGGGTTTGGAAGATAAATTGTTCGGAGTGCACGGAAAGGCGTTGGAGCTTCGCTCTCAGCGTCTTAACCTGCTCGCCTCCAATATCGCCAATGCTTCGACGCCCGGGTACAAGGCGCGCGACATTGATTTTGAGGCGGCACTGCGCGACGCCACCGACAAAGGCACCGGCGTCAAACAAGCCATGAACGGCGCCATGGGCTATCGCATCCCGCTGCAGCCGAGTCTCGACGGCAATACGGTAGAGCTATCCACGGAGCAGACGCTCTTCGCTGAAAATGCTGTCAAATATTCGACCACCCTCTCCTTTCTTGAGGGCCGGCTTAACACCATCACCCGAGCATTGAGAGGAGAATGACCATGGCTGGTAATCCCATGAGTATCTTCGATATTTCCGGGCGCGCTATGTCCGCGCAGCTTGTACGCCTCAACGCCACAGCGTCCAATATGGCCAATGCCGGCAATGTGACAGGCACGGAGAAAGAAGCCTATCGTGCGATCAAGCCGGTGTTCCGCTCAGTCACCGACAAGCCGGGCGTTTCCACGGTCAAGGTCGAGAATGTCGTCACCACCGACGCCAAGCCGGTGAAGCGCTACGACCCTAATCATCCGCTCGCGGACAAGGACGGCAATGTGTTTGAAGCTGCAGTCGATAGCAGCGCCGAGCTGGTCGACATGCTGGAAGCCTCACGCATGTATCAAAATAATGTGCAGGTCATGCAGACCGCAAAATCGTTGATGCTCCAGACAGTCAGAATGGGCAAATAATCATGAACACTATTACTTCATCCGCATTTGGCAGCGCCGAAAGCCTGAACCAACCATCAACCGGCGTTAAGCAACAGAGTCTTGCGCAAAGCGACTTTCTGACACTGCTCACGGCACAGCTCAAACATCAGGATCCGTTCAGCCCGCTCGATAATGCTGATCTCGTTGCGCAAATGGCAACCATCAGTAACACCAGCGGTATCGCGGAAATGAACACCGCGCTGCAGAGTATTGAACAACAGCTCTCAGGCAGCCGCCTGGGTGATGCGGCCAGCTGGATCGGGCATTCAATGCTGGTTACGAGCAATATCGCAGCACCTGACGCGACCGGCACCTATGCTGGCCAGTTCACGCTGGCGGAAGACGCCAGTGACGTCAGCCTCGACCTGCTCGATGGCGATGGCAATGTTGTCAAAACCATCAATATGGGCGCGCGCGAAGCTGGCGAAACCAGTTTCTTCTGGGATGGCCGCGATGCCGAAGGCAATTATATCGCCGGTGACAAGCTGCAGGTGAAGGTGCGCGGCGCCACACCAAGCCATGTCGCCACCTGGGCCAGCGTCGCAGCGGTACAGTCACCTGCTGATGGGTCCGCAAGCAAGCTTATCACTGCAATCGGCAGCTTCAGCCCTGCCGATGCACTTAAACTCACCTGATTTCAAACAATTAATAACCAAGGAGCTTAGTCCATGTCCTTTTATACCTCACTCACCGGCCTCAAAGTGGCCCAGTCCGATCTGGCAACGATTTCTAACAACGTGGCCAACGTGAACTCCACGGCCTTTAAAAAGAGCCGCACCAACTTTGGTGATATTTTCGCTGCTGCACCGATGCAGACAACCACACAGGTTGCGGGGCAAGGTACACGCATCAACGGCATCACCCAGCAGTTCACGCAGGGTACGGTTGAAACTACCGACAAAACGCTCGATCTCGCGATTACCGGTGAGGCCTTCTTCACCGTGAAAACGCCTGCGCCGAATAACCAAGTCAGCTATACGCGTAACGGTTCGTTCACGCTCGACGACAACCGCTTCATCACAGATACGGTCGGTGGTCGTCTTCAGGTATTCACTTATGATGCCACACTGAATGCCGGGGCAGGTGGCTTCACCACCACTCAGTCCGATGTTCAGCTTCCGCTGACCAAGCCGGGCGATCCGACCGTACAGCTTTCTTCCATCGGTGTATCGGTTGAAGGGATTGTCACAGCCACTTTCGCAGATTCCACAACCGAAATCCTCGGCAGTATCGCCATGGCAGCTTTCCCGTCGCAGGAAGGCCTGCGTCAGAAAGGGGACGCCCACTGGGAGTCGACCCTGCAATCAGGCGCACCCATTTATGGTCAGGCTAATGGCGGTCTTTATGGCGCGATCCGTTCCGGTGCGCTCGAACGCTCGAACGTGGACATCACCGAAGAGCTTGTTGCGCTGATCTCGGCGCAGCGGAACTTCCAGGCGAACGCAAAGGCGATCGAGACATCATCGACCATTTCCAACGCCATCATCAACCTGCGTAACTAAAGCCAATTGAGGGTCTGAACCATGGATAGGCTAGTCAATACAGCATTATCGGCCATGCGCGGCGCCATGTCGCGGCAGAGCACGATCGCGCATAATCTTGCGAATGCCAATACCACTGGCTTTCGCAGCGAAATCGCGAATGCAACGACCCGCTGGATCGATGGCCAGACCTTCAAAACGCGCGCACAAACCGCAGAGCAGGTGCTTGGTGCCAATATGGCTCAGGGCTCCGTCACAGCGACGGGCAACCCGCTCGACATTGCCATCAATGGTGAGGCATTTCTTGCTGTACAAGCCAATGATGGCAGCGAGGCCTATACCCGCCGCGGCGACCTGAAGCTGAATGACAGCGGATTGCTGACCACGGGAGATGGACTTCCCGTGATCGGCCAATCAGGCCCGGTTACATTGCCACCCGTAGACAAGGTTTCGATCTCAAAAGATGGCAGCATATGGATCGTCCCCAATGGCGGCGACCCCAACCAGCCACAACAGATCGATCAGTTGAAATTGGCCAACGCAACAGGTTCGCAAATTGCCAAAGGGCTGGACGGCCTCTTCCGCGAGGTAAATGGCGGCGTGCTGCCAGATGACCCGCTCGCATCGGTTGCATCGGGTTCACTTGAAGGCTCGAATGTCAACGCCACCGATATGCTGGTGCAGATGATCGAAGCCAGCCGTGCATGGGAAACGCAGGTCAAGCTGATCGAGACCGCCAGACAGATCGACGATGGCGGTGCCAGCCTGATGAGGATTGATGGATAAGCGGCATGGACCGCTACTGTCCCCATATGGGGACATATGACTTTATAGGGGACTAAAAATGACCAATGCCGCACTTCATGTAGCCCGCACCGGGCTTGATGCGCAGAACACCAAGATGCAGGTGATCGCGAATAACCTTGCGAACGTGAACACAACCGGCTTCAAGCGGGATCGCGCAGATTTTCAGGCATTGGCCTATCAACAGCTCATCGCTGCGGGTGCGGCATCGGACAGCCAGAATAAATTCGCGACCGGTCTTTCGCTGGGCACGGGCGTTTCGCTTGCGGGCACCAGCCGCATTGATACGCAGGGCACGCTCAACCAGACCGGCAGCGCACTTGACCTTGCCATTGAGGGCAATGGCTATTTTCAGATCCAGCGCCCGGACGGCCTGATCGCCTATAGCCGCGATGGCAGCTTCAGCCGCACTGCAGAAGGCACGCTGGTCAACAGTGACGGCCTACCGCTGGTGCCGCAAATCCAGATCCCTGACGGCGTACTCTCCATGACCATAGGCAATGACGGCACAGTATCCGCCACCATCGCCGGGCAGGCCACCCCTACCGAGCTGGGCCAGATTGAACTGGCCAGCTTTGCCAATTCATCAGGGCTGCAATCCATAGGTGGCAATTTGCTGCTGGAAACAGCCGCCAGTGGCGCTCCGCAGGTCGGCGCGGCCGGTCTTGATGGCCGTGGCACCATCCAGCAGGGCAATCTCGAAGGCTCGAACGTCAATATCGTTCAGGAGCTGGTCGACATGATCGAGACCCAGCGCGCCTATGAGGTGAACAGCAAGATGATCAAATCGACCGATGAAATGCTGCAATATGTGAACCAGCAGTTGTGAGGATAAATAATATAATGCGTAAAATCATCCCCACCCTGTTTGCTGCCTCAGCCCTGTTGCTGGCCCCTCCTGTTTTTGCGAAAAAGCGGGAGAAGGAACGTGAGCAATATGCGCCAACCTATTCTGTGCCGGTGCCATTGGCTCCGCCCGCAAATGGCTCAATCTTTCAGGCAAGCCACGGCTATGCCCCGCTCACCAGCGGTGCACGCGCAGCGCAAGTCGGCGACATATTGACAATCCAGCTGGTAGAGTCGACGCAGGCATCAAAAAGCAATGCCGCCAATACAGGACGCGATGGCGGCTTCGGCCTGACCCCGCCGACAACCGGTATTTTCTCGAAGCTCTTCTCACCCACTGATGTCGCTGCAAGCGGCACACAGACCTTCAAAGGCAGCGGCGCGGCAAGCCAGTCGAACAGCCTTTCGGGCGAGATCACCGTAACAATCGCGCAGGTTTTCGCCAATGGCACCATGCTGGTGAAAGGCGAAAAAGCACTCACGCTCAATCGCGGCGACGAGTTCATCCAGATTTCCGGGTTGGTGCGTCAGGCCGATGTAACACCTGACAATCGCGTGCTCTCTACCCGCGTGGCCGACGCCCGCATTGTATACAAAGGCAAGGGCGAGATCGCCCGTGCCAGCCGTCAGGGCTGGTTGCAACGCTTCTTCAGCATGATTAGCCCCTTCTGATCGGACCAGACCATAATGACCATTTTCCGTATCATCTTTCTCACCAAGCTGTTCACCGCGCTGGCCATTATTGCCGGTTTCGTGGCAATGCCTGCTCATGCCGAGCGCATCAAGGACATCGGCACATTCCAGGGCGTGCGCCCCAACCAGCTTACTGGCTATGGCATTGTCGTGGGCCTTGCCGGCACGGGTGATGACAGCCTCGATTATTCGACGCAGGGCATGAAAGGCGTCGTCTCGCGCTTTGGTCTGACCCTGCCCCCGGGCGTCAACCCTTCGCTCAAAAACGCGGCTGCGGTGATGATCACGGCCGACCTGCCCGCTTTCGCCAAGCCGGGCCAGCGGCTGGACGTTACCGTCTCGGCGCTTGGCAAAGCGAAATCTTTGCGTGGTGGCACCTTGCTGCTCTCACCGCTACGCGGCGCCGATGGCCAGATTTACGGCATGGCGCAGGGCAATCTCGCAGTCGGTGGCCTTGGTGTTTCCGGAGCGGATGGCAGCCAGGTTTCTGTCAATATTCCTTCTGCAGGGCGCATTCCGGGCGGCGCGACAGTCGAACGCGCGGTAGCGACCGGCTTTGATACAACCCCTCATCTCAGCTTCAACCTTGCTGAAGCCGACCTGACCACTGCACTCCGCGTGGCCGACGCTATCAACATCGCCTTTGGCGACAAGCGCGCCCGGGCCACAGATGCCGTGACGATCGCTATTGATGCAGAACCGGGGGCTGAAGAACGCATCATGATGATGGGGTTGATCGAGAATATCGAAGTAAACCCAGCCGATGCTGCGGCCAAGGTGATCGTGAACGCGCGCACCGGTACGGTCGTTATCAACGGCGCGGTGCGCATTGCACCAGCGGCTATTGCCCATGGCAAGCTGACAGTGAGCGTGCAGGAAAGCCCGCAAATTGTGCAGCCCGCACCTTTCTCGAAAGGCGAAACCGCGCTGGAGCCATCGAGCGCAATTGAAATCACCGAAGAGAAGAAGCCGGTAATAAATTTTAAAGGTGGCGCCTCTTTGGCCGATATAGTGAAGGCGGTGAACGCAATAGGCGCGTCTCCCGCAGACATGGTCGCGATCCTCGAAGCCTTGAAACAGGCGGGCGCGATGAAAGCGGAGCTGGTAATATTGTGATGCCCATAGCCGGAACACCCCTGACAGGACCCGAAGCAGGCAAAACACCTGCCCAACCGCCGCGCAATCCAGAAATGGAGAAAGCCGCACAGGCATTTGAAGCAGTTTTCCTGCGGCAGATGATCGGGGCCATGCGCTCGTCCAGCCTCGCTGAAGGCATGTTCGACAATAGTGCCACGGAGCAGTTCCGGGATATGGCCGACAGCCGCACGGCTGACGAAATGGCAAAAACCAGCAAATTTGGCATTGCCGAGATGCTCATGCGCCAATTTGCACCCAAAGTACCGCTTACCCCGGCCTCTGGAGCAACCATGAAACCGGAAATTGCCATGAACGCCGCCCAGGCCACCCCAATGCCCATATCGCTGAAGGATGACAAATAATGGCCTCGGCAGATCTTTTCTCCATCGGCGTAAGCGGGCTGCGTGGTTTCCGCGCACAAATGGGTGCGATTTCCGAGAATATCGCCAATGCCAGCACCGAAAATTATAATCGTCGCTCAGTCATTCTGGAGGAATCGTCGGTTTCGGCTTCCTCCCAGCCGCTTTATATCCCCAGCGCGAACTTTGGTGGTAGCCAGATTGGCGGCGTTGCACGGGCCAATGATCCTTATCTCGATGCGACAGCGCGCCTTACCGGTTCTTCGCTAGGCAGCTCAAACGCGCGCTTGCGCTGGCTTTCCGATATTGAGACAGCGCTCAATGACGATGCGCTGGGAGTCGGAGCCTCGATCAGTGAAATGTATGGTGCCATCGACAAGCTGGCAGGCAATCCTGCAGACCCGGCATTGCGCACGAATGTACTGTACACGATAGAAAAAACCGTAACAGCCTTTCAGTCCAGCTCGGAAGGGCTGAACACGACGCTGGAAGGCGTATATTCCGGCGCTCAGGGCGATGTTACGCTGATCAATGACTCGCTTAACGAGCTGGCCCGAATCAACCGGAGCCTGCTGGGCTCCCGCCCCGGCACATCCAACCATGCACAGCTCCTCGACAGCCGCGATGCAGAGCTGTCGAAGATCACCCAACGCATTGATATCGACATCAGCTTCGGCGCCAATGACAATGCAAAGCTCACTTATAATGGCACGGATGTCGTTGTCGGTGAGAACGCAATCAATTTTGCGGTCAACCAGAATGCTGACGGCACCCTCCAGCTCACTCTGGACGGCACCAACACAACGGCGCCCGCCAATGGTTCATTGGGCGGTTTGTTCACCAGCGCCACGGTTGCGCGCCAGCGCCTTGACAGCCTGGATGCGCTGGCTGTTCAATTCGCCGGAGATATGAACACATGGCACGCAGGCGGCCTGACGGATGGCGGGGCCGCGGGTGGCGCGCTTTTCTCGGTCGGTACAACCGCCGCAAGCCTCGCCGTAGTCATCGCCAATAACAGCGATATTGCGGCACAAACTGCTGACGGTCGCCTCAATGGCAACCTGCTCAACATCAGTTCTACACGCGGCACTGGTAGTGTGGAAAGCGGCTGGACATCGCTTGTTGTCGCTCATGGTAATTTGCTGAGCACGACCAGAGCCGAACAGGAAGCTGCCGAAGCGCGCGATCAGAATGCGCGGTCTGCCCGTGAACAGGTGAGCGGGGTCGATCTCGACCGCGAAGCCGCAGACCTGATCAGGGTGCAGCAGGCCTATCAGGCCGCCGCACGTATTATTCAAACCGCTCGCGAAATCACCGATGCGATATTGCGTCTCTAACGCCGGATAAAGGACAGGACTCATGGTTACGCTCACCTTCCAGTCAATGGCCAATGAAATTCAGCGCCAGCAGCGCCTGTCGCAAGATATCGCCAATGATCAGGCGAAAGTTTCAAGCGGCAAGAAAATCCGCACGGCGTCCGAGGACCCGCAATCCTGGGTACAGATTTCGGAGATCGGCCGGGCGCAAGTGCAGCATGCCGCATGGAGCGACAATATCGCTTATGGCGTCTCTCGTTCCAACAAGGCAGAGGCCAATCTGGAGCAATTGAACAGCATTTTCAGTCGCGCCCGCGAGCTGATGATCAATGCCTCGACATCCTCGCTCGATGGCGCAGGGCAAACCGCTATTGTTGCAGAACTGACGAACCTGCGCGCTGTCGCCAGCGAACTGCTCAATGAAACAGACTATCAGGGCAGCCCTGTGTTTGATGATACGGTTTCCACCAAGATTCCGGTTTCCCGCGCGCTCAACCTAGAGGCGGTTGCCACACGCCAGAGCATTGCTGAAGGAGTGGATGTTGGCGGCACACCGCGCACCCTTGATGATATATTCGACGAGGCAATCAATGCCGTTACCAGCACCAATGCTGTTGACCGTGAAAACTCGCTGACATCCCTCGAAGCGGGCCTTGATCATGTGATTCTGCAGCAATCGCTTCAAGGCATTCGCAGCGACCGTCTCAAGACGATCGGTGAGCGCGTGGTCGATACGACGCTCGACCTGAGCGAGCGGCGCTCGGACCTGGAGGATACAGATCTTACCGTCACCATCGCACGCATTCAGGCGCAGCTGCTCTCTCTGGAGGCTGCGCAGGCGACATTCGCTCGTATTAACCGCCAGAGCCTGTTTGATCTGATCCGCTGATCATACCACAGAAGCATAATAAACCACAGCATAGTAAACAGCGCTTGCCATAAATATGCAGGCGCTGTTTTGCTTTTCCCCGCAGAAACCCTCCGCAAAATCAGCCGAATTAAAAATACGGTAACCATCGCCCTAAACCATATCTGAAGCGTGCCGTTCTATAGGGGGTAAGGCGCTCAGAAGAGCTGCCAGACACAAAACACCAGTTGCACGGGGAATTTCATGTTCGCATCTATAGGCATAGTCGTCTTGCTGATTATGGTTTTCGGCGGATTCATCCTTGCCGGCGGCGATATGATCCCGGTATTGGCTGCATTGCCACTCGAAATGATGATCATCTGCGGCGCGGCTCTTGGTGCGCTTATCATCGGCAACAGCAGTCCGGACCTCAAAGCACTGGCTGGCGGTATGGCCAAAGTGTTCAAAGGGCCGAAATATAAAAAGCAGGATTTCCTCGATTGCATCTTCCTTGTCGCCAAGCTGATGAAGACGCTGCGTGTGGAAGGCCCGGTTGCGCTGGAACCACATATTGAAGATCCGGACTCCTCGTCCATCTTCGCCGAATATCCCAGCCTGACGAAAGACCATGGGCTTATCAACCTGATCTGCGACACGCTGCGCCTTGTCGTTGTGTCATCCGGCACGCTTGACCCGCATGCGGTCGAAGAAGTGATGGATAATGCGCTCAAGACGCATCATCATGAAGTCATCAAGCCGGCAGATAATCTTCAGGGCCTTGCAGACTCTCTGCCCGCACTCGGCATTGTCGCGGCTGTTCTTGGTATTGTTAAGACCATGGGCTCGATCGACCAGCCGCCAGCCATTTTGGGTGCCATGATCGGTTCGGCGCTTGTCGGTACTTTCCTCGGCGTTTTTCTCGCTTATGGTATGGTCGGCCCCTTTGCCAACCGGTGCCGCGCAGTGATCGAAGCCGATGGCGCCATGTATCATGTCGTCAAGCAGATCATTGTTGCTTCGCTCCATGGCCATCCGCAGCCTTTGGTGATCGAGGCTGCACGCTCCAGCCTTACCCATGCCAACCAGCCAGCCTTTGCTGAAGTCTTTGACGGTATGCGGGGCAAATAAGCCATGGCGGGGAAAAAACAGGCAAACGAGCCTGAACCAAGACCAATTATCGTCAAGAAGATCATTGAGGACAGCCATGGTGGTCATCATGGTGGCGCATGGAAAGTGGCCTATGCCGACTTTGTGACGGCCATGATGGCGTTCTTCCTGCTGATGTGGCTGCTCGGTGCAACCACCGAAAAACAGCGCAAGGGCCTCGCTGATTATTTCACGCCAACATTGGTTGAAATAAAACAGGGCAGCGCTGGTTCGAACGGCATGTTTGGCGGCGACAGCTTCGAAGCGAAAGAGAATTATCCGACTACTGGCGGGCAAGGGAATCTGGCTATCACCATTCCCAAGGATGCCAGCGGGGTGAAGGATCGTGGTGGGCGGGATCGCAAAAACCGCCGTGACCAGGATCGGGAGAAATTCCAGCAGATCAAAGCCAGGATCGAGGCCAAGCTGAAGAGCAGTGCTGAACTGCGCAAGCTCGCCAAGAATATCCGTTTTACCGAAACCGCTGAAGGTTTGCGTATCGACCTGATCGACGAGTCTGACTTTGCGATGTTCGGTATGGCCACGGACGGCCTTCTGCCGCAAGCACGCAAGCTGATAGGCGAAGTAGCCAAAGTCGTGGCGGGTGTGCCCAATGATGTGATCGTACGCGGACACACAGACGGGCTGCCCTATGCGAGCGGACGCACGATGAACAACTGGCTCTTGTCTTCAGCACGGGCGGAAGCCACCCGTAAAGAACTGGCGGACAAGGGCATACCCAATGCCCGCTTCGCCAAGATCGAAGGCGTGGCTGACCGGGATCCGTTTATCAAGGACGATATTTACGATCCGCGCAACCGCCGCATGTCGGTCATCCTCGCGTGGAGCGCCGGTTCAGGCTTCCCCTTGGAAGAGGATCTGGATTTCGCCGAAGCGGAAACCACCACTAGCGATGAACAGGCAGCCATAGCGGCACGTGACAACAAGGTACGGCGCTTGCAGGAAAAAGTGACGGCGCTTGATATGGGCGGCACCGGCCTGCCCGAAGGCGCATCCCTGATCAACGCCAAACCGGATGCTGCGTCCGGCAAGGTAGGCGATACCACGCAGAAAAGCATGCACTGAGCCGGGCTCAATTTCGGCACCAGACGGAAATAATACCCATAATAATGTCCCTGATTCAGAAAGGCAGGACTATGGTGAAATGGACCTTCCTCATGCTGATATTATGCATCTCTCCCCATGATGCGCTCGCGCACCCCGGAGGGCTGGCTGCCGATGGGTGTCATCGCGACCGTAAAAATGGCGGCCGACACTGCCACAGAGCACCGCAACCGGCACCGACCGCACGCACGGCCGCGCCTGCGCGCAGCTCGTCATTGCGGGGTGGCACATATTATCCCAATTGTACCAGCGCACGTGCGGCTGGCGCGGCACCCATCAGGCGCGGACATGATGGCTATGGCACGCATCTCGACCGTGACAGAGACGGTATCGCTTGTGAATAATATTGTTGTGGCGCCAGCACATATTTAAACCAGCGTTGATCTAAGGTCTGTGGACAATAGGGGTTTTATTTTGCGTTGAGACGTGCTTCAAGTTCCCTTTTGGGAGCGAAGGTGTGGACCCGAACCGGTTTGTTGTGAGTGAAGCGCTGTGGTCGCGGCTTGAGGGACTATTGCCGGGCAAGGCGACGGACCGTGGTGTGACGGCGGCGGATACGCGGCTGTTTTTGGAGGCGGTATTCTGGCGGGTTCGCACGGGTTCGCCATGGCGCGATCTGCCATCAGGGTTCGGCAACTGGAACAGTGCTTTCAGGCGGTTTCGCCGCTGGGCGC
>Ga0209578_10000917_pt1 | contig 30237 bp, 21 predicted proteins | sample tdAd472_FD_187127 | JGI IMG/M metagenome (GOLD analysis project Ga0209578, IMG submission 187127) | Marine sediment microbial communities from the Atlantic coast under amendment with organic carbon and nitrate - tdAd47.2 (SPAdes)... | ecosystem: Environmental > Aquatic > Marine > Coastal >...
CCGGGATGTGGAGCGTATCGGCATTGATGGCCTTATGTTGCTCCCTGCCATGGTTTATCAGGCGCAGCCGCGGGAGGTGATCGCTCATTACCAGACAGTTGCGGTGGCGACCGAGCTGCCGATCATGATTTATAACAACCCAGTGTCCTACAAGATCGACATCAGTGTGGAGGCGATGAAGCATCTGGCCGAGATCGATAATCTGGTCGCGATCAAGGAAAGCTCTGAGGACACCCGCCGTATCATTGACCTGCAGAATGCCTTCGGGGACCGTTTCGCCATTTTTGGCGGTGTGGACGACATCGCGCTTGAGGCGCTGGCGCTCGGCGCACAGGGCTGGGTGTCAGGGCTGACAAACGCATTCCCGGCGGAATCGGTTGCTATCTACAAGCTGATGAAAGCGGGCCGCACCGAAGAGGCGCTTGAGATTTATCGCTGGTTCATGCCGCTTCTGGACCTGGATACCATCCCGACGCTGGTGCAGTGCATCAAGCTGGTCGAGGAGATCATGGGCCGGGGCAGTGAGATGGTGCGGGCCCCGCGGCTGAAGCTGACAGGCGACGAGCGTGCCTATGTTGAAACAGTGACCCGGCGGGCGATTGAAACCCGTCCGGCCTTACCCGCCGACCTGCAGGCCGCGGCGTAATACCCATGCGGCGCACGTTCCTGTGCATTGACGGCCACACGGGCGGTAATCCCGTCCGTGTGGTGCATGGCGCGGTCCCAAGCTTAAAGGGCCGGACCATGAGCGAAAAGCGCCAGGATTTCATGGCGCATCATGACTGGATCAGGAAGGCCCTGATGTTCGAGCCCCGCGGGCACGACATGATGTCGGGTGCGATCATCTATCCGCCTTGTTCGGATGACGCCGACGCAGCCATCCTGTTCATTGAGACATCAGGCGCTTTGCCCATGTGTGGTCACGGTCTTATCGGAACCGTAACGATTGGGCTGGAGCATGGCCTGATCACGCCGCGGGTGGAAGGGCAGCTGGAATTGGACGTGCCCGCCGGGCGGATCACCGTTAGCTACACCCGCGTGGCCGACAAGGTTACCAGCGTGCGTCTCCGCAACATCGGGTCCTACCTTGCGCACAGGGATGTGGCGATTGAGGTTGAGGGGCTTGGGCCGCTCATGGTGGATGTGGCCTATGGCGGGAATTTCTATGCCATCGTCGATCCGCAACCGGGCTTCAAAGGGCTTGAAGGCATGTCGCCTGCAGACATCATCCGCTTCAGTCCGCTGGTGCGCGAAGCGGTGAATAAGGCTGTCGATATTGTGCACCCGCTGGACGCCACAGTGCGGGGCTGCAGCCATGTGCTGTGGACTGGCGCGCCGAGTGCGGGAGCGGACGGCAGGAACGCCGTTTTCTATGGCGACAAGGCGATTGACCGGTCGCCCTGCGGCACCGGAACGTCAGCCCGCATGGCTCAGCTGGTGGCGCGCGGCAAGCTGAAGGCGGGCGACACTTTCATTCACGAAAGCATCATCCACAGCCGCTTCACCGGGCGGGTTGAAATGTTGACAGATGTGGGTGGCAATCCGGGCATCATCCCGTCTATAGAGGGCCGGGCCTTTGTGACGGGGCTGAACACAATTTTTGTAGATGAGCAGGACCCCTTCCCAGAAGGGTTCCAGCTGGTTTGAGTATCGGGAGGGACACATGACAAAATTTGATAATTTCATCGGCGGCGAATGGGTGGCGGGCGCGAGCTATGCGCCGAACGTCAACCCGTCGAACACAAGCGACATCATCGGCGACTATGCGGTGGCGGACCGCGCCCAGGCGCTGGAGGCTATCAAGGCCGCCAAGGACGCCGCCCCCATCTGGGGCATGAGCGGCATCCAGGCACGGTTCGATGCGCTTGATTTCATCGCCACCGAACTGCTGGCACGCAAACAAGAGCTGGGTGAGCTTCTGTCCCGCGAAGAGGGCAAGACGCTCGCTGAAGGCATTGGCGAAGTGGCGCGGGCCGGGCAGATTTTCAAATATTTCGCGGGTGAGACGCTCAGGATCACGGGCGACGTGCTGCCGTCCACCCGGCCCGGGTTCGGCGTGGAAGTGACGCGCGAACCCGTGGGTGTCATCGGCATGATTACGCCGTGGAACTTCCCCATTGCCATCCCGGCCTGGAAGATTGCGCCGGCGCTTGCGTATGGCAACGCGGTGGTGTTCAAGCCCGCGGGGCTGGTGCCGGGGTCCGCCTGGGCGCTTGCGGAGATCATCTCCCGCGCTGGCTTGCCCGCAGGCACCTTCAACCTTGTGAACGGCTCCGGCCGCGAAGTGGGTGAGGCCATTGTCATGTCGGATGATGTGCAGGCCATCAGCTTTACCGGCAGCGTGCCGACGGGCTCAGACATCCGCAACCGGGCGGTGGCGCGCGGCGCCAAGGTGCAGATGGAAATGGGCGGCAAGAACCCCCTGGTGGTGCTGGATGACGCAGACCTTGATATCGCGGTAGACTGCGCGCTTCAGGGCGCCTTCTTTTCCACCGGCCAGCGCTGCACCGCTTCCAGCCGCATTATCGTGACCGAAGGCATCCATGACGCGTTCGTTGATGCCCTTGCGAAGGCGACCAAGGCGCTGAAGGTGGGTGACGCGCGCGACGCGGCGACCCAGATTGGTCCGGTTGTGGACGTGGGCCAGCTTGAGAGCAACCTCAAATATGTCGAGCAGGCGGTGGTCGAGGGCGGCACGCTTGTGTGCGGCGGCAACCGAATTGCGGACAAGCCGGAAGGCTACTATATGACGCCAGCCCTGATCACGGACACGACGCCAGAGATGACCATCAACCGTGAGGAAGTCTTTGGCCCGGTCGCCAGCGTGGTGAAGGTGAAGGATTATGAGGAGGCGCTCAAAGTCGCGAATTACAGCCAGTTCGGCCTCTCGTCCGGCATCTGCACCAGCTCGCTCAAATACGCGACAGACTTCAAGCGCCGATCCGAAGCCGGGATGGTGATGGTGAACCTGCCAACCGCGGGCGTGGACTATCACGTGCCGTTTGGCGGCACGAAAGGCTCAAGCTACGGCAGCCGCGAACAGGGCGCTTACGCCAAGGAGTTTTATACCACGGTCAAGACCGCTTACACGCGGTCGGCCTGATAACCGACTCAGAACCCCAGAGCAGCCCTGCCGGTCACATAGCGGGGCCTCTCTGAGCTGACTCAGCTGCCATGCCCCATGTGATTTGAGTATTCTTGGGGCTGGCAGCTGTTTTTTCTTTTTAGCCAAGGCATTGGACGCGCAGGACAAATGCAACCGCCTGTCGGTCTCGCGCTGTCGGTCCCTTGTCTGCCGCTGTCATTATGCGGTCATTTGTGATAGATAAAATTTTATCGATTCGGGGGAAACGGTCTAACCAAGGGGGTGGAACATGACCGATATCGATTTTATCAAATCTATTTCAAATGTGCCGAAAAAGCCTTTTGATTCAGTCGTCAAGAATGATGGCTTCGGTCATGCCGCCTTTAAGAAAGGCAGTAACGCGCCCCGACCTGAATTTCCGACTCAGCCTTCGCCGCCGTGGGAACAGGAGCCGGATACGCCCCGGGATAGCATCGGGTGGGTGATGGGGTCCGGCGCTGAATACAGGCAGCAATTCAAAAGCTGGTTCACCGGGCTGGATTCAAGTGCACGCGATGATTTCATGCGCGTCCATCCGGAACCCGAAGGCTGGCGCGGATTCTACGGCAACCTGATCGAAGGCGTGTAGACCAAGCAGCCTGCCAGGTTAAACCGCTTCGGTGGCTTTGATCAGCCAGTCTTTTACCTCGCCGTCCACCTGCGGCGCCATCTCTTCGCGCACGCGGGCGTGATAAGCGTTCAGCCAGTCAACTTCTGCTTTCGTCAGCAGGCTGAAGTCAATCAACCGCGTATCGATGGGCGCCAGCGTCAGGTCGTGAAGCTCCAGGAAGCCGTCCTCGCCCTCCACAATCTCGCACAGGTTTTCAATGCGGATGCCGAAGCGGTCGGCTTCATAATAGCCGGGCTCGTTGGTTATCGTCATGCCCGCCACCAGCTCAATATCATTCACCTGCTTGCCGATGCGCTGTGGGTGCTCGTGAACCGAAAGCCCCACGCCCACGCCGTGGCCGGTGCCGTGGTCATAATCCAGCCCCACTTGCCACAGCGGCATGCGCGCCAGCGCGTCCAGCTGGTGGCCCTTTGTACCCTTGGGGAAACGCGCGGTGGCAAGCGCGATATGGCCCTTGAGCACGCGGGTATAGCGGTCTTTCACTTCGTCTGAAACATCCCCGATGGCGATGGTGCGCGTGGTGTCCGTTGTGCCGTCCAGATACTGGCCGCCGCAGTCCAGCAGGTAAATGGTGTTTGCTTCAAGCTTGCCTTCCTTGCCTGGCTCGGGCGCATAATGGCACAGGGCGGCATTGCCGTCGGCGGCCGAGATGCTCTCGAACGACGGCTCCATGAACTGGTTGGCTTCCTTCCTATGCTCCAGAATCTTGTCGGCAGCTTCGATCTCGCTGATCGGATTGCCGGCCTTGGCGCGTGCGTGTGCGTTCGCATCCAGCCACGACAGGAACTTGACCCAGGCCACGCTGTCGCGCTTGTTGGCGGCGCGCATGGCCTGGCGCTCGTGGGTGTTCTTGTGCGCTTTCGCAAGGGTCACCGGGTCTGCCGCCTTGTGCACTTTGCCGCCCGCGGCTTCCACAATCTGGTTTGCCGCAACCGGGCTCCAGTTCGGGTCGATCCACACGGTCTTGCATGCCTGCCCTGCGCCCTTGAGTGCGTCACCGAAGCTGTTCATGCTTCGGATAGTCACGCCTTCAAGGTCAATGTCCGCGCGGTCAGGCCCGAACTTCCTGTCATCAATGAACCAGTCTGCCCTGCCGTCCGCGTGCAGCAGAACAAAGCTGTGCGGCATGGGGTTATAGGGCACGTCCGCGCCGCGCACATTCATCAGCCAGGCGATATTGTCGGGCAGGGTAATGGCCAGTGCGTCAGCGCCCGCAGCTTTCAGCAGCTTCGCAATCTTTGCGCGCCGCTCGCTCGCGCTTTCCCCCGCCATATCTTCCGGGTAGGCGATGACGCGGCCAAGGGGTGCGGCCGGCTGGTCGTCCCACGCGCGGTCGATCAGGTTTTCTGCCACGGGCACCAGTTCCGCGCCCGTGCCTTCAAGCTTGCCCGCGATCGCGTCAACCTGGGCAGACGTGTGCAGCCAAGGGTCATAGGCGATGCGGTCGCCCTTTGATGCCTTTTCGCCCAGCCACTTGGCGGGTGGGTGGTCATGCAAATGCTGGTGGGAAAAGGTCTCAAGGTCCACCTGCCGCGCCACCTGCACCGTATAGCGGCCATCGACAAAAATGGCGGCGTCATGCCTGCGCACAATTGCCATGCCCGCAGAGCCCGTGAAGCCCGTGAGCCACTTCAGCCGCTTGTCGCGGTTGGCGATATATTCGCCCTGGTGGACGTCCGCGAGCGGCACAAGAAAGGCATCCACGCCTTCTTTTTCCATTTCAGCGCGCAGGGCGGCAAGGGGGCTGGTGGCAAGCATGGTGATGTATCCTCTGAACTAGTCGTTTTCTTGCATGTGCTTGATCAGGTCGCGTCGCGCGCCATTGATATGGTCGTGTAACAGCCCGATAGCCTCACCCTTGCGGCCTTTTTCGCAAAGGTCCACCAGGTGGCGGTGCTCTTCGTTGGCGCGTTCGCGGTTTTCTTCGCTGAGGCTTAGCTGGATGCGCACATAGCGGTCCAGATTGTCATGAATTTTCTTAACCATCTCAAGCGTGATCGGGCGGCCCGCGATGGCGTAAATTTCGGCGTGGAGTTGCCAGTTGATCTCACCCCACTTGGAGGGGCTGGCGCTATCCATGCGGTCAATGATCTTGCGGGCGCGGGCGATCACCTCAGGCGTCATATGGTCGATGGCGCGGCCCAAAAGGTCCCCCTCCAGCGACGTGCGGATGTCGAAATATTCGTCGATTTCCTCGAGCGACAGGCGCGAGACGATGGCCCCCTTGTAGGGCACATTCACCACCAGGCCTTCGGCCTCAAGCTGCTGGAAGGCTTCGCGCACCGGAATTCGGCTGACACCCAGCTTCTTGGCCACGTCATCCTGCCGGAGTTGTTCGCCTTGCGCGTAATCGCCCGAAAGGATCAATTCCCTCAGTGCATCCGCCACCTGTATCGCCAGCGATTTCCGTTTTACCGCTTGCACCTTAGCCATAAAAATATCTTCCCAAATTTACTGCTGTCAGCCCCCGAAGGCATCCAGGGCCGGTATATGGATCGATTTATACTGTATCCAATGTCCAATCGCACGCATTTGTGAGAAATTTGGAAAAATATCTTTTCCTGCCAAGAGTCTGCCAAAGATTTTGCAAGAGACCAGGGAGGCCATTGACCAGCTTGGCGAAGCCATTTTGAGCGTTATTCCGGTGTATCGGTGATGGTCGGCGGGGGTTAAGAAAAATATTAATTAAAATTTGATGCAAATGTTTACCGAATTCTCATTCCGCCTCATTATGATTTCAACGAATCATGAATTACTCCCTTTGAGACGCAGAAGTGACTGGCAATATGGACCTAAAGACGCTGACAAATATGTTCCCGTCGCACAAGCTTGTGATGGGTGAACAGTTTGCCCAGGAAAGCGTGAGTGCCCTTAAGGTCAAGAGTGTTCTCCGCTGGTCGGATACCATCTTCGTGAACTGCGATTTCTCTGAGACCAAATTTCATCTTTTGATGCTGCAGGGGGCGATTTTCTTCAAATGCGATTTTGCGGGAGCAGTATTCACAGCCTGCGATATCGACGGTACAGAATTTGTAGCCTGCAACATGACCTGCGCGGATTTTGAAGGCTCCTGCGTTCAGGACAGTAATTTTTCCGATTGTATCATCGGTGGCATGGTGGGCCCGCGTGACTTTGAAAGTTGCAGCTTTGAAAGCCCGCGTTATTCGCGCCATATCCCGATTGTCTCAAGCGTGCCCTATTATTCCGTTTCAACGCCCAAGCGCCCGCTGCAGATTTTCTGCACGCCAAACGCCTGGCGCGTGCACGGCGAAGGCATCCGCGTTACCGTAACGCCGGAAGACCTGCCGCACGTGGAAGAGCCTTATAGAAGCGCCGTCACTTGTGTGCATGAGTTGGAACAGTCTGTGGGCCGCGAGGCCGTGAGACAGGTTCTGGGCGAACCGCACCGTATTCCCGGCAAAACCGAGAAAAGCGAAGACGCCTGAGAAACAGGGCTATGGTAGTTGTACGCAAGCGGGCTCTCTGGCCCGCTTTTTTCTTGTTGGGCAGGTTTGAACCCTCATGTGCCCATTATCCCACCTTATTCTCTGGTTTTCCTCAGGAAAAGCAGTGGTAGCACTTCGACAGCGCTGTCAACATTTATCCTGACCAACGGTCTGGCGTTGTTTTGCGCATTGACAGCGCTGTCACATTGCGCCTATGGTCCAAGCTGGGAAAGGGAATGCCATGAACGCCGGGAAGGGCGTCTGGCTTTTCATATTTGATTGAATGGACCCGATCATTCTGTATCTGGGGAGGGACACTTGTTTAGCACACTCGATTTTGCCGTTGTGGCCATCTATGCCGTTACGCTGTTTTCTTTGGCCCAATGGGTCTCGCGCGAACGCGCCGGCCACGACAAGGACGCGTCTGACTATTTCCTTGCGGGCAAGACCCTGCCGTGGTGGGCCATCGGTGCCTCGCTGATCGCCTCCAACATTTCGGCCGAACAGATTATCGGCATGTCCGGCTCGGGCTATGCCATGGGCCTTGCGATTGCCAGTTATGAATGGATGGCGGCGATTACGTTGATCATTGTGGGTAAATACCTGCTACCGGTGTTCCTGAAGCGCGGTATCTACACCATGCCGCAGTTCCTTGAGCAGCGCTATGACCACCGGGTGCGCATGGTGATGGCCTTCTTCTGGATGGGCGTTTATGTGTTCGTGAACCTCACGTCCATCCTGTGGCTGGGCTCGCTGGCGATCGAGGCCGTGACCGGCTTTGATCTTGTCTATGGCCTTGTCGCCCTTGGCATCTTCGCGGCGGGCTATTCGCTTTATGGCGGGCTGAAGGCTGTGGCCTTCACTGACATCATCCAGGTGGTTCTTCTGGTATTCGGCGGCCTTGTGATTGCTTATATCATGCTCAATGAAGTGTCTGGTGGCGCGGGTGTGATTGCCGGCTTCGATATGCTGGTCGAGCGTGCGCCAGAGAAGTTCGACATGATCTTCACACCTGACAACCCATTCTATGACGCGCTGCCGGGCATTTCGGTGCTGGTGGGCGGCATGTGGATCATGAATGTGTCCTATTGGGGCTTCAACCAGTATATCATCCAGCGCGCGCTGGCGGCCAAAAGCCTGCAGGAGGCCCAGAAGGGTATCGTTTTCGCGGCCTTCCTGAAGCTGGTGATGCCGATCATCGTTGTGCTGCCGGGGATCGCCATTTTCGTGCTGGAGCCGAACCTGGCCACGCCTGATCAGGCTTACCCATCTGCCATGAAGCTGCTGCCTGCTGGCCTTCTGGGCCTTGTGTTCGCGGCCCTGATTGCAGCCATCGTATCGTCTCTGGGGTCCATGACCAACTCCATCTCCACCATCTTCACCATGGATATCTACCCAAGTTTTGTGAAGGAAGAGAACCGCAAGGACCCGGTTATTGTGGGCCGGGTGGTGGCGCTTCTGGCCATGATCACGGCGATGATCACGGCCAAGCCGCTTCTGGGCAACTTCGACCAGGCGTTCCAGTATATACAGGAATTCACCGGCTTCTTCACGCCGGGCATTGTTGTGATTTTCCTGATGGGTATCTTCTGGAAAAAGACAACGGCAACAGGCGCGCTGGCGGCCGCGATCGGCTCCGCCGTGCTGTCGTTCCTCTTTATGCAGGTCTGGCCTGAACTGCCGTTTATTGACCGGGTAGGTATTGTGTTCCTTCTGTGTGTGGGGCTTGCAGTTGTCTTCTCCGTTCTGGGTAACGGCCATGACCAGGAAGGCGCTGTTGAGCTGCATGATGTGGAATTCCACACCACCAAGGGCTTCAACTTTGCGGCATTTCTTGTTGTGCTGATCCTTGCAGCGCTCTATGGAACATGGTGGTAGGGAGCTGCCGGCATGAGTTTTGGACAAACTATTGTGACCGGAGCTACAGCTTAGGATGTTGAAGATGCGGTCAGTTACCATTGATGACGTCGCGAAAGCGGCGGGCGTTTCGATCAAAACTGTTTCACGGGTTGTGAACCGGGAGCCGAATGTACGGGCGGCAACCAAGGAAAAGGTCGACGCGGCCATCAAGGAACTGAATTACCGGCCAAACCAAAGCGCGCGCGGGCTTGCCTCGCGCCGCTCCTATATGATCGGCTTGGTATACGATAGCCCGAGCCCCAACTATCTGGCGAACCTGCAGGCGGGTATGATCGAAGCCTGCCGTGAAAGCCACTACGGCATGGCGCTCAATCCCGTGTCCTACCACGCGCCGGATATGGTGGACCAAGTCATCCACTGGGCCCGGCAGGCATTTCTGGACGGCGTGGTGCTGACGCCCCCGCTCACAGATAGCAAGCCGCTTCTTGAAGCCCTGAAGGCGCAGGACATCCCGGTGGTGATCCTGTCGTCCAGAAGTACGCTCGGCACGCCCGCAGTGCTGATTGATGAGGTCGAGGCGGCCTACCAGATGACCCGCCACTTGATCAACATGGGACATACTCGCGTGGCGCTGATCAAAGGGCATCCGGATCACTATTCCAGCAAGTGCCGCGAGGAAGGCTTCCTCAAGGCCATGAAGGAAGCGGACCTGGATATCCTGGACGGCTATCTCGCCCAGGGCTATTTCGATTTCGCCTCCGGTCGCAAGGCAGCGTCCGATCTGCTGTCGCTGCCGGTGCCGCCCACGGCAATCTTTGCGTCAAACGACGATATGGCCGCCGCCGCGATCTATGAAGCCCACAGCCGCAAGCTGAATGTGCCGGGTGACCTGGCCGTCGCGGGCTTTGACGATACGCCGCTGTCGCGTCAGGTATGGCCGGGGCTGACCACGGTCAGGCAGCCGATCCGCGCCATGGGCCGCCAGGCCGCTGAAGCGCTGATGGATGCCATGAACCCCGAAGGCCGCGAAAAGCTGGCGGAAGCGGGCGAAACGGTCATCGATTTTGAGCTGCAGCTTCGCGGTTCGACTGCAAGCTAGGCAATTAGTCTCTTATATGAACCTTGCCATAGCCAGCCGAACCATGGTTGGCTGTGGTTTTCGGCGCTTGGGTTTCCGGCCCCTGCGTTTAGTGCGTGCGTTCCCCGGAAAATTAATTGAATCAATTACTGGACTTATGGGTCCAGTAATTATATGAGAGCTGTCATGCGGGTGTGCTATGATGCCGCCTGCCGTTGGATTCACGCTATATCAAAAGGTCTGGCCCATGTTTGCTTGCGCTGCCCTGAACCGCCCCTTCGCTCTTGCTACTGTTATTGCGGCGTCGCTTCTTCTCACATCCTGCGGTGATGCTGCGAAGGAAGAGCGCGACCCGCCAGTGCGCGGCCTGAAGGTGTTCGAGGTAACGGAAAGCGCGGCCACTATGACCCGGCGCTATCCATCTGTGGTGCAGCCGGCGGACGAGACGCCGCTGTCGTTTGAAATCTCCGGCCAGCTCACGGAAGTGACGCTGGAGGTGGGGCAGCAGGCGAAGGCCGGTGACACGCTGTTGAAGCTTGACCCAACGACGCTGCAGTATGAGCTGCAGCAATCGCGCGCGGCGCTGGAGCAGGCCGAGGCGTCGCTCAAGAACGCCCGCACGGATTTCGCCCGCAAGGAAGAGCTCCTTAAAAGCGGCAATGTGACCAAGGCGGCGTATGATTCGTCGGAGACCAACCTCAAGAGCGCGGAGGCCCAGGCCGAACAGTCGCGCCAGCAATATGCCATCAGCCAGGAGCGGCTCGATAAGGCGGTGTTGAAGGCGCCGTTTGACGGCGTGATCTCCAGCGTGGACGCCAAGTCCTATTCCAATATTTCACCGGGCCAGACCGTGCTGTCGCTCTATAGCGAAAATGCGTTCGAGGTTGAGTTCAGCGTGCCTGCCACCGTGATCAATGCGCTGCATACCGGCGACGAAGCCACGGTGGAGATCACCGATATCCCCGATACCTTTCTAAAGGGGCGGATCAAGGAACTGGGCTCCCGCGCGGGGCAGGTATCGGCCTTCCCGGCTGTTGTGCAGATTGAGGAAAGCCACCCTGGCCTGAAGGCCGGCATGGCGGCTGAAGTGGCGCTGGATATCAGCCTGTTGATCGGGGAAGAAGGCTTCCTGGTGCCGGTGCATTGTTTTGTGCTGGAAGGGTCTGAGACGCTCAAGCGCGGGGAATCGATCCAGGATCACCGGGGTGGCTTTGCCCAGGTGTTTGTGTTCGACAGCGAAACCTCCACCGTTCATACGCGGCGCGTGCAGACAGCCGGCGTGCGCGAGAATATGATCATCGTGATCGATGGGCTTGAAGCGGGTGACATTATCGCCGCTGCGGGCGTTTCCTATTTGCATGACGGGCAGAAAGTCCGGCTTCTTGAAAACCACAAAAACTAGGGGGCGGCCATGTCATTTCTGACCAAATTCGGCCTGACCCGAAGCCGCTTCACCGCCCTTCTGATGCTGGCGCTGGTGGCTTCCGGCATTCTCCTTTATGTGGACTTTTCCAAGCGGGAAGCGCCGGAAATTACCATCCGCACCGCGATTGTTGAGGCGCTTTATCCGGGCATGTCACCCATCCGGGTGGAAAACCTGATCGCCGAAAAGGTGGAGCGCAAGATCCGTGAAATCGCGGAGGTGGATGAAATCCGCACGGTGCTGACAACCGGACGTATGCGCACCTATGTGGACCTGAAGGATGAGGTCACCAACCTTGAACCCATCTGGCAGTCGCTCCGCGACAAGATGGAAGATGTCAGCCGTGATCTGCCCGAAGGCGCCTATGGTCCATTCGTGAACACCGAGTTCGGCGAAGTATCGATCGCCTCCATCGCCATGACGGCGGAAGGCTTCAGCTACCGCGAGATGGAAGAAAGCGCCAAGGAACTGCAGCGGCGGCTCTATACCGTGGACGGCATCTCGAAGGCGGAGCTTTTTGGCGTCCAGGAAGAGCGCATATGGCTGGAGCTGGACAGCCGCCGCCTGCGCGCCATCGGCGGCCAGATCAACGTGCTGATCGATGACCTGCAGAACCAGAATGTGGTGCTGCCGGCTGGCGAGATCAACGCCGAAGGCTCATCGATCCTTCTTGAAGCCACGGGCGATTTCAAAAGCGTTGAAGAGATTGAGAATATGCTGACCCGCGCGCAGGGGTCGGAAGATTTTGTGCGCCTCAAAGACATGGTGAAAGTGCGGCGTGGGTATGAAAGTCCGGCCAGCAGCAAGACCTACTATAATGGCCGCCCCGCGCTTGTTGTGAGCGTGCAGATGCAGCCCGGCTATGACATTGGCGATGTGGGCGAGCGGCTGCAGGAAACCGTGCAGGGTTTTGAAGACAGCCTGCCCATCGGCTATGAGCTGAACTTCGCCACCTACCAGCCGGAAGAGGTGGAAAAAACGGTCGCAGGCGCGCTTTCGAACGTGGGGCAAACCTTCGCTGTCGTGCTTCTGGTGGTGCTGCTGTTCCTCGGGTTCAGGTCCGGCATGGTGATCGCCTCCATCGTGCCGTTTGCGGTCATGTTCGCGCTTCTGGGCATGAGTGTTCTGGATATCTCGCTCGAACAAGTGTCGATCGCGGCGGTGATCATCTCGCTCGGCCTTCTGGTGGATAACGGCGTGGTGATTGTGGAAGACATCCTGACCCGGGTGGACGCGGGCGCCCGGCGCCGCGATGCAGCACTTGAGGCGGGCAAGCAATATGCCGTGCCGCTGATGGTATCGTCGCTGACCACCATTTTCGCCTTCACGCCTTTCTTCCTGATCGACGGAGCCAAGGGTGAATATGCCTTTTCGCTCGGGGCTGTGCTGGCGCTGACGCTGATCGGCTCATGGATTTCGGCCATGTATTTCCTGCCGCTCATTTCCGCCAAGTTTCTGAAGAAACGCACGGAAGGCCCGGAAGGTGAACCTATTGAGGTCGATGAAGTCATCCCCGGCTATGCGCGCTTCTATGAAAAGCTTCTGGCGCCAATGCTGCGGGGGTCGGCGCTGGTGATGATTGGTGTGTACGGCCTTGTCTTTGTCATGATGCAGCTCTTTGCCACGCTGCCGAATGAGATGTTCCCGGAAAGCGACCGGTCTGAGGTGCTGATCTATCTGGATATGCCGAAAAGTGCGCATTTCGATGCCACGGAGCATATAGCACTTGAAGTGACCGACTGGATCGCGGACGAAAGCGTCAATCCGGAAGTGAAAGACCAGATCGCCTACATAGGAGAAGGCGGCCCGCGCTTTTACCTGAGCCTGAACCCGATCAATCCGTCGCCTTCAAAGGCATTCATTCTGGTCAATGCGCATACGCCGGATCAGTCGATCAAATTTGCCGAACGGGCCAAGCGCTATTTCTTTGAAAATGTCCCGGACGCGCGCTTTACCATCAAGCGGCTTGCAATGGGCGCCAGCGAAAGCGGCCTTGTGGATATTGAAATTTCCGGGCCTGACCATGAGAGGCTCTTGGAGCTTGGGCGCAGCGTTGAGGAGATTTTTGCCCGCGTACCCGGCATCATGCAGAATGAGACCGACTGGGGCGAAAAGCTGGTGAAAATGGTCATCGATGTGGACCAGGACAAGGCGCGGCGCCTCGGCATGTCGTCCCAGACGCTGGCCCAGAATCTCAATGCCTATTTTGACGGCTTTGAAGTCTCCACCTTCCGCGACGAAGACAGCACGATCCCGATCATGCTGCGCGCCTTGAAGGAAGACCGCGACAGCCTTGAAGACCTTCTGAACATCATCCTGCCGGCAGGCGGCAATGTGGTGCCGCTGGAGCAGACGGCGGTTCTGAAGCCCACGCTGGAATACAGCCAGACGTGGCGCAAGGATCAGGAGCGCACCATCACCGTGACCGGCAAAAGCGCCCAGTTCACCGCTGGTCACCTGTATGACTATGTGAAGGACGATATCGCCAAGTTGGGCATCAGCGGCGACTATAAAATGAAAGTCGGCGGCGAGATTGAGGAAAGCCAGGAGATATACGGCGACCTTGGCGCTGGCCTGCCATACGCCGGCCTTCTGATGGTGCTGGCCGTGATGTTCCAGTTCAACAGCGTGCGCCGCACCGCCATCATTTTCATGAGCGTGCCATTGGTTCTGGTGGGCGTGCCCATCGGGCTTCTGGTCCTGGGCCAGCCGATTTCCTTCTTCGCCATGCTGGGGCTTATCAGCCTGGCGGGGATCGTGATCAACAACTCGATCGTGCTGGTTGACCAGATTGATATCGAACGCGCGGACAAGGCACTGATGGACGCCATCATCAAGGCGTCCGGCATGCGGCTGAGGCCCATTCTGCTGACCTCCATCACAACGGTGATCGGCCTTGTGCCGCTTTATCTGTTCGGTGGACCGCTGTGGGAACCGCTGGCGGCTGTGATGATGTTCGGGCTGGCGTTCGCGTCTGTGCTCACGCTCTTCTTCGTGCCTGCGGCCTACTTCCTCCTGTTCCACAAAGAGGAGTAGGGGGGGAGTGCTGCTGCTCGGCTGGTTCTGGTCGGCAGGCAGAGGCGTTTCGCCCGACCTGAATTCGAGCCGCGGAACGACGGCTTGTAATAAAGTTTGCTAAACGGGTTCCGTTTCGGACACTTTGTGGCGTGACTTTCCGGCCAATTCTGTTACAAAGGCGGCAATTGACAGCGGTGTCAAAAATTCAAAAGTGAGGATTTCAGCATGTTTGATCATCCATCCAAGGGCAAGGGCGAAGCAAGGCGGGAACACCTTTCGGCGGCGTTCGAAATTGCGGGTTCCTTGCTTGAAGGGCGGCAGACACTGGAAGACCTTTCCGCTGACCTGTCGGCGCGCGGCAAGCGCTGTCTGGATGGTCGGCTTGCGGGGCTCGCCCGCCAGTGGTCAGCGGTGCCCAGGAAAGACAATCTGGCGCGGCTTGCGGCACTCGTGGAGAAAATCGCAACGAACGCTGACGGTAGCCGAAAACCGTTCAGCGAGTTTCGCGCGCTGGTGGAAGACGAGGTGGCAGGCTTTGTTGTGACTGCGCACCCGACCTTCTCCCTGTCAGATACCGCCTGGACCTATGCCAAGGCCTATATGGGCGCGGTGGCGGATGGCGAACAGGCCGTGAAAACCGCCACGGCCAATATGGATGTGGGCATCGTGCATCCCACGAAATCGCCGACGCTGCATCAGGAGCTGGATTATGCGGGCCTTGCGGTTGGCAACATGCGCCGGTCTGTGCGTACGCTCTACCGTATTATCTTCACTGAAGCGGCCAAGCTTTACCCGGACGAGTACCGGAGTTTGCGCCCGCGCCTTGCCACTATCGCCAGTTGGGTGGGGTTTGACCTTGACGGCCGCACGGACATTGATTGGTCACTGGGGCTCTTGTTCCGCTACCGTTCCGCGCTTGCGGGGCTTGATGCCTGCCTTGGGCAAACCAGCGGCGTCAGCTTTGAGGGTGAGGCGATCGAACATTGGACAACCATCCGTGCCGGTTTTGAAGACTTGCGCGCCTGTTTTGAACTGGGCGCCCGCACGCTGGAGGAGCACCAAAGCAGCCCTGAGGGCAGCAGCAAGGGCCTGGGCAAGCTGAACCAGTTGGCGGTTGAAAATCACTCCCGCAAGGAAGCGGCTGTGGCGCGTATCGGCGAGGCGTTCGAAGCCCTCCTGGCGCTTGATCTGGGGGACGATGCCTGGTGTCGGGCCGCAACGCTCTACAGCGAATGGCGCGCGATCGGCATGGGCCTGTCGCACATTCATTTCCGCCTGAATGCGGCGCAACTTCATAACGCCATCTCGGCGGAAATCCAGCTAACGAAATCGCCTGACCAGTCGGCCATGCGCCGTCACTTCCTGGCCGCGATTTCCGACAAGCTCGACAAGGTGGAAACCAAGACTATCCACTATGGAACGCTTTCACGCGAGCAGACGACGGCGCGACGCGTATTCATGCTGGCAGCCCAGTTCCAGAAGCACTTTGATGCCACCACACCCATTCGCATGCTGGTGGCGGAATCGGACACGCCGTTCACGCTTCTAACCGCGCTTTATTATGCCAAACTGTTTGGCGTGGAAGACCATGTGGAAATTAGCCCGCTGTTTGAAACCGCTGTGGGGCTGGAGCGCGGCGACCGCGTGATTGCGGAGCTTGTCGATAACCCGCATTTCCTGGCCTATATCCGCCGGCAGGGACGCTTCTGCCTGCAGCTTGGTTTCTCGGATAGTGGCCGGTATATCGGCCAGCCTGCCGCGACGCTGGCGATCGAGCGTTTCAAGCTTCGCCTGATCCGGCTTTGGAAGGCGCGCGGCCTTGAAGACGTGCAGCTTCTGTTCTTCGATACCCACGGCGAAAGCGTGGGCCGTGGGGCATACCCTGAAAGCCTCAAGAAGCGCTTCCTTTATACTCACCCGCCACGGGTGCGCGAACAGCTGGCTACGCTGAACCGTCCGGAAAAACATGAAGTCAGCTTCCAGGGCGGGGAGGGATACCTTTGGTTCCTGGCGGAAGACACGGCGCTGGCCTCCTTCACCGATTTCCTTGAAGTACGCTTCGCGGACTATGACGCCAGCGATGACAAACTTTATGAAGAAAAGGGCTGGGCGCTCGATTTCTTCCTGACGCTGGTGGAATACCAAAATCATCTGACGGACCATAAAGGCTATGTGCGCCTGATCGACAGCATCGGCCGAAGCCTGCTGTTCCCGACCGGGTCGCGGTCCTTGAGGCGGCAGGGCGGCGGGGCCGTGCACCAGCGGCTTGAGCGCATCAGCCAGATCAGGGCCATTCCGAACAATGCGGTCTTGCAGCAGCTCGGATATCTGGCCAACAGCTGTGGCGGCTTTGGCACGGCTATCGCCCGCTCGCCTGACCTGTTTGAGGCGATCTATAACAAATCCGACCGGCTGAAGATGGTGACAAGCTTGGCAGTGAACGCGCTCGCGCGGTCAGACGTTGGGGTGATCGAGGCTTATGCCAAGCTCCTCAGCCCCGGCTACTGGCTTGACCGCGCTGATGAGGTGGCAGATGTGGGCAGGCGCGAGCAGCTTCGCCGCCTGTCCCGCCTTCTGGAAGGGCTGTTTGAAAGCGACAGTGTTGATGCCTGTATCCGCAAGCTCAGGCGCGATGCCGGCACGCTCACGGACTGCGTGCAGGACGAAGGTGTGATGGCCGCGTTCGATAGCGCCTCGCCGGACGCGGAACTGTTTGAACTGCACCAGATCAGGATCGGGCTCATTCAGTATATCTTCCTCAAGGCCATGGAAATCCCGCGCTTCAGTAGCCGCTTCGATGTGTCGCTTGAAGATGTGCTTGTGGAACTGTTGCACCTTGAGGTGGACGATACAGTCACGCAGCTGAGGAAAATCTTCCCGGAATCGCCGGTCAGGAACGACGATGAGCAGTTCGGCGAGGAAACTACCTATGAAGGCAGCGCCTCTTCAGGTTATGAGGACGCGCACCGCAATATCTTCGACAAGATCGAGCAGGCCTATGCCCAAGTGCTGGAAATCAGCGGCCTGATTGCCTTGAAGGCTGGCGCGTTCGGCTGAGGCCAGGTGCTGGTTGACGCTGACGGCGTGTATCAAGATGGTGTGTTGGTGCCGTTAAGGCACTGGTCGCAGGAAAAAATCACAAAAAAGGGGAGTCTTTCTCCCCTTTTTCTGCAAATGCGATATAAGGGGCCGAATCGTTTATTTGCATTTTATTGTGGAGCGTAACACGTGACCAATCTTGTAGCCCTGAGTGTTGAGCAACACGCTGACCTCAAAGTCAACGACAACGTAGGCTTCGACCATGTTTCCAACCAGCATGTTGTGCCGATTGTGGCGCATGAATTTACGCAGGTGGCCAGCGATGTCCCTGTTGTTTTCGTGAAGCATTCTGAAACCGGCCAGTTCCAGCCTGTGGCCATGCTGGGCCTGCAGCCGGGCGAAAACCTGCTGGTGAAAGACGGCAAATGGCAGGGCATGTATATCCCGGGCATTATTGCGACCTTCCCGTTCCGCCTGATGCCGACAGAGCAGGATCAGCAACAGCTCGTTCTCGCGCTTGATACAGACGCCAAGCAGGTGGGCACCGACGAGGGTATAGCGCTTTTCCAGGACGGTGCGGAATCCGAATATCTCGCAAACCGCAAGAATGCCATCACAACCTATTTCGAGCACAGCCAGGTCACCCAGGGTTTTGTGCAGCTTTTGTCCGAGCTTGATCTGCTGGTTGAGCGGAACCTGACGGTTGAAGTAGGTGACCAGAAAATCAACCTCAACGGTCTCTATCTGGTGGACGAGCAGAAGCTGAACGAGCTTGATGACGAAAAGTTCCTCGATCTCAGGAAGCGTGGAGTCCTGGCCGTGATTTATGCGCACCTGAACTCCATCAGTCAGATCCGTCGCCTCGGCAAGTTCAAGAGCGAGCAGGGCGAAGCTGCGGCATAAGCCTGCTGGCGCGATTTGAAACTCAGGAAAAGGCTGCCTCGTGTGAGGCGGCCTTTTTTCTTGGGGTTTAGAGGTCAGGGGCGTATAGAAATGCCTTTCTAGTTTAAGGATTACCACCATGAGCCAATTGCCACCCTGCCCGAAATGCAGCAGCCCCTATGCCTATGAGGACGGCGCGCTGCTGATATGCCCTGAATGCGCACACGAATGGTCGCCGGGCGCGGATGCGGAAGCCGCTCAGGCCGCAGCAGTGCGTGACAGCGTGGGCAACATCCTTCAGGACGGCGATGACGTTACGGTGATCAAGGACCTGAAAGTAAAGGGCTCGTCTTCCGTTGTGAAAGTGGGCACCAAGGTTAAGGGCATCCGCCTGGTGGACGGCGATCATGACATCGACTGCAAAATCCCCGGCATCGGCCAGATGGGGCTGAAGTCCCAGTTCGTGAAGAAGATCTGATCCATGATGCGGATACTGCTGTTGGTCGCTTTTTTGCTTTTTTTTACAGCATGCACCAGCGATCCATCAGTGCGATCAGCTTTCAGTAGCGCTCCATTGGAAGCCGGACAGGAGGTGGTTGCGCGGGGTTATTATGATCGGCCCTATACAGGTCCTGTTGTTTGGCAGCATCGTGAAGGTGGGGCGAGGTTCGGAATACTCGCATCTGCTGATTTGCTTGATGGCCTTCAAAAAGATGATGCTGTTATTGTGACGGGCGTCCTTCGTGAGCTCAGCTGCGAAGAATATTTCCGGTGTGGATGGTATATTGAGGCGACCGAAATTTCCGGGTGGTAGTGAAAGCCCAAAGTATTTTACTTGGCCTTTTGCGTTTCCTAAGCCTTCAGTTCAGCGATGAAATCATAGGCGTCGCCGCGATAGTATGACCGGGTCATCTCCACGGTCTTTCCGTTTGCCAGAAAGCCGCGGCGTTCGGCCATCAGGCCGGCGTCGCCAACACGCACACCCAGTCGTGCGGCCTGTTCGGCGTTCATGTTGACGGCGCGAAGGCGTTCGAGCGCCCGCACAGGGCGGTGGCCAGTTTCCTCAAGCGCCTGATAGAGCGACCCGGCCACGGGCCCCGCACCCGCAAGGGCAAAAGCGGGCACCGTGGCAGTCTCAAGTGCCATGGGGCTGTCGTCTGCATAACGAATGCGTGTCAGGCGCAAGACCCGCGCGCCGGGTGCCAGCCCAAGCCCCATGCATTCTTCCGGCGTGGCGACGCCCTCGGCCCGGTCAATCCACTCACTGCGGACCTTCCGGCCACGGCCGGCCATGTTTTCAGAAAAAGATGCCAGCCTGGCAGTGGGTAGGGAAACCGGGCCGGAAACGAAAGTGCCCGCGCCGCGCCTACGCTCCAGAAATCCGCTCCCGGCAAGGCTGTCGAGCGCTTTCCGTACGGTCACGCGGGAGACGCCCATGTCTTCGGCGATGTCGCGTTCGGCGGGCAGGGCCTCCCCGCTCTTGAGCGCGCCGCGCTCCATCGCCTGCCTGATGGCGTTCGACAGCAGCTGGTATTTCGGGGCCGTACCTCTGGTATCCAGCGGGCCAATGATGTCTGAAAGCTGCATGTGGGGGCCTTCCTGGGCGATGGTTCATATTGGTACGTTTATATAATACCACTTACATACCTATAATCCATGTAAAGATCATAAATTACTGAAAATAAATAATAAAAATATCAACCAATGATTCTTCTATTCAATTTGACACCGCTGTCAATTGGGCGTAGGGTCCGAGGCAAGTAATTTATGGGAAGAAATCCATGCAAGATGTGTTCGATTTGGTCATTTTTGGTGGCGGCGGGGATCTGTCGCGGCGGAAGCTGTTGCCGGCCTTGTTTTCCGGCTTTGTGGCAGGGCGAGTCTCAAAGGACAGCCGCATCTTCCTGACCAGCCGGAAGGGTCTTGAGGGCAGCACCGAACCATGGCTGAAAGACGTGTTCAAGGAAACACCGCCTGCGTGCGACATGGACGCCAAGTCGCTCAAGGATTTCGCAGGCATGGTTCATGTGGTCGAACTCGGTCTTGTTGAAGGCGGTGCGGACTGGGAAGCCCTGAAGGGTGCGCTTGCGGCAGATGATGAAAACCGTCCGCTGGTGCATTTCCTGGCGATCCCGCCCAGCCTTTTCACCAGCACCTGTGAGCTTCTGGGCGCCTATGGCCTGAATGACGACCGGGCCCGCGTGGTGCTTGAAAAGCCGCTTGGACACGACCTGGCGACCGCGCAGGCGATCAATGCCGATGTCGGGCGCTTCTTCAAGGAAAGTCAGACCTTCCGGATCGACCATTATCTGGGCAAGGAAGCAGTGCAGAACCTGCTGGCGCTGCGCTTTTCCAACATCCTGTTCGAAGAGCTCTGGAGCGGCCGCACCATTGACCATATCCAGATCACCATCGCCGAAAACCAGGGCCTGCAGGGACGCAAGGGCTTTTATGAAGGCACGGGTGCCATGCGCGACATGGTGCAGAATCATTTGCTGCAGCTTCTGTGTCTGGTCGCGATGGAGCCGCCCGCGCGGCTTGAGGCAGACAGCATTCGCGAGGAAAAGCTGAAGGTGCTGAAGTCCTTGAAGCCGCTTGAAGGCGCGGAGATCGACCGCAATGTGGTGCGCGGCCAGTATCAGGCAGGCGCCATGTTTGGGGAAGCGGTGAAGGGCTATGCCGACGACCTTGAGCTCGACAGCCCGTCAAACACTGAAACTTTCGTGGCGCTGAAGGCGCACATTGAAAACTGGCGCTGGGCGGGCGTGCCCTTTTACCTGCGCACGGGCAAACGCCTGCCGGACCGTTTCGCCGAGATCGTGATTCAGTTCAAGCAGATCCCGCATTCGCCGCATCCGGGCTGGGGCACCAACATCAACCCGAACCGTTTCATCATTCGCATGCAGCCGGAAGACCACCTGGCGCTTCGCATGATGGTGAAGAACCATTCCTCGGCTGACGAAAAGCTGAAGGAAGTGGAGATGAACCTGGATGTGGCGGGTGATGACGCCTTGCGGATTGGCCCGTACCTGCGTCTGATCCTGGATGCTGTGCGCGGCGACCAGAGTCTGTTCGTTCACCGCGATGAGGTTGAACACGCCTGGCGCTGGGTGGACCGCATTATCGGCCATTGGGAAACCTCGAGCGAGCCGCCTGAAAGTTATCAGGCGGGTACCTGGGGGCCATATGAGGCCCACGACCTGATGACGCGCGACCGCCGCGAGTGGTTCCATGAAACCAGCGGCAAGCGGAGCGGCAAATGAGTGCGGTGATGACAAAGGCAGACAAGGTTGCCCACAAGATCGAGTGGCGCTGTTTTGAGACGCGCGAGCAGATGGTGGATGAACTGGCGGAAGCCTGCTGCGAGGCGCTGATGCGCGGTATCAGGAAGCGCGGCACCGCAAGCTGGGCGGTCTCCGGTGGGTCGACGCCCAAGCCGCTTTTTGACGCGATGAGCCAGGCCGAAATCGACTGGGAAAATATCCAGGTAGCGCTGGTGGACGAACGCTGGGTGGATACTGACCACCCGCGCTCCAATGAAGCCTTCATGCGGGCGGCACTGCAGAAAGGCCATGCGGCTGAGGCCATGTATATCGGCATGAAAACCCCGCACGCCACGCCGTTCGAAGCGGTGGAGGCCGTGAACGCGCGCTACGCCCAGGTGAAGCAGCCGTTTGACAGCGTGCTGCTGGGACTGGGGTCAGATGGCCACACGGCTTCCTTTTTCCCGGATGCGGAGGGCCTTGAGGCCGCGCTTGATACCACCGGCGACAAGACCTGCGTGGCCTTGAGGGCCCAGAAAAGCGATGTGACGGGCGATGAGGTCGATCGCATGAGCCTTTCCGCCGCGGCCATCGCCAAGGCGCCGCATGTGGTGTTGATGATTACGGGCGATGAGAAGAAGGCGGTGCTCGAACGCGCCCTTGCGGTGGATACCCACCTGCCGATCGCACGGCTGGCAGAGACTGTCGCTATCACAGTTTACTGGGCGCCCTGACGTTTCGGGCGGCCCCAATTTTATGCATGAGAGCGTATCATGACCCATCCAAGGCTTCTTGAAGTCACCAAACGCATCAAGGCGCGGTCCGTGGACAGCCGCGCGGCCTATGAAGCGCGTGTGAAAGCCATGCGGGATGCTGGGCCCGCGCGCCCGCACCTCAGTTGCGGCAACCTCGCGCACGCCATCGCGGCTTGCTCGGAAGCTGAAAAGCAGAAGTTGATGCAGGACGGTATGGTCAATATCGGCATTGTCAGCGCCTACAATGATATGCTTTCGGCCCATCAGCCCTATCACCAGAAGCTGGATGAAGTGAAAGCGGCGGTCGTGGACGCGGGCGGCGTGGCCCAGATGGCGGGCGGTGTGCCCGCCATGTGCGACGGTGTTACCCAGGGCCAGCCGGGCATGGAAATGTCGCTTTTCAGCCGGGATGTGATCGCGCAGGCCACCGGCATCGCCATGAGCCACAATGTGTTCGACGGCGGCCTGCTGTTTGGCATCTGCGACAAGATCGTGCCGGGCCTTCTTATCGGCGCGCTGGCGTTTGGCCACCTGCCGTTTGTGTTTGTACCCGCGGGGCCCATGCCCACCGGGATATCGAACAGCGAGAAAGCCAAGGTGCGCCAACAGTTCGCCACCGGCGAGGTGGGCAAGAAGGAACTGCTTGAGAGCGAAAGCCGTGCTTACCACAGCCCAGGCACCTGCACCTTCTATGGCACCGCCAATACCAACCAGATGATGCTGGAAATGATGGGCCTCCAGCTGCCGGGCAGCAGCTTTGTGAACCCGTCAGACGGCCTGCGCGGCAGGCTGGACGCGGCGGCGGCGAAGCAAGTGGTGAAGCTGGCCGAAGCGAAGCACAATATCGGCATGGCCGAAATGGTCACTGCAGAAGCCATTGTGAACGGCATCGTGGGGCTTCTGGCCACCGGCGGGTCCACCAACCACACGCTGCATATTGTCGCGATTGCGGCTGCGGCTGGCTACCGGGTGACATGGCAGGATTTCTCCGATCTCTCTGACGCCGTGCCATTGCTGGCGCGCGTATACCCGAACGGCACGGCCGACGTGAATGCCTTCCAGGATGCGGGCGGTACGCCATTTGTCATCAAGGAATTGCTGGCGGGTGGGCTTCTCAATGAAGAGGTTCACACCATCATGGGCGAGGGCCTGAATCCGTTCACCGAGATGCCTGCGCTGGTGGAAGGCCAGGCCGTTTGGCGCTTGTCCCCGGACGATCCGGGCGACGACATGATTCTGCGGAAGATCGACAGTCCGTTCCAGCCAACAGGCGGCCTGACCGTGTTTAAAGGCACGCTAGGTGAAGCGGTGATGAAAACCTCCGCCGTCAAGCCGCAGCATCAGGTGATCGAAGCGCCTGCCGTGGTGTTCGAGGATCAGGATGATCTCCTGAAGGCCTATAAGGCGGGTGAGCTTGAAAAGGATTTTGTCGCGGTGATCCGCTTTCAGGGTCCGAAGGCCAACGGCATGCCGGAACTGCATAAGCTGACGCCAAGTCTGGGCGTGCTGCAGGACAAGGGCTACAAGGTGGCGCTGGTGACAGACGGGCGGATGTCCGGCGCATCGGGCAAAGTGCCTGCCGCGATCCACGTATCACCCGAGGCTGCGAGCGGCGGCCCGATTGCCCGCGTGAAAAACGGCGATATCGTCCGCGTGGACGCCACTAGCGGTGAACTGCTGGTGCTGGTGGACGAAGCCGAGTTTGACGCCCGCGAGGCGTCAAGTGGCCCTGTGGTGCCAGATACTTTCGGCCGCAACTTGTTCGCTGGCGTGCGCGGCATTGTCGGCCCGGCGGGGCTGGGCGGATCGTTTATTTAATTCCAGTAAGTTTTCAGGGGTCGATACCATGTCTGATGTTTTGAAAGTTCTTGAAACCTCGCCGGTCATTCCGGTACTCGCCTTCGAAAGCGCTGAGGAGGCAGTGGATGTCTGCCGCGCGATTTTTGAAGAAGGCCTGAAGGTGCTGGAGATCACGCTCCGTCATGCGAGTGCGCTGGATGCCATCGCGGCTGTCCGCCAGGACCTGCCGGCGGACGCCATTGTGGGCGCGGGCACCGTGATCACGCCGGATTTGGCGAAGGCCGCGAAGGACGCGGGCGCGGAGTTCGGTGTCAGCCCAGGCCTGACGGAAGAGCTTGCAGGTGCCGTGAAGGCGCTGGATTGGGCGTTCCTGCCCGGCATTGCGACCCTTAGTGAAGCCATGCAGGCGCGCGAGTGGGGCTTTTTGGAGCTCAAGTTTTTCCCGGCCTCCATCTCTGGTGGGACGGGCTTCCTCAAGGCCGTGGGCAGCGTGCTGCCGGACCTGACATTCTGCCCCACGGGTGGCATTTCTGCCAATACGGCGTCCGAGTATCGCGCGCTGAAAAACGTCGCGACGGTCGGCGGCAGCTGGATCACCCCGCGCGGACGCGACGGCAAAATCCATCTGGACGTGGTGCGCGAACTGGCGCGGGCCGCGGCAATCACCCGGTAGCGCACAAGGGTGCACTTTCCAGCTCAACGAATGTTGAAGGCAGCGCCTTTGGCCTCTTGACCGATCAGGCTAAAGGCCACTAGGCTCCCTCCCAAACTGGTGCGGGCTCCGCATCGGACCAGCGGAGGGGAGGCCGCCCATGAAATTCCTGAAATCGGTGGAGCCGATTCATATCGTCCTGCTTTTACTGCTTGTGATTGCTGGCATCACCGGCTTTGTGCTGATGAGCGAGCCACCTGTGGACGCCACAGGTGTTGCGCACGCAACCATCCCGGCCATGTCCGTGGGCGGGGACGGGGCCTCCAAGCTGGCCACCATCGGGAAGGCGCCCTTCTATTTCCAGATTGCGGTGATCCTTTTGGCCGGTGCGCTTCTCTATATGGGCGTCGCGCCCCACAAGCGGGACAGGACCCTGCTGCTGTTTTTCGCCGGCGGCGTTGGCTTCGCGCTTTTCGTGTGGGTGATGCTGTTTACAGGCTATGAGCATTATATCCTGACGGGCGAAACCACTGTGTTCCTGGGCTTCCCAATGCCAACCAACTGGATGTTCTGGGGCGTCTGGGGCAGTTTCGCCGCCTTTGACCTTTTCTATGTGATCTTCTTTCGCCGTTATTTCTTCACGCCTGATGAAGAGGCCGAGTTTGACGCGCTTGTCGAAGAGCTGAAGTCAGAGCGGGGAGACGCCTGATGGAAGAGCTTCGCCAACCAATCATCCTTGGGTGCGTGGCGGCCTATATGGGCCTGTGCATCTGGGTGGGTATCTGGGCCATGCGGCGCACCAAATCCGCTGGTGACTTTTTCGTTGCCGGGCGCGGCTTGGGGCCTGTGGTTGTCAGCTTGGCTGTATTTTCCTCAACCCTGTCGGGCTTCGGCTTCGTGGGCGGCCCAGGCCTTGTGTATGCGACCGGCATGTCTTCCATCTGGATGGCGGTGTGTTCCGCGCTTGGCTATGCCACCGGTTTTTACCTGGTGGCCAAACGTATCCGCATGGTCGCGGAAGTGCGCGACACCATGAGTTTGCCTGATGTTGTGTTCGCTCGTTACGGAAGCGAAACAGCAAGGCTTTTGACGGCCGGAACGATCTTACTCGGCGTGCTCGGCTATCTGGCGACGCAGATTCTGGCGATGGCGCTGGTGCTGCAGTCGATCCTGTCTGCGACAGAGATGTTCGCGGATATCAGCCTTTTGGCAAGTGTGGTGATCTCTTCCGCTGTGCTGATCTTTTACTGTGTCACCGGCGGCATATTGGCGTCTGTATACACAGACCTGGTGCAGGGCATTGTGATGATCATCGCGGGCGCCCTGGTGGTGATCACGGCGGCCAGTGTGTTCGACGGCGGGTTCGCGGAAGCCACCGGCATCCTTTTGGCCAACGACGGCGAAGATGTCATGCCCTTCGGCACCTTGGGGACGATGGCGTCGCTCAGCTGGTATTTCCTCTTTGGTCTTGGCCTCGCGGGGCAGCCGCATGTGGCCACCAAGATGATGATGAACCGGAAGCTGGCGGATAACCGGGTGATCCTGCCCATGACGGTGCTGGGCTATGTGGTGGCGGCCATGCTGTGGGTGTCGATTGGCGTGATCATGCGCGCGCTTGTGATCGGCGATATCGCGCTGCCGCTTGGCGCTGCGGATGAGGCCGCACCGGCCTTCCTGTCGACCTATGCGCATCCGCTTCTTGCAGGCATTGTGTTCGCGGGGCTGTTTGCCGCCATCATGTCAACAGCCGACGGGTTCCTGAACATCGGCGCGGCGGCGATCATCCATGATATCCCGAAGGCCATCAGGGGCCGGTCACTCAATAACGAGCTTTTCTGGGCGCGAACGGCCACGATCCTCTTGTCTGTGGTTGCGGCGGCAATCGCGCTTTATTCGGATAAGCTTGTTGGCCTGTTGGGGGCGTTCGGCTGGGGCACCTTCGCGGCGGCCCTGGTGCCTGTTGTGATTATCGGCCTCAACTGGAAGGGCGCGACAGCCCGCGCGGCAATTGTTGCGATCACGTCATCGCTTGCGATCAATTTCGCGATCCAGCTGTGGCAGATCCAGATTCCATACAAGATGTCCGGTGGGTTCCTGGCGATGCTGACCTCCATGATCCTGTTTATCATAGTGTCCATGATGGAAAAGCAGAAGCCACTGCCCAGAGATATTGATCGGGTGATGGATCTCTAGCGTATAGACTTCAAAACCATGGTTTTGGAGTGTGCCCTTGAAGCCCATATTGCTGTTGATGAACGAAACGCTCAGGCTGGATAATCATCCGGCGCTGGTGTCTGCCTGCGAGTCCGGCGCGCCGGTCATCCCCCTTTTCATTCTGGACGACGCGGGCGCGGGCGACTGGAAGCTGGGCGGTGCGCGGCGCTGGTGGCTTCGGGAAAGTCTCAAGCGGCTTGAAAAGAGCCTGCAGGCGAAAGGCAGCCGCCTTATTCTGCGCTCAGGCAACACATCAGAAATTGTAGCGGGCTTTCTTGGGGATGTGAGCGCGGTTTACATGACCCGGTCCTACAGCCCCATGGGGCGCCGCACGCAAGAGGAAATTCACCAGCGGTGCATGGTGCATGACCTGGACTGTCGCCGTTTTGGCGGGAATCTGCTGTTGGAACCCGAGGATGTGCGCACCAAAACCGGTGGCAAATATGAGGTCTTTTCCCCCTTCTGGCGCCGGGCGCTGGAGCTGATTGATGGGTCACCGCCCCTGGGCGCGCCCGACCGTATCCCCGCGCCGTACGTCTGGCCGGAAAGTGACGACCTTGACGACCTCAAGCTGGCCCCAAAGCCCGCGCACTGGGCTGAACCCATCGCGGCCACCTGGGTGCCTGGCGAAGACGCGGCCCACGATATGCTCGCGAAGTTCCTGGCGGAAGCCGCGCGCGACTATAAGGCAAAGCGGGACGTGCCGGGGGTGGAGGCCACATCGCGCCTGTCGCCCTATCTGGCGAATGGGGAGATCAGCCCGCGCCGCATCTGGGCAGAAACTCAGCTTCATATGATGACAAATGAGCAGGACCGAAAGGGCGGCGACTGGTTCCTGCGCGAACTGGGCTGGCGCGAGTTTTCCACCCATCTGCTGTTCAACAACCCCACGCTGCCGGTAAGGCCGCTGAAGGCGCAGTTTGAGGAGTTCCCCTGGCGCGAAGGCATGGACGACAAGGTCGAGGCATGGCAGCAGGGGCGCACCGGCTTCCCGATTATTGACGCGGGCATGCGCCAACTTTGGCAAACGGGCTGGATGCATAACCGGGTGCGCATGATTGTGGCATCCTTTCTGGTCAAGGATATGCTGTGGCACTGGCGCACCGGTGAGGACTGGTTCTGGGACACGCTAGTGGACGCTGATCTGGCAAACAACGCAGCCAGCTGGCAGTGGGTGGCGGGTTGCGGCGCGGACGCAGCCCCCTATTTCCGCATCTTCAACCCCATCACGCAAGGTGAGAAGTTTGACCCGGAGGGTGATTATATCCGTACCTATGTGCCGGAGCTGGCGGACCTGCCGAATGACTATATCCACAAACCGTTCGAAGCGCCTGCGGGCGTGCTGAAGATGGCCAGCATCAGCCTTGGCGAGACTTACCCAAAGCCGATCTTGGACCGCAAGGCTTGTCGCGAACGGGCTTTGGCCGCACTCGCGAGCATCAAAAAGGCAGCCTAAAATCTGCCGCACTTGTGGCCTTTTATTGCGCTGGGGAGTAGGCTCCCCATATATAGAAGGCAAACCATCAGCGGCAGATTTCCCATGTCCAAAAACACCCGGCGTATCCTTGTTATTCTTCTGGTCCTGACCGGGGTGTATTTCATAGCCTCGCCTTTTGTTGTGCCCTGGTACGTGCAGAAGAAGGTGCGCGTGGTTTTTGCTGAGCGCGTCGACGGCACGGTGAGCTTCAGCCATATTGCCTTCAACCCTATCAGCTTGACGCTTCTTGTGCGCGACGTGAATGTGGAAGATGCCGCGGGTAAGCCTGTTCTTAAAATGGACGCCGCACACCTGAACATGTCGTGGCGGACCATATGGTCGGGTCGGTTGCACCTGCAGTCGGTGATACTTGAAAACCCGGCGCTTGATATGGCGATTGACGAAGCCGGGCGCACGTCGCTGGAGGCCATGATCAAGCCCGCCTCAGGCGAGGGTAGTGGTGGCGGCAATGTCCGCATCGACAAGCTGGCGACCAAGGGCCTGACGGTGGTGCTTTTGAACCATACAGGGCATGAGGTATCTGTTGGCCCGCTTGACCTGGCGCTTGACGGTTTCTCAACCGCGGAAGGACACGCCATCGGCTTCAAGGAATTCACCTTCGCGCTTGGCGGCGGCAAGGTTACCGCAACGGGTGAGCTTGGCCGTTCGCCGCTGTCGGCGGAGCTGAAGCTGGATTTCAAAAGGGTGCCCCTGAAGGCCATCATGGGCTTTATCCCACTTGATGACCTGACGGTAACCGGCGGCCTTGCGACCGGGCCAGCGACCCTGTCACTTGCGGATGACCTGACGTTGAAAGGCGATTTCAGTGTAGCGGATTTCGCCGCCGAGACCGAACGGAGCCTTGTGCGCCGCATACAGGTGCCGTACGCGAACCTCACAGGGTTTGAATATGACCGCGCAAGCGACCAGGTGTCGCTGGACGCCTTGAGATTGAACGGCGGGGTGGCCGAGATCGTGCGGGCAAGTGCAGCCGAAAATGCCACTGAAGCAGAAGATCAGGCAGGCACTGGCCTTTTGATCAATCAGGCGCTTCTGAGCGGCGGCAAACTGGTGTTCGAGGACCGGACGTTCGAGACACCGCCGGTGATCACCATCGACGGTATCGGCGCGGTGATTTCCGATTTCAGAATGACCGAGGCGCTTGAATTTGCCTTCCAGGGTGACGGCTATCTGGGCCAGAACAGTCCGGTGCGCACGGCAGGCTATTTTGACATTCGCGACACGGTTGGCGCGACAGTATCGCTGGAGATCAACAAACTGGATCACAGCGTTCTGCAGCCCTACCTGTACCGCACGCTTGGCCGCGCCAGTAGCGCGGGGCAGGCCTATCTGCAGTTCGATTATTATATCGAGGACAACCAGCTGGACGGCACCAACAGCTTCCTGTTTGACCGCTGGGAATGGGGTGACAAGAACCCGGATTATGAGGGCGAGAGCATTCCGTTGAAGAAAGCCTTTGACCTTCTGGAAGGCAAGGGCGGCCGGGTTGAGATGGAAATCCCGGTTGACGGCGAATATCTTGACCCGAATTTCCGCGTGGATGGCCTGGTGCGC
>Ga0209578_10000922_pt1 | contig 30074 bp, 23 predicted proteins | sample tdAd472_FD_187127 | JGI IMG/M metagenome (GOLD analysis project Ga0209578, IMG submission 187127) | Marine sediment microbial communities from the Atlantic coast under amendment with organic carbon and nitrate - tdAd47.2 (SPAdes)... | ecosystem: Environmental > Aquatic > Marine > Coastal >...
TTTTTCCCTGTGCTTCGGACTCCCGCTGTCGATGGCCGAGTGTGGCCGGTTGACGGCGGGGGAGAGGTCCTTCTGGGCGGCGGAACGAGCTTGATTCGCTGGCCTGCAATGATTTTGTCCTGGATGACGATGTTGTTCCATTGGGCCAGTTTTCGGTGATCCAGGCCGAATTCCCAGGCGATAGAATAGAGGGTGTCTCCGGGTTTTATCTGATACTGATTCGGTCGCCACTGGGGAACTTCACCGCGTTCTGACAGTGGTGCGAGGTAGTCGGTACTGCAGCTCGCAATGAGGAGCAGAGTATAAATCAGCCAGATGATCCCGGGCCGCCAACCCGGTTTGGTTGATGGAGAAAATGCCGGGAGGTCGCTCGGTTTATTAACCACGGCCGGGAAGCATGGGCACGAAGCTGACTGGATCCAGGTGCTCTTCGGTCAATCGATTGCCGTCCCGCGTTACCCGAATCAGCTTTTGTGAATGGGTTTTGCCAACGGGAACCACCATGCAGCCACCTGGAGCGATTTGCTCAACCAAAGCCGGTGGTAGCTCCGGTGGCGCTGCGGTGACGATGATGGCATCAAAGGGGGCCAGGTGAGGCAAGCCCTGGTAGCCATCTGCGCAGCGCAGACTAATATTGGTAACCTGCAGCTCGCGCAGCAATTTGGCGCTTTGTTCATAAAGCGAACGGATCCGCTCGACGCTGTAGACGCGTTTAAATAACCGGGCAAGAATCGCCGTTTGATAGCCACAGCCAGTCCCAATTTCGAGCACTTTATCGCGTCTGGAGCTATGAAGAAGGGCGGCAGACATGCGTCCTACAACATATGGTTGGGAGATAGTCTGGTTGTTGCCAATCGGCAGCGCCGTGTCTTCGTAGGCGCGGCTGGCGAGCGCTTCATCGACGAACAGGTGGCGCGGTACGCTGCGAATCGCTTCGAGTACGTCGGTATCGGTGATGCCGTGGGCACGCAGGCGTTCGACCAGGCGGTCGCGGGTGCGCTGCGAGGTCATGCCAATGCCCCGCGATTGCGGTTTATTGGTCATTTTGGTGTGGTTTGATCAACCCGGTTGTTGAAGGGTGAATCCGGGATGCTTCCTGATCACTCAAAGGAAGTGCCCAAAAAAATAAAATGGTCGGGACGACAGGATTTGAACCTGTGACCACTTGACCCCCAGTCAAGTGCGCTACCAGACTGCGCCACGCCCCGGCGACTTACTTATTTGATGTTAGAGAGATAACGGTGGATCAGGATTTTAAGATTACCAGAACTTCTTCCAGTTCATTACGTAACTGACGAATAATTTGCTGACTTTGATCGTGGTCTTCTTTGGCGTCCTCGCCATTTAATTGTTGCCTGGCCCCACTAATGGTGAACCCACGGTCGTATAGCAGGGCTCTTATTTGCCGAATCAGGATAACGTCCTGCCGCTGATAATAACGCCGGTTGCCGCTCCGTTTTACCGGTGATAACGATGGAAATTCCTGTTCCCAGTATCGGAGGACGTGGGCCTTCACACCACACAGGTCGCTGACTTCACCAATAGTGAAATATCGCTTACCCGGTATAACGGGAAGCTCACTATTGTTCGACGGCTCCAGCATAGCTTTCGATCCTGTGTTTCAGTTTCTGTCCGGGTTTGAAAGTTACCACACGTCGGGCGGAAATGGGAATTTCCTCTCCGGTTTTAGGGTTTCGTCCCGGCCTGGGTGTTTTCTCTCGTATATTAAAATTTCCAAAACCTGATATTTTTACCGACTCGCCCTCAGCCAGCACTTCCCTGACGGTGTCAAAGTAAAGTTCGACGAGCTCCTTGGCCTCACGTTTGTTAACGCCAAGCTGATCGCAAAGTTCCTGCGCAAGTCCTGCCTTTGTCATTGCCATAATTTAATCTCTCAGGTGCGCGTCGAGGTTTTTATCAAGGCTCTTTAATACTTTTTTAATGACCGAATCTATCTCTTCATCGGTCAATGTTTTGCTGTTATTACCAATCTCAAGACTGACCGCAAGGCTCATCTTGCCGGCTGGTAGTTCTGTTCCCCTGTAAACATCAAACAGGTGATAATCCTGTAGTAACGGACCTGCCGAATCGCGGATTACCGTTGCTACCGCTGCTGCTGTCTTCTCTTCATCCATAAGGAGCGCCAAATCCCGACGCACGGATGGGAATTTGGAAACTCCGGTATAGGCCGGGACCTTGCGTCGAGCTAAAGGCTTCAGTGCTAGCTCGAACAGGTAAATCCGGCCCGCCAGTTGTAATCGGGTGGCTATCTGCGGGTGTAACTCGCCTATCCAGCCAACCGTTTCCCCTGCACTGACTACCTCGGCTGTGCGGCCGGGGTGTAAAGCTGGGTGCCGGTTTGGCAAAAATTCAAAATCCGCTTTTCTGCCCGTGGCCTCCAGCAAGTATTCCAGGTCCCCTTTCAGGTCGTAATAATCCACTGGCTCGCTTTTACTGTGCCAGGATTCCGGGTATCTCGAACCTGAAATAATAGCTGATATTACAGTAGGTTGCAGCAGTTCTTTATCATTTAACTTGAAAACTTGTCCCTGCTCGAACAGACGGATTCTGGAGTGCTGCCGGTGCTGGTTGAATTGCAGTGCCTGAACCAGCCCGGGCCAGAGTGTATGGCGCATGACCGACATGTCAGAGGAGAGGGGATTAGCCAACTCGATCGCCGGATCGTCAGGGGTAAACAGACGTTGTAGGTCAGGGTCGACAAAGCTGTAGGTGATCGCTTCCTGGTAACCGCGATCGACCATTCTCTCAGCCAGCCGATCGGCACCGGTCTCACCATCGGCAACGGGCAGCATGGAGGTGTCGAGGGCTGGCATTATCGCTGGTATGGCATCGTAGCCAATCACTCGTGCTACTTCCTCAACCAGGTCCTCGCCAATAGCAATATCAAACCGCCAGCTAGGGGGGGTTATTTCCCAGGGCTCCAGCTCAGTGCTGGTGTTCATGCCCAGCCGCTCAAAAATCGCTTGAATTTGCTGGTTGGAAACATCCAGTCCCAGACGCTTGCTGATTAACTTGGGTTTTAGTTTTACCGTGTTGGTTACGGGTAATTTCGCTGCGTTCCGCTGGTCGACACAGGGACCACACTCTCCGCCTGCAATGGACGTAATTAATTCACTGGCCCGTTCGATGGCATCGATTTGAATGGTTGGATCAACCCCTCGCTCGAACCGATGAGAGGCTTCGGTATGCAGGCCCATTTCGCGAGCCCTGCCGGCAATTACTTTGGGGTCGAACCAGGCACTTTCGAGCAAGATGTCGGTGGTGGTGTCACTGACGGCGCTATTGAATCCGCCGATAATGCCTGCAGTAGCCACCGGGCCCTGGTCGTCGGCGATGATCAGCAGGTTGTCGCTAAGCGCCTGCTGGTCACCATTGAGCAGGCGCAGAGTTTCACCCTCACGAGCCATCCTCACCTGCACCGTTCCAGTGAGTTTGCTGAGATCAAAGGCGTGCATGGGCTGGCCCAGCTCGACCATTACGTAGTTGGTGATGTCCACTATCAGGCTGAGGCTGCGAATACCGCTACGCCGCAGTCGTTCGCGCATCCACAGGGGCGTAACGGCAGTCGTGTCTACCCCCCGGATCACTCGTCCGGCATAGCGTGGGCAGGCACCGCCAGCATTAAGTTCGATCGTTACTGCGTCGGTAATCGTCGGGGGAACGTTGGTCTGTTCGGGAAGCGTAAGCGTGGCACCCGTAATGGCGGCCAGGTCACGGGCCAAGCCCTGGACGCTCAGGCAGTCGCCCCGGTTCGGGGTGAGCTCTACTTCAAGAATTGAGTCATCAAGTCCCAGGTAATCGCCCAGTGGTTGTCCGGGTACGGCTTCGCCGGGGAGTTCAATGATTCCCGCCGTTTCCTGATCAAGTTCCAGTTCCTGGCCAGAGCAGAGCATGCCCAGGGAAACCTCGCCACGGATTTTGCTTTTCTTGATTTTTAACCCGCCAGGGAGTTTGGCACCCACCGTCGCGACGGCAACCCTTAATCCCTCTCGAGCGTTAGGTGCGCCGCAGACAATATCGAGTGGCTCGGTATCACCGATATCGACCCGGCAGAGTTTTAATCGATCAGCGTTCGGGTGGGGGCTGGTGGAGAGAATAGCTCCCACCAGTACTTTGTCCAGATTGGGCCCGGCCGGTTCGACCGTGCCGATTTCCAGTCCTGCCAGTGTGAGTCTCTCGCAGAGCTGCTCTCGGTTCAGGTCGGGGTTGGCCCACTCGCGGAGCCACGATTCACTGATAAACATCGGATTCGACTAGTTAAACTGGCGCAGAAAGCGCAAATCGTTATCGAAGAAAATACGTAGGTCATCGATTTCATAGCGGAGCATGGCCAGTCGTTCTACGCCCATGCCAAAGGCGAAACCGCTGTATTGTTCGGCGTCCAGTCCCACATTTTTTAATACATTGGGATGGACCATGCCCGACCCCAGCACTTCTAACCAACCGGTGTGACTACAGATACGACAACCATTCCCGCCGCAGCCGACACAAGCAACATCAACCTCTGCTGAGGGTTCAGTGAAGGGGAAAAAACTGGGTCGAAACCGTGTTTTTAGATTGTCCTGTTCAAAAAATAATTGCAGGAAACGGCTCAGTAACCCTTTGAGGTTAGCCAGGCTAATATCACGGTCGATCATCAACCCTTCAACCTGGTGGAACATCGGCGTATGAGTGAGATCAGAATCCCGGCGATAAACTCGGCCCGGTGCGATAAGCCGGATGGGCGGCCCCTGTTGTTCCATTGCGCGAATCTGAACCGGGGAGGTGTGCGTTCTGAGCAGTAACCCGTCGGCACAGTAGAATGTATCGTGCATTGCCCGCGCCGGATGATCAGCCGGAATATTCAGGGCTTCAAAATTGTGGTAATCGTCTTCCAGTTCCGGGCCTTCGTGGACCTCAAAACCGAGCTGGCGAAAGAGTGTTTCGATGCGCCGAAGTGTGCGGCTGATTGGATGCAGTCCACCCGCCGAATCACCGCGTCCCGGTAGTGTCGGGTCGAGGGTTTCTGAAGCCAGTTGAGCGGCGAGTTGCTGTTGCTGAAGCTGCGCACGGCGCTGATTAAGCGCAGTCTCTACCTGCTGCTTGGCTCGGTTGACGGCATCGCCGAACACCGGCCGTTCGGCTGCAGACAGACTGCCGAGCGTTTTCAGCAGGCTGGTTAATTCGCCTTTTTTGCCCAGGTAGGCAACCCGCACCGCTTCAAGGTCTGAAGCTTTCTGCGTTGCCTCTACCCGTTCAATCGCCTGCTTCAGCAGCCCGTCAAGATCAGCCATCTAACACAGCTTCAATGAGTTAACAGGGCTGGACAGAGATTCAGGCAGGCTGCAGCGCAGCTTTAGCCTGATCAGCAACCGATGCAAATGCCTGCGGGTCGTTGACAGCGAGTTCAGCCAGAATTTTCCGGTCGATGGAAATGCCGGCTTTGCTCATGCCGTTGATGAGGCGGCTATAAGAAAGACCGTTATCCCGAGCAGCGGCATTGATGCGCACAATCCAGAGTGACCGGAACTGGCGTTTACGCTGTTTGCGGTCACGGTAGGCGTACTGGCCAGCCTTGGTGACCGCCTGTACGGCTACGCGATAAACACGACTACGAGCACCGCGATAACCGCGGGCAAGTTTCATCACTTTTTTGTGGCGGGCGCGGGCGGTGACGCCCCGTTTTACTCTTGGCATGATTCAATCACCGTGAAAATACTGGCGATAGTGCCAGTTTTTGAATGGGAGTTAGCAGGCTACCGCTAGCTATAGGGTAGCAACCGCGAGATGATGGCGGTGTCAGCACGACACGCCAGGGCAGGGCTACGCAAGTGGCGTTTCCGCTTAGTCGATTTCTTGGTCAGAATATGACGACGATGGGACTGGGTCATTTTTACACGCCCCGACGCGGTGCGGGTGAACCGTTTAGCGGCGCCGCGGTTAGTCTTTAGTTTTGGCACTGGTACTGCTCCAACTTTGTTCAAAAAATACAGTGACGAATCAAGCCGACTATTTTCGCGGGCTTAACACCATCACCATCTGTCGTCCTTCCATGCGCGGAAATTGTTCTACCGTCGCGATCTCTTCCAGATCTTTCTCTACTCGTATTAACAGGTCCCGGCCCAGTTCCTGATGGGCCATTTCCCGACCTCGAAATCGCATGGTGACTTTTGCTCGGTCACCGTTTTCAAGAAATTTCTGCAGGTTTTTCAGTTTGATCTGGTAATCGCCCGAGTCAGTACGAGGGCGAAACTTGATCTCTTTAACCTGAACCTGTTTCTGGTTTTTCTTGGCTGCCGCCCGTTTTTTGCTCTCGTTATAGAGAAACTTGCCAAAGTCCATGATTTTGCAGACCGGCGGTTCGGCGGCTGGGGAAATTTCCACCAGGTCCATGCCAGCATCATCGGCGAGTTGCTGGGCGTCGGCAATTTTGACTACTCCCAGTTGCTCACCGTCGGCTGCTATCAAGCGCACCTCAGGCGTGGTGATCAGGTCATTTATTCGGGTCTGGTCCTTCTTGGCGATGCTTTAGTCCTCCAAAACAAGATGGCCGCGGCTCGCGATGTCGGCGTCGATTAATTCAAGGAACGCCGCTACCGGCATGCTTCCCATATCTTCGCCACTACGCGTGCGCACGGCCACTTCTGCTGCTTCACGCTCACGATTGCCAATGACTAGCAGATAGGGAACGCGCTGCAGGGTATGTTCGCGAATTTTATAGCCGATTTTCTCGTTTCTCAAGTCGGCAATTGCTCTAATCTGCTGTTTTTGCAGGGTTTCGGTAATTCTGTTGACCGTATCGGTCTGCTCGTCGGTGATATTTAGCACGGCGACCTGAGTCGGCGACAGCCAGGTGGGCAACAATCCGGCATGTTCTTCAATCAGAATACCAATGAATCTTTCCAGTGATCCGAGAATGGCTCGATGGAGCATCACCGGGGTCTGACGACTACCATCTTCCGCAATGTAATGGGCATCAAGCCGTTCGGGCATGGAAAAATCGACCTGAATCGTGCCGCATTGCCAGACGCGTTGAAGCGAGTCGCGAAGGGAAAACTCTATTTTTGGACCATAGAAGGCGCCTTCGCCGGGCTGTAGCTTCCAGTTTAAACCTTTGTTATCGAGCGCCTGCTGCAGGGCGGACTCCGCCTTGTCCCAGATGGCATCGCTGCCCACGCGTTGCTCGGGTCGAGTGGATAGCTGGATAAGAATATCGGGGAAGCCAAAAGTCTGATAAACCTCAAACAGCAGGTCGATGAAGGTATCCACTTCCTGCTGAATCTGTTCCTCGGTACAGAAAATATGGGCATCATCCTGAACAAAATTGCGCAGCCGCATTAATCCGTGGAGTGTGCCGGAAGGCTCGTTACGATGACAGCTACCGAACTCGGCCAGACGGAGTGGCAGGTCACGGTAACTGCGCAGGCCGCGGTTGTAGATCTGTATATGACCCGGGCAGTTCATCGGTTTAACCGCGTAGTCACGATTTTCCGAATGGGTGGTGAACATGTTCTCGGCAAAGTTATCCCAGTGGCCCGACTGTTCCCACAGTTTGCGGTCTACCACCTGCGGGGTGCGTACTTCCTGGTAGCCATTGGTCTGCATTACATCGCGGATGTATTGCTCGACCTGCTGATAGATAGTCCAGCCATTAGGGTGCCAGAAGATCATGCCCGGCGCTTCTTCCTGCAGATGAAACAGGTCCAGCTGTTTGGCAATTTTGCGATGATCGCGTTTTTCAGCTTCTTCGATACGTTTTAAATAGGCTTTAAGCTGATCCTTGTTCGCCCAGGCGGTGCCATAAATGCGTTGCAGCATTTCATTGTTGGCATCTCCCCGCCAGTAGGCACCCGCCAGTTTGGTCAGTTTGAAAGCTTTCAGGTGACTGGTGGAGGGCACGTGCGGCCCGCGACACAGGTCAACGAAATCTCCCTGCTGGTAGAGCGATATCTCCGAGTCATCGGGGATGTCGGCAATGATTTCAGCCTTGTAACTTTCGCCAATGTCGTTGAAATAAGCGACGGCTTGGTCGCGGCTTTTTACAGAACGGCTAACCGGAAAGGCCTGTTTGGCCAGTTCGGCCATGCGCTTTTCGATGGCCTGAAAATCTTCGGGTGTAAAGGGCCGTTGATAGGCAAAGTCGTAGTAAAAGCCATCTTCAATGACCGGGCCGATGGTGACCTGAGCATCGGGAAACAGGGATTTAACTGCCTGAGCCAGTAAATGGGCAGTGGAATGGCGAATAATTTCCAGACCGTCGTCGTCTTTGGCAGTAATGATGGCGAGCTCTGCATCCTGCTCGATCAGGTAAGCAGTATCAACGAGTTGTTCGTCAACCTTGCCGCCAATGGCCGCGCGGGCCAGGCCGGTACCGATGTCTTCGGCAACCTGTGCGACGGTGATCGGTTCTGGGTACTGGCGTTGACTGCCGTCAGGGAGGGTAACCGCTGGCATGTTGGTCTCTTCGAGTTCAGTGGTGACCTCTACCAAAGGCCACGTGCAGGTATGCGGATTACGCAGGTAATAATGAAAAAGGCACCGCCATGGCAGTGCCTTAATATCTGGTAGGCGCGATTGGATTCGAACCAACGACCCCCACCATGTCAAGGTGGTGCTCTAACCAACTGAGCTACGCGCCTGCGCTGTTTACTGGCCAGATTATAGCGTAATAGCCGCTTTCCGGCGGGCGCAGAAGATACCACAATAGACCGTTAGGTCAAGATTAAATGCGTATCGAGACACGATTAGCCGCTTTTTTCAGGGATATTGGCGAGTGTTTTCTACCGGTCGGAGCGATGAAGGATGAAGCCCGTGCGGGAGTTTAGCTGCTCGCGGTGTCGGTGATTAAGGTCTGCTGACGAATTTGGGTGATCTCGTCTCGCATCCGTGCCGCTTCTTCAAACTCAAGGTTTTCGGCGTGTTTGTACATTTTCTGTTCCAGCTCGCTAATTAATCGGCCGATTTTACGCGCAGACATTTCGCCGTAATGGACCTTCTTTTCTGCCACCTTGCGTTGGGGTTCGCGGTGGTCGTCACCGTAAGTGATCTGAATAATATCGGTGATCGCCTTGTTAACCCCGGTGGGGGTTATGCCGTGTTTCAGATTATGGGCGGTCTGCTTTTCACGACGTCGGTTGGTTTCGTCGATGGCTCGATGCATCGATCGGGTCACGGTGTCTGCGTAAAGAATGGCGCGACCGTCGATGTGGCGAGCAGCCCGACCGATAGTCTGGATAAGCGACTGGGTTGATCGCAAAAAGCCTTCCTTATCAGCATCCAGTATTGCCACCAGAGACACTTCCGGAATATCAAGTCCTTCGCGCAGCAGGTTAATGCCGACCAGTACGTCGAAAGTGCCCAGTCGCAGGTCTCGTAAAATCTCAACTCGTTCCACGGTGTCGATGTCGGAATGGAGGTAGCGTACCTGCACGCCATGTTCGGCGAAATAATCGGTGAGGTCTTCGGCCATGCGTTTGGTCAGGGTGGTTACCAGTACCCGTTCATTGCGGTCCAGCCGCAATTTAATTTCGGAAAGCAGATCATCGACCTGGGTTGCCACTGGTCGCACTTCAATAATCGGGTCTACAAGTCCGGTGGGTCTTACCAGTTGTTCGACGACTCGGCTGGTTTTGTCCTGTTCGTAGGGGCCGGGCGTGGCAGAAACATAGATGGTTTGTGGGGCGATGCTTTCCCACTCAGCAAATTTGAGTGGGCGATTGTCCAGGGCGGAAGGGAGGCGGAAACCGTAACCCACCAAAGTCTCTTTGCGTGAGCGATCGCCTTTGTACATGGCGCCCAGCTGTGGAATAGAGACGTGTGACTCATCGACAATTAACAGGGCGTCGTCGGGTAAATAGTCATACAGGGTCGGAGGTGGTTCGCCGGGTTCGCGTCCTGAAAGATAGCGGGAATAGTTTTCGATGCCCGAACAGTAGCCGAGCTCCTGCATCATTTCCAGATCAAATCGGGTGCGCTCTTCCAGGCGTTGAGCTTCAATCAGCTTGTTAGCATCGCGTAGCTCTTCAAGCCGAAGTTTGAGTTCGGCTTTGATGTCATCGAGGGCGGCAATGATGGTCTCGCGGGGTGTCGCGTAATGGGTTTTAGGGTAAATGGTGAGCCGCGTTACCCGCCGTTTGGTTTCGCCAGTAAGGGGGTCAAAGTAGGCAAGAGTTTCGATTTCGTCGTCAAATAATTCGATCCGTACCGCTTCCTGCTCTGAATCGGCAGGAAATATATCGATTACCTCGCCGCGGACGCGGTAGGTGGCCCGACGCAGGTCGAGGTCGTTACGGGTGTACTGTAGTTCCGCCAGGCGACGCAATATCTGTCGCTGGTCAATACGGTCTCCTTTAACCAGATGGAGGATCATTTTCATGTAGGCGCGGGGGTCACCAAGACCGTAAATCGACGAAACCGAGGCCACCAGAATGGTGTCGCGGCGTTCGAGCAGCGCGCGTGTGGCTGACAGCCGCATCTGTTCGATATGGGCATTGATAGCTGCGTCTTTCTCGATGAAGGTGTCAGAGGCCGGGACGTAAGCTTCGGGCTGGTAATAATCGTAGTAGGAGACGAAATATTCCACGGCATTGTCAGGGAAGAACTCACACATCTCCGCATAGAGCTGCGCTGCCAGGGTCTTGTTGTGCGCTAACACCAGCGCTGGCCGTTGCACGGCTTCGATTACCTTGGCCACCGTGTAGGTTTTACCGGAGCCAGTGACACCCAGCAGAACCTGGCTGGCTTCACCATCTTCCAGCCCTTCGACCAGGCTCGCGATGGCACCGGGTTGATCACCGGCGGGTTGAAACGGGCTATTCAGTTCAAATCGCATGGATATTATTCAGATTGGCTGGGCGACCGGTTATATTACCAACTCCAGTGTGTCATCGTCTGCTTCTGTTCGGGGAAAGCCGCCAGGATGGCGGTCAGAACGGGCACCCTACAAAGTAATGTTAACCAAGAGGGATTTTAGGTTGGAAATTAGACTTTCCCAGCGCGTGACCAAGGTAAAACCATCGCCGACCATGGCGGTGACTGCTCGTGCGAAGGCTTTACGAGATGCAGGCCGTGATGTGATCGGGCTGGGCGCCGGTGAACCCGATTTTGATACGCCAGACCATGTCAAGGAAGCGGCAATTGCGGCAATACACGCAGGGCAGACCAAATATACGCCGGTGGGTGGCACCAATGAAATTAAACAGGCGGTTATCGATAAATTCTCGCGGGAGAACGGCCTCGACTACGAGTTGAATCAAATACTGGTTTCAGTCGGTGGTAAACAGAGCTTTTATAATCTGGCACAGGCGTTACTGGATGAAGGCGATGAAGTATTAATTCCCGCACCTTACTGGGTTTCCTACCCGGATATCGTGCTGCTGGCTGGCGCGACGCCGGTATCCATGGCGACTGACCTTGATGGTCATTTCAAAATCACACCGCAGCAACTTCGGGACGCAATAACTCCCCGTACTCGACTGCTGGTGTTAAATAGCCCGTCCAATCCGACAGGCAGTATCTATACCCTGAGTGAATTGCGGGCCCTGGGTGAGGTGTTACTGGAGTATCCACAGGTGTGGATTGCTACGGACGACATGTATGAGCATATTCGCTGGACCGGAGAGGGGTACAGCAATATCGTCAATGCCTGTCCCGAGCTGAAGTCGCGTACGCTGGTCCTCAACGGCGTCTCCAAGGCTTATGCGATGACCGGCTGGCGAATCGGTTACGCGGCGGGTGACGCTCAGGTAATCGCGGCGATGGCCAAAATTCAATCGCAGAGCACCTCCAATCCCTGTTCAATTTCACAGGCAGCGGCGGTGGCGGCGCTTAACGGCGATCAGGGTTTTTTGCAGGTAATGATTGAGGCCTTTAAGGCTCGTCACGATTTTGTGGTGGGTGCCCTTCAGGCATTGCCCGGGGTCGAGTGCGCGTCGGCTGACGGGGCTTTTTACTGTTTTCCGAGTATGCACGGGGTCATGGAAAAGCTGGGGATTGGCGATGATGTGGCCCTCTGTGAACAGATTCTAGAGCAGGCCGAAGTAGCACTGGTGCCAGGTAGTGCGTTTGGTGCTCCAGGTTACGTGCGCCTCTCCTACGCCACTGATATGGAAACCCTTAAAGAGGCGATGCGCAGACTGACGGACTTTATCTGTCAGTGAAAAAATGTGGGCAGTAAAAAAATGCGGGGCCGGAGCGCTGAGTGCTTGACCAGGAAACGATAAATCTCTAGACTCCGCGCACTTCAGAGCAGCTCAATTCCCCGGTAGCTCAGTTGGTAGAGCAGGTGACTGTTAATCACCTTGTCGATGGTTCGAGTCCGTCCCGGGGAGCCATACAAGATAAGCCTGAACATCAGAGGTCAAATTCTGGGTTCAGGCTTTTTTGTGCGCACTATTTTTATGCGGTTTTAGTGAGGGTGCAGAAAAAATGCCGGTAGTCAGGATCTGGTGGATGTTGGGCTGGTTTCAGGTCGCGGCACTGTTAATTGCTACCTTGTGGCCAGCGGTAGCCCTTCCAGGGCCGGAGGGTAGTGACAAGCTGGTACATCTGGCCAGTTTTGGCTGGTTGATGTTCTGGTTTGCTCAGGTAGTGGTCCAGCGACGGTGGCGGCTGACGCTGCTGTTGGTGGGTTATGGGGGGCTTATAGAATTACTGCAATATTTTAGTGGTTACCGTCATGGTGATGGCTGGGATCTGCTCGCTGATTGCTGCGGTATATTTCTGGCCTGGGCGGTCGTTTTGTGGGTTTCTCCTAATGTCATTGATCGGTTTACAGCCACTGTGAATGGCTGAAAACGGGTATCATTTTGGCTCGCGATTGAGTCGGCTATCACTGTTCGGTGGTGGCTGTAAAAAACCAGATTTAAATACAAGGGGTGGGTTATGAAAACAATGCCTGGAGCGCTTGGGGTTGCCCTGGCCGTTATTATTGTTGTTGGCGTTGTGGTGGCAGCAATGGTTTAGGCGGTACGTTTCAGCCAGGGAGTTGGGAGACTCTTTACTGGCGGCGGTAATAATAATAACGGGGGGAGCATGAAGGGAGAGGAGCTGGCATCGTCGGTGCCAAAGAAGGTGATGTGGCGGTTAATTCCGCTGCTGGTGGTGATTTACATCATGGCTCACCTGGACCGGGTTAACGTTAGTTTTGCCGGCTTGACCATGACCGATGACCTCGGGTTTACCGCTGAGGTATTTGGATTCGGCAGTGGTATTTTTTTCTTCGGTTATTTGCTATTTGAAATACCGAGCAACCTGATTCTCGAGAAAGTCGGTGCGCGGCGGCTGATTGCCACCATTATGATTATCTGGGGTGGGGTGTCGGCGTCCATGGCATGGGTGACTACCCCGGCCGAGTTTTACGTGATGAGGTTTATCCTGGGGGTGGCCGAGTCTGGGCTCTATCCCGGCGTCATTCTTTACCTCACTTTCTGGTTCCGCCAGCAGGAGAGGGCCACCGCCATCGCCCTTTTTGCGCAGGCGTTGGCGATTGCTGGATTAATTGGAAGCCCGTTGTCAGGCTGGATTCTAGATGCCAGCAACGGCATGGCCGGCATGGCTGGCTGGCAATGGCTGTTTATTTTTGAGGGATTGCCGACGGTGTTGCTGGCTTTTGTGGTGATCGTAGTGATGACCGATCGTCCGCAAAATGCGCGGTGGTTAAACGATAACGAACGGCAATGGCTAGTAGCTCAGATCGCGGCCGAGGCGCCAACGGTGGCGAAGCATGAACGTTTTTTTCAGAAGCTTGTAAACCCTCGGGTGCTCATGTTGTCGTTTGTCTACTCCCTGTTTTTAGGTGCGTTTGCCGGGTTAATGCTCTGGGTGCCAAAAACACTGCAGCTGCTAGCCCCGGAGATATCCAACAACGCCATTGGCTGGGCCGTTGGTCTGCCCTATATCCCATTTTCGCTGGCGATGCTGTTTTGGGGGCGGCTGTCAGATCGATCGGCCAATCGAAAACGGCTGGTCTCCGTGGCAGCCTTTACCGGGGCTTTCGGGTTTCTACTTTTGCCGTTTGCCAGAACTTTGGTTGAATTTGAAATTGCCCTGGTGATACTGATGATCGGCATGGGAGCCGGGTTTAGTAGTTACTGGGCATTGGTAACCATCGCGCTGGGTCCCCGGTTAGCAGCGGTTGGAATCGCAGTGGTCAATTCGGCGGGTGCGCTGGGCAGCTATGCCTCCGTGTCCGGACTTGGCATGCTGGTGACGCTTACCGGTGACTACACGCTCGGTTATGTCCTGCTTGGGGCTGGAGTGCTGGTTTCAGCGGTCGCTGTTCAGTGGGTACCGGTGAGTCAGACCCCAACTGAAGCAATACATAGCCGGCCGGCTTAATGAGCTAGCTACCCATTTTAAACCTGAACAAACCTACCCAAGTCATTGAAAACACTGTAAACTTTCTGGCTTAATTTGCAAAGCCATATAAGGGGCCTTGGCCTGATGGTCAGATCAGAATTAATCGAAAAGATGGTCGAAACAATGCCTGGGTTAGCGCCGCGGGACATTGAACTGGCGGTGAAAATCATTCAGGAACACATGATCGACAACCTTGCTGATGGTGGCCGTATCGAGGTGCGTGGTTTTGGGAGTTTTTCGCTTAATTACCGGAAGCCTAAAATCGCTCGTAATCCCCGAACCGGAGAGTCGGTACCGTTGGCCGGTCGTCACGTGGTGCATTTCAAGCCAGGTAAGGAGTTACGGGAGATGGTGGACCATCCCTCAACTGACTGAACAGGCCAGAGCTATATTTTAATAACGGCGTCGGGGATTCGCCCCCACGCCGTTTTTTTATGGCTGCTCGTTTATAAAAATGGCTACTTCCGCCCGTTGTTGTTTCTCAGAGGCGGTTTAGGTTGCTGTTTTATGCGCCGGTAGGTCTGCTGAATACAGTGAACAGACAAAAAGCTAATTTAGTGGTTAACCATCCCGTTAAGCAGCAGGTCCATCATGCCGCTGATGTATTTGTCCGGGTCGCTGGCGAAGTTTACTTCTGATAATTCCAGAAGATGGTGTCGTGTGCGGAAGTAAAAGATGTTGCTCGCTAAAATGGTGGTGGTGACAATAGCGGGGTCGACTGTGGACCGCAGTTCGCCTGCAGCCTGGCCTTTTTTAATCAGCGAGACAACGCGGGAAAAATTGCGGGCAAAGTCATCTTTGAGTAGTTGAATTTCGTCATCACTGGTGTTTTCCAGCACCTCGCGCATCAGCAATTTCGATTTTTCAGGGTGTGACAGGTAATTGCCGAGCTGGCCGCGGGTTAGTTCCAGTAATCGGTCTGTGAAGCCTGACTCGGTCTCCTCCAGCCCCATCAATAATTTGTGGGAGTGGGCCGCCGCCGCTTTGAGCACGCTGACGTAAAGTTGTCGTTTTGACTGGAAGTGATGAAAAATATTGGCTTTGCTGACGTCCGCTTTTTCGGCGATGGCACTAATGGAAACAGCGTCGTAACCACAGGTAGCAAATAGAGTCTCGGCTGCAGCAAGCACCCGGTCCACGGCATCGACGCATTTATTAGGTTTTTCTAATGAATTAGACATCCCTGTTTCCCCGGTGGGTAATCGGTTGTGAGCGGTTGAATAAAAGTAAGTCGGGTTGCGATGCGGGGTAAACCGTTACCCCACTGCTTCAGCAACCACCGGATTTGTTAGCGAGCCGATACTTTCAATTTCGATGGAGACGCTGTCGCCTGGTTTTAACCAGAGCGGCGGGTTCCTGCTCGTTCCTACTCCGCTTGGCGTTCCGGTCAAGATGACGCTGCCTGCGGGCAGGGTTGTGCTGGCACTAAGAAATTCAATCAGTGTCGGTACATTGAAAATCATGTCAGCGGTGGAGCTATCCTGGACAGTTTCGCCGTTTACACGGGTCGATATCCGAAGCTTATTTGGGTCTTCGATTTCGTCGGTCATCACCAGTTCAGGGCCCAGCGGGCAAAAGCTATCAAAGGATTTGCCGCGAGAGAATTGCCCGCCACCCCAGTCTATCTGCCAGTCCCGTGCACTGACATCATTTGCACAGGTATAGCCAGCGACATAGTCGAGCGCATTGGCGGCCGAGACATTTTTGCACTGCTTACCGATAACAATGGCCAGCTCACATTCATAATCCAGTTTTTCAGTGCCGGCCTGGATCGGGCTTTCAATCGGGTAGCCATGGCCAGTGAGTGATTCGATGGCTTTTATGAACATTACCGGATGTTGGGGTTCGGCCAGGCCCATTTCTGCCGCGTGTGCCCGGTAGTTGAGTCCGATACAGAAAATAACCGGCGGCTCCACTGGCGCCAGGCGCGGCGAGTCCGGGACGTTAATGGCGGGACCCGTGCGGTAATCACCGAACAGGTCTCCCTGGAGTTCGCACCAGCCTTCGCCCAGGTTTATTGCCGTGTGAACGGACCCATCGCGCTCGAATCGTGCCACTCTGGCCATTGTTCCTCCTCCCTAAGGTTAGCTATACGCTGGGTCATTCCTGTTCGCCACCCAAAACACTGACCGCGTGATTTTAACAACCCAGGCGGTTGTTGTCAGAATCTTGTTGAAGCGGGTAGTGGCAGCTCACCTGATGTCCTGCCGCGAGTTCCACCGGAGGTGGGTAATCTGTCTGACAGGGTGGTTGAGCGACGGGGCAACGGGGATGAAAATGGCAACCGGCGGGTCGTCGGGATGCTGATGGCGGTTCGCCCTTCAGGTTTGGTAGATCGGTGTTTTCCCGGACTCCGGTTGTGTTCACGGCAATGACGGGTATGGATGCTAACAGGGCTCGGGTATAGGGGTGGGCGGGTTGAGTCATTACCTCGACGACGGAGCCCTCTTCGACGATTCTGCCCAGATACATGACCGCTACTCGGTCGGCAAAGTACTCCACCACGGATAAATCATGGGTGACGAAAACATAGGCAAGCCCGTGCTGGCGTTGTAGTTTTCCCAGTAAATCGAGTATCTGGGCCTGCACTGACAGGTCAAGGGCGCTGGTGGGTTCGTCCAGGAACAGGATCTCTGGATCAACGGCCAGCGCGCGGGCGATGCCGATGCGTTGCCGCTGTCCCCCGGAGAATTCGTGGGGATAACGGTCTTTGGCGTCCAGATCGAGACCAACATCGCCTAATAGCTGGTCCACGCGGGTCTCCCGCTGCTGGCGATTGCCCCCGATTTTTTGAGCGATCATGCCTTCCTGGATAATGTCGGACACGCGCATGCGGGGATTTAATGAGCTGTAGGGATCCTGAAAAACAACCTGCAGGTGGCGTCGATGAGGTCGTAACTGACGCTGAGTGAGCCGGGTCATCTCCACGTCATTAAATAGAACGGAGCCATTATCCGGGCGTAATAGTTGTAACAGGCTTTTGATAACGGTGCTTTTCCCGCAACCCGATTCGCCAACGATGGCGAGTGTTTCACCTGGTTTCAGGGTCAGACTAACGCCATCGACGGCATAGAGATGTTCGCGTTTCTGGAATAGTCCGTTGGGGCGTTGCTTAAACAGCACCTGTAAACCGCTGACTTTAAGCAGCGGTTTGCTGTTTGAGGGTGTCTCGGGGACAGTGCTCACCTCCGCCGTGGCGGCAACCTGCGCTTGCGTGGAAGTACCGGTGAGTGCCTGACCTCGTTTATTCATCGACGGGAGTGCTGCGAACAGCTCTTTTGAATAAGGGTGCTGAGGTGCACGGAAGAACTCGACTGCGGTAGCAGACTCGACTATCTGCCCACGGCGCATGACGGCAACCTGGTCAGCCATCTCCGCGGCAATACCAAAATCATGGGTGACCAGCAGTAACGCCATGTCGTGCTGGCGCTGAAGGTCTCGCAGCAATTTAAGTATCTGGGCCTGGGTAGTGACATCAAGGGCGGTGGTGGGTTCGTCGGCGATGAGTAGGTCGGGTTCGCCGGCCAGTGCTATGGCGATCATTACCCGTTGTTTCATCCCACCTGACAGCTGGTGAGGAAATTCATCAAAGCGGCGTTCGGGTTCAGGAATTCCCATCTGAGAGAGTAATTCGATTCCCCGGGCGCGGGCAGCTTTGTTGGCTCGTTGTTTTCGGCCGCCGGGCAGCGCTTCGATTATCTGTTTGCCCACCGTCATTACCGGGTTGAGACTGGTCATCGGTTCCTGAAACACCATGCCGATGCGAGCGCCACGAATCGCCCGCATGGCAGCGTTAGAGTATCGGGTCAGGTCATCACCCTTTAAACATATTGAGCCGCTGGTGATGGTTGCAGCAGGGGGCAACAATCCCATAATGGATAGCGCCGTTACCGATTTTCCGCTACCAGATTCCCCCAGTAGCACCAGGGTTTTTCCCGCGTGGACGGTAAGGTTTAAGGCGTTAACCGCGAGCGCCGAGCCTTGAGGGAGCGTGAATTCGACACTAAGGTCGCGAATATCGAGTAAAGGGGGAACCGTGTAACTCATTGTCTGCCTCTGAGGCGGGGGTCAAGGGCGTCGCGTACGGCGTCTGCAAACAGGTTAGCGCAGAGTACAAGGGTGAACATCAATGCGAATGCGGTGGCGAGTGACCACCAGACCAGGGGTTCACGAGCCAGCTCCAGGCGGGCGCTGTTAATCATGTTGCCCCAGGAAATCATCGACGGATCGACGCCGACACCCACATAGGAGAGTACCGCCTCCGCAAGGACTAATCCGCTGAAATCGATGACTACTGTGATTAACACGAGATGACCAAGATTAGGCAGCAGGTGGCGGATGAGAATACGGACGTCGGCGACACCGAAAGCACGAGCCGCAGTGACATAATCGAGCTCGCGCAATTTCAATGATTCAGCCCGCAGTAATCGGCACAGACCGATCCAACCGGTCAGGCCAAGGATGGCGGTAAGTAACAGCAGGCGCAAATCGGCCCGTTGTTGCAGGCTCGCTACCTCAGTGAGGTTCTGGTCGAGGTAGAGGTTAACGCTAAGGACCGCGGCGGCGATCAACAGTACACCGGGAATCGAACTCAGGGTGGTGTAAAGGTACTGCACCGCATCGTCGATTCGTCCGCCAAAGTAACCGGCGGCCGTGCCAAGAATCAGGGCAAAAGGCAGCATGACCAGCAGGGTTAAAACGCCAATTAACATGCCCGTGCGGATGCTTTTTAACCCAAGATAAAGCACGTCCTGCCCCACCTTGTCGGTACCGAGCAGATGATAAGGGCCAGCGAGTTGATCACCGACTGCGCCAATAATCACCAGGCCGGCCAGGGTGGCAAAAGCGGCGGTCCAGGCAATCCGGGGATTATTCTCACTTAAACGGGATGCACGGACTATGAGGCGATAAAGCAAAAAGACCGGTAACAGTATCAGTAGTGCAATCCCGAAACCTCGTGAACCGCGCGTTAGCAGGTCACGGTTGCGGTTGGCCGGATCGGTAATATGGGCGCCGCCGTATTTAAGGCGCGGATAATCGCGCCGATTGCCGGTGGCGGTTACCAGCTGCTCCTTACTGTAACCGTGAAGCGCGAGTGGTGCTGAATAGCTACGTTCGTCGGTTAGTCGAATCCTGTTTAAAAGCAGATCAAGCAGGGAAATTTCTGTGGTGCCGAATTGTTTGGGTGAGGTTGCTGGATCGGCTGTCTGCGTTATCTCCAGCGGGCGAAAATGGGTGGAGTCCAGTAACGCAATGAGTAGATAGACCAGTAACAGAATAAAAGCGGTCATTGCCGGCGGGCGGCTGAGGATCATGCGCCAGCGTTCCCGCTGTAACCGATTGCGCAGGCCCAGTATGAGCGTCGCGCCACCGATCAGGGTTAGTGACCAGATGAGGTAGTCACTAATGAGTAAAGCGAGTTGTCCGCTGATCATTCGAGCCGCACCCGAGGGTCAACCAGCACATAAGAGAGGTCGGTGAGTATTAATCCGCCGATGTAGAGCAGCGCGCCTAAGAAAACCATTGCTCGAACAATGGCGAAGTCCTGAGCCTGAATGGCATCAATGGTATAGCTGCCAAGGCCGGGAATTGAAAAAAAAGATTCGGTGATCAAACTGCCCATAAACAGGGTGGGAATGATCACCACTACCCCGGTCAGGATAGGTATCAGTGCGTTTCGGAGTAGATGACGAAAAAGCACACCGCTCTCGCCAAGTCCTCGCGCTCGGGCGCTGCGTATATAGTCTTTTTCTATCTCCTCCAGGAACAGGGTGCGATACCAGCGCACGCTACTACCCAACCCCGCGATCAGTCCAACGAGCACCGGTGTGACCAGAAACCGAAAGCCGTCCAGTCCACCGAGGTAGCCGGATATTGGCGTGAGGTGGAGCAGTTTGCCGAGCAGAAATTGGCCGGCAATGATGTAAAACATGGCTGAAATCGACATCAACGCCACGGCCGTGAAAACGCCAATGAAATCGATATAGGTGGCTCGGAAGAAGGTCAGTATCAATGACACGGTAATGTAGATCAGCAGGCCGATCAGCAGGTGGGGAATAGCAATGGCCAGACTGGGGCCCATGCGTTGACGAATATCCGCACCAATATCTCGGCCATCATCCGCGCGACCAAAATCAAGCAGAAATAATCTTAAAGAATGTCGAGCAAACAGGGTGTCACTGAAACGGGCGATGCCGCGACGGTCGTCCGCATAAATTAGTGGTCGGTCGTAGCCGTGGTCCTGTTTCCATTTTTCCACCATTTCTGTGGTAACCCGTTTATCGCCCAGGTGTTTGTGGGCCATGTCATCCGGGCTATTAACGATAAAGAAAAGGCTGAATGTGATCAGGTTCACGCCCAGTAATATAGGCGCGGAATAAAGCAGACGACGCAGCAGATAAGCGGTCATTGCCGGTTACCGTGGGGTAGTCGAAACTCCCGTCGCCATGCCAGGTATAGCGCTGGCAGGAGCAGCAGGATAACGATGACAGCGATGACCACTAGCGGCCAGATAACCGGCCGGTTCCAGGCCTGTCGGAGGCGGTCCCTCAGCTCGGGATCGATGCGCTGGTACTGTAACGTGTCGTGGGCCAGGTGACTGGGTTTCAGGTTGCTGATCCAGCTGTGATGCAGGGTAAAGTTCTGGGGGTGAAATCCGCCGGCCCAGGGCACCTGCTGGCGAAACAGTACGACCATTTCATCGATCAGTGCCTGTCGTTTGGCGCCATTAGGCAGGTTGCGCATCTGTTCAAACAGCTGGTCAAATTCCGCCAGTTGAAAATTGCTACTGTTTTCGCCGTGATCGGGAACCTGGCTGTTAGGGCCGTAAAGCAGGAACATGAAATTCTCCGGATCCGGATAATCGGCATTCCAGCCCCACATGTACATCTGCACCTGGCCGCTTCGAACCTTATCCTGAAAACGGTTGTAATCGGTAGACCGCGCGACCATCTGTATATTGATTTTGGCGAATTGTTTGCGTAACCAGTCAAGAAAAGCCTTGGCGTCTGGGCCACTGGCTGCCGTGTCAAAGTGGACTGTCAGTGGCACACCGGTCTCGTGGTGGCGACCGGCTGGGTAGCCGGCATCAACGAGCAGTTGCCTGGCGGCGGCAACGGATTTCCGTTTCGCCCTGCCCTTGTCCCAATCGTATACCAATGGGTTGATGCCAGGTTCGCCTTCCTTAAAACCGAAGATGCCAGGTGGCAGTGGAGAGTGCATGGCGATTCCGCGACCGTTGCGAAAAATGGCGATATATTCTTCCATGTCGATAGCAATCGCGATTGCCTGGCGAAGTTTCTGCTGGGATTCACTGTACCCACCGACGACTGGATCGAGCAGATTAAAGCCGAGATAAATCGTGCTGGCTGCGATTGAGGACTGTAAGGCTATACCCTTATTTCTAAGCGCCTCGGTGACACTGGCATCGAGGCCATCACCGAACTGAATGGCCTGATCAAAACTGTCTGAGCCAATTCCCGAGCGGTCGTAATAGCCCTGCAGAAATTTGTTCCAGACCGGTATGCTTTCCTTTTCCAGGCTGAATATCGCCCGATCGATAAACGGCATGGTCTTGCCCGCGTCGGTCAGTAAGCCGGCTTGCCGATCTTCCTCTGCTCCAGAGCTGGGATAGCTAATACCCCGGAAGTTTGGATTGCGGCTGAGTACCATGCGACGGTTGGGGTTGTTTTCTTCCAGTAGATAAGCGCCGGTGCCGACCGGGAACCAGTCGAGCGTGATGTTTTTTTCCTGCAGCAGCGGTTGGCTATAGAAGCGAGTGACCTCGGCCGGCATAGGGGAAAAAAATGGCATGGCAAGCCAGTAAATAAACTGGGGATAGACGCCACGGATAGTGATTTCATAACGATAACGGTTGATTAACCGGACACCGCTCAGCGGGTAGCTGGCCAGGTCGATCGTTGCGTCCGGCTGCTCAACCATGTTTTTTTTCAGGGCTGCACTAAGCTCATTAAGTCCAACAATCATCTCGCCAAGAAAGCCGGCGATCGGCGAGTGGAGGTCTGGTAGCGCGAACCGTTTGATCTGATGAACGTAATCCGCGGCCACCAGTTCCCGGGTGTCCTGGTGAGCGAAGTCAGCCGGCGTGTTGATTTGCGCGATATCTTCAGGGCGCAGATTCAGATAACGGGGATCACCCTCCGGCGTTTTTGCAAAGGCTGGATGAGGCTGGTACCGGATGCCGGGTTGAATGTCGATCCGGTAGCGACTAAAGGCGATTTTATCGGTGGGGGAGTCGCTGCTCAGTGGCTGCCCGCTCGCATCGAGAAACACGGGTTCAGGGACCGCAGTCGCGGTGAGGGGTTCCAGCGAATAGGGGCGTTTCAGGTAGTGATAATGGAGCGGTGGTTCATAAATCTGTCCAATGAAGGCATATTCGTTAGACGCGTAGGAAACGGCCGGGTCGAGGTGTTTGGGTCGTTCAGCAAAGGAGCTGTAAAGCACCTTCTCGTCTGCCACGCTGTCCGGGTAAGGATTGTTAGGCAATTGCTGTCCGCAGCCGCCGAAAAACAGCAACCCGGATAGAGCGATTAAACTCACCAGAAAGGGTTTTTTGGAAACGAGCTGTTTATTGCAGGGCATAAGTTATTAGAGTTCGAACGGGGCCAACCATGGCCCGATATAATACTTGCTTTGAGCAACTAAATTTGGGAACCGAATCGATGGGATTTATGACCGGCAAGAAGGCACTAATTGTAGGACTGGCGAGTAATCGCTCGATTGCGTGGGGTATCGCCCAGGCAATGCAGCGGGAAGGCGCAGAATTGGCATTTACTTACCAGAACGAAAAGCTCAGGGATCGCGTTGAGAAGATGGCTGAGGAGTGTGGTTCGACGGTGACCATGCCGTGTGAGGTGACGGATGATGAACAGATTGCCGCCGTGTTTGATCGGTTAGGGAAGAGCTGGGATCAACTGGATGTGGTTGTCCATAGCGTGGCTTTTGCACCGCGAGAAGAGCTGGATGGCCCGTTTGTTGATGCGGTCACTCGTGAGGGGTTTGCGCAGGCCCATGATATCAGTGCCTATAGTTTTGCCGCCCTCGCCAAGGCGGCGCAGGGTATGCTGTCTGAGAACGCAGCGCTACTGGCGATGACCTATCTGGGAGCAGTACGAACCCTGCCAAATTACAATGTGATGGGTCTGGCCAAGGCGAGTCTTGAAGCCAATATTCGGTACCTGGCAGCGTCCATGGGTGAGCGTGGAGTTCGCGTTAACGGTATCTCCGCAGGCCCGATTCGGACCCTGGCAGCGTCCGGCATCGCGGGATTGCGCGGCATGCTTGATTATCACGCTGAGCATACCCCGCTGCGCCGCAACGTGACCATCGAAGAAGTGGGGAATACGGCGGCGTTTCTCTGTTCGGATCTGGCCTCCGGGATCACCGGCGAGATCACTTACGTTGATGCGGGCTATAACATCGTCGGTATGTGACGGGGGACTGTCTATCTGACGGCCTGTCGGGCGCTGGGTAACACGGTCTAACCGCAATCTAAGCTCACCACCCGCCTGGCAGGCCGTCCCGCTCCGATCCGGAGACTACTGCATGTTTTCCGGAAAAATTTCGATATCCGCTTCTGAGCGCAGGTGCTTCAGATAGCCGATATAGGCGATGTCGCCTCTCAGTCGTTCCAGGTTTAGTCGTAACTGCTGGCGTTCTTCGGCGGTTGCGGTTAATGGTTCTTCGTACAGTCGGGTGGTTGTGTAAAGCACATAGTCACCCTGATCGAGCGACAATCCCTGAAACACCGGATTGTTCGGATCGGCGGGCATGCGAAAAAGCTCGGCGAGCAGGGCAGGTGGTAGCCCCGGCTGGGATCGGGTTACTGCTTCCCGCTGCTGCCATTCGACTGACAGGCCGGATAACTTCTCGTCAATGCTCTCCCCCTGAGCGAGCTTTTCAAGCAGCTGTTCGCCACGTGATTTGACCGCGTCGGTGGTTGCTTCTTCCAGCAAAATTTCGTGGATCGAATCCCTTACTTCTGCCAATGGACGGGTAGCCGGAGGCTGATGTTCAACGACACGAAGTACGACCGATCGACTATTTTCGATGTTGATCACCGGACTATTTTGACCGGATAGCCGGACATCCTCGCTGAAAGCCTGTTCAATAACCTCACTATTGGCGGTGATACCCTCCCCACCAAATCGGGGGAACAGGGAGCTCTGTTTAATGGTTAACCCAAACTGATCAGCGGCGGGCTGGAGAGAATCGGGCTGCTCGTAGACCGTTTCCTGCAGCGCCTCAGTCGCATCAAAATAAGCGGCTTCTGCCTGCTCTCGCCGGTACCGCAAAGAGATTTCGTCCTTCACCTCAGCCAGGGGCTTGAGTGTCTCTGGCACGATTTCTGTGACCTGAATGAGGTGGTAGCCAAACGCCGACCTGACCGGATCACTCACTTCATTTAGCGGCAGTTCAAACGCAGCTGCTTCAAACTCGGGGTCCATAATTCCGCGGCCAAACAGTCCGAGGTCTCCACCCTTGCGAGCGGAACCGAGGTCTTCCGAATGTTCTTTCGCCAGTGTTGCAAAATCAGCGCCTTCGGCGAGTTGATTTTTTAAATCGGTGATTTTGCGGAGCGCGGCCTCTTGCTCGGAATCATCGGCGTCATCGGTAACGGAAATTAACAAATGGTTTGCGCGTCGCTGGCCGGGTAGAAGAAATTCATTTTTCTGTTCGGCGTAGAGGCGTTCGATTTCCTGTTGATCCACAGTTACCTGGGCGGCGAAATCATCGAGGATGAGTTCGAGGTACTCGATTCGTACCTGTTCGTTGGTTTTAAAACGCTCGCTATGTTCAATATAAAATTCGTTAATTGCTTCGTCGCTGACGTCAACCTGAGCGGCGAAGCTTTCGCGCGGTAAAACCAGGAAGCGAATATCCCGTTGCTCTCCCTGTAATTTAAGGAGGTGCTCGACTTCCTGGTCGGTTACCAGAGTGGTCGCACTCAGACCCAGGCGAACCTGATCGGTAAGTAGTGAGTCGGCGAGGTCTTTTTCAAAACGGCTAATTGATAGCCCCTGCCGCTGCAACAGGTCCTGATATAGCTCGCGGTTGAAGCCGTTCTCGTCCTGAAAAACCTCAATTTCGGTGATGGTCCTGGTCAGTTCACTGGGGCTGACGCGATAACCGTTAGCCTGAGCATCTTCGATGCGTAATTGTCCGTCAACCAGCTCCTGCACCAGGGCCATCTTCATTAGCGGGTCGTCGAGCATGCCTGCCTGATAGTTGTCACCAAGCTGGCTACGATACCGTTGTTCCTGACGCTGACGCGCATTGGCAAAGGCCTGATCCGTGATGTTCTTGCCGTTAACACTGGCGACGCGTACCTGGGTGAATCCGGTGATGTAGTCGGCGATACCCCAGGAGGCAAAAGCAAGCACCAGAAGTCCAATAATTGCGGTGGCAGCCACTTTCTGTATGTTACGGCGAATATCGACGAGCATTTGAATGAGTCCTGATAAAGGTGGCGGGTCAGGTCGTGAGAGTGCCCTAAAAGGAGAGAATCGGCGAAAAATTTGCGTCGCGGAAGTTTCAGATTAATCGAACGGGCAAAGAAAAGGGGTGGACCCGTCAGAGTACACCCCTTTCTTTATCTTTAATGTTACTGCATTTAACTACAGTCTTCTCAGGTCATTACCCATAAAACTAATGGCGGAGCGGACGGGACTCGAACCCGCGACCCCCGGCGTGACAGGCCGGTATTCTAACCAGCTGAACTACCGCTCCGGATTTCCTGGTGGGTGCTGAGAGGCTCGAACTCCCGACATTCGCCGTGTAAAGGCGACGCTCTACCAACTGAGCTAAGCACCCGAAGGCGCGCTAGTTTACGGCATCCTTCAGGGCTTTGCCAGCTTTGAATTTAGGAGATTTCGATGCTTTTATCTGAATAGTTTCACCGGTCTGCGGATTACGTCCGGTGCGAGCACTACGCTCACCAACAGAAAAGGTGCCAAAACCAACCAGGGTGACCGCATCGCCATTTCCAAGGGCTTTAGTAATACCGTCAATCGCGGAATCTAGTGCTCGGGCAGCAGCAGCTTTAGGCAGGTCAGCATCGGTAGCGATAAGGTCGATGAGTTCAGATTTGTTCACTATAAGTTCCCCTGGAAGTAGTAGAAGATTTTTTCAAAGTAGCTAAATTGTTTAATTTGTTAATTAGCCTTTAGCGCATCGGGTGAATTCACCAGTATGGTGAGATGCACGGTGCGGCAGATACGTTATACCAGTGGCGAAAAACGCATGTCAAGGCGGGATTGCGGACTAATGGGCTCTGATGGGTTTTTCTGCAGATTGGGGCTTCTTAGCGGGGCCGTTGTCTAAATCGGCGGGTTTTGGAACGCGTGTTAAAGCCAGTTCCAGCGCCTCTTCGATCCAGCGTACCGGGACTATCCTGAGATTGTCTTTAATGTTGTCCGGTATCTCTGTTAAATCCTTGGTGTTCTGTTCGGGAATGAGGACAGTTTCAATGCCACCGCGTAACGCAGCCAGTAGTTTTTCTTTCAATCCGCCGATGGGCAGCACTTCGCCGCGCAAGGTGATTTCACCGGTCATTGCAACGGTTGCTGATACTTCTATTTTTGTGAGCGCAGAAATGAGTGCCGTACACATTCCGATACCGGCGCTGGGGCCGTCTTTTGGAATAGCCCCTTCGGGAACGTGGACGTGGAAATCATGGTTCTGATAAAAATCAGGCTGAATACCAAGTCCCTCGGCACGACTACGAACCACGGTTAACGCGGCCTTAATCGACTCCTGCATGACGTCACCGAGCTTGCCGGTCAGCACCAGATTACCTTTACCAGGCAATACGGCAGCCTCGATGCTTAGTAATTCGCCACCGACCTCCGTCCAGGCAAGTCCGGTGACATTGCCGATCCGGTCTTCTTCTTCGGCCCGGCCAAAACGATAGCGGGGTACGCCGAGATATTTTTCCAGGTTGCGACTGGTAACGGATACTTTCTTTTTTGTCTTTTTCTCGGCCAGCTCTTTGACCACCTTGCGGCAGATCTTGTTGATTTCACGTTCCAGGTTACGGACGCCGGCTTCGCGGGTGTAACAGCGGATGATTTCCAGTAACGCGTTATCCGCTATCTGAATTTCCTTCTGGTCGAGGCCGTGATCTTTTAGCGTTTTAGCCAGCAGGTGTTCTTTTGCGATGTTAAGTTTCTCATCCTCGGTGTATCCAGAAAGTCGAATCACCTCCATGCGGTCAAGCAATGCCGGCGGAATGTTGAGCGTGTTAGAGGTGGCGATGAACATAATGTTCGAAAGGTCGTAGTCCACTTCCAGATAATGGTCATTAAAGGTGTGGTTTTGCTGTGGGTCCAGTACTTCGAGGAGGGCCGATGCTGGATCACCGCGGAAATCCATCGCCATTTTGTCGATTTCATCGAGCATGAACAGGGGGTTGCGAGTGCCGACCCTGGCCAAATTCTGAACGATTTTGCCGGGCATAGAGCCGATGTAGGTGCGTCGGTGACCGCGGATTTCTGCTTCGTCACGGACGCCACCTAAGGACATACGCGAAAATTTTCGGCGCGTGGCACGAGCGATTGACTGCCCGAGTGAGGTCTTACCCACGCCGGGTGGTCCCACCAGGCAGAGGATTGGTCCTTTGAGTTTCTTAACCCGCTGTTGTACCGCCAGGTACTCGAGGATTCGCTCCTTAACCTTTTCAAGTCCAAAGTGATCAGCATCGAGTACCGCGCGAGCTTCTGCTAAATCCGTACGGATTCGGGACTGTTTTTTCCACGGCAGAGAAACCATCCAGTCTACGTAGTTGCGCACCACGGTAGCTTCGGCGGCCATTGGAGCCATCATCTTTAGCTTGTTAAATTCAGTCCGAGTTTTCTCCAGAGCCTCTTTCGACATTCCAGCCTTTTCGATCTTTTCGGCCAGTTCGTCGATCTCATTACCGCCCTCGTCCAGATCCCCCAGCTCTTTCTGGATAGCTTTCATCTGTTCATTCAGATAATACTCGCGCTGCCCTTTTTCCATCTGCTTTTTAACTTGCGAGCGCATCCGCTTCTCAACCTTTATCAGGTCAATTTCGGCTTCCATCTCCCGCATCAGTGCCTGCAGACGGGTAGTAATGTCCGTGTTCTCAAGCAGCTCCTGTTTCTGCTGCAGCCGCAGCGACAGGTGGGAAGCGACGGTATCGGTGAGACGACCCGGAGAGTCGATGGTGTTCAACGCGCTAATAATTTCAGGGGGCACTTTTTCACTGTTACGAACGTAGCGCTCAAACTGGTTAATTAATGAGCGCATCAGCGGTTCCTGATCCGCTGCATCCGGCAGCTTTTCTGAACAGGTATTCACGGTGGCGACGAAACAGTCATCGCCCTGGGAGAATTTGACCAGGGTAACCCGTGCAACGCCTTCCACCAGCACTTTAACGGTGCCGTCGGGGAGTTTAAGCAGTTGCAGAATGTTGGCCAGGGTGCCGGTGCTGTACAGGTCGCCCTCATCGGGTTGATCCAGTGCCGGGTCCTTCTGGGCGATGAGCAGAATCTGTTTGTCGCCCTGGTTTGCCCGTTGTAGTGCTTCAATCGATTGAGGTCGACCTACGAAAAGTGGAATGACCATGTGCGGAAACACAACGACATCGCGCAGCGGCAGGGCCGGTAGATCCGTTATAGTTGTCGGAGAGGGTTGATCCTGACTCACGGGCGAACCTCTGGGTTAAAACGCGTATCTGAAAGCAGTGTAATACGCGGTGGGTTGAGTAATAACCGGCGCGAAACCATGGGTAACAGGTGTTCAGGCCGGACTATAGAAAACCAGTCAATCGGCTTGCCGATTGACTGATGTCTCTATCTGATCAGGTGGGGATAGCCGGTGATTGATTCAAGCGACGGCGGCGATTAAATCAACCAAACCTTCAAACTGAGGGAGATCAGTCGCCGCTCGCCTCTAAAGGTTGGTCAGCGTAAATCATCAGTGGCCGGCTATCTTCATCGAGGATGTGCTCGTCGAACACGACTTTTTCGAGGTTTTCCATGTCGGGGAGATCAAACATGGTATCGAGCAGGGAATGTTCAAGAATGGATCTCAAACCCCTTGCGCCGGTTTTCCGTTCGAGCGCTTTATCAGCAACGACATTGAGCGCCTGTTGACGAAATTCCAGTTCGACACCTTCCATATCAAACAGTTTCGAATACTGTTTGGTCAGGGCGTTTTTTGGCTCGGTGAGAATGCGGATCAGGGACTCTCGATCAAGTTCGTGCAGGGTCGCAATGACCGGCAGGCGACCGACAAACTCGGGGATTAAGCCGAAACGGATCAGATCATGGGGTTCGGATACCGCCAGTACCTGTCCCAGGTCCTGCTGTTCTTCGCTGCTTTTTATTTCCGCGGCAAAGCCGATTCCACCCTGTTCCAGTCGGTCCCGGATTATTTTCTCCAGGCCATCAAAGGCGCCGCCGCAGATGAACAGGATTCCTGAGGTATCGACCTGAAGAAATTCCTGTTGCGGATGTTTGCGTCCGCCCTGTGGTGGAACAGAAGCGACGGTCCCTTCAATCAATTTCAGGAGTGCCTGCTGGACACCTTCGCCAGAGACATCACGGGTGATTGAGGGATTGTCAGATTTGCGAGAAACCTTATCGATTTCATCGATATAAACAATGCCCCGCTGGGCACGGTCAACATCGTAATCGCATTTCTGCAGGAGTTTCTGGATAATGTTTTCGACG
>Ga0209578_10000923_pt1 | contig 30029 bp, 40 predicted proteins | sample tdAd472_FD_187127 | JGI IMG/M metagenome (GOLD analysis project Ga0209578, IMG submission 187127) | Marine sediment microbial communities from the Atlantic coast under amendment with organic carbon and nitrate - tdAd47.2 (SPAdes)... | ecosystem: Environmental > Aquatic > Marine > Coastal >...
AAATATAATTCTTTGAGATTTGTAAGGGCATCTAATCCCTTGATTTCAGTAAGAGAATTGTATGATAAAGATAATTCTTTGAGATTTGTAAGGGCATCTAACCCCTTGATTTCAGTAAGAGAATTGTATGATAAATCTAATTCATGAAGATTGGTCAGGGCATCTAATCCCTTGATTTCAATAAGAGAATTGTAGGATAACCGTAGGTCTTGAAGATTGGTCAGGGCATCTAATCCCTTGATTTCAGTAAGAGAATTGTCGGATAACCATAATACTTGGAGTTTGGTCAGAGTGGCTAATCCCTTGATTTCAGTAAGAGAATTGTCGGATAAATCTAATACTTGGAGTTTGGTCAGGGTGGCTAATCCCTTGATTTCAGTAAGAGAATTATAGGATAAATCTAATTTTTGAAGATTGGTCAGGGCATCTAATCCCTTGATTTCAGTAAGAGAATTGCTTGATAAATATAATTTTTGAAGATTGGTCAGGGCATCTAATCCCTTGATTTCAGTAAGAGAATTGCTTGATAAATATAATTTTCGAAGATTAGTCAGAGTGGCTAATCCTTTAATTTCAGTAAGTGAATTGTATGATAAATATAATTCTTCGAGATTTGTCAGGGCATCTAATCCCTTGATTTCAGTAAGAGAATTGTGGGATAAAGATAATACACAGAGATTGGTGTTGGATTCTTTATTTACTTTTGCAGCAATCAATTCTTCCATATCAATTTGATTTTTTGAGCAATCAAACAAAAAAATCAGTTTTTACGTTTGTCCTCCGGGGCAAATCAGTTTTTCGCATGCGAAAAAAAGTTTAGCCAAAGGGAAAATCAAGTTTTTTACGGGTGAAAAATAGGCGTATATACAAATGGTTTTTCAGTCACGAAATAACTTAAACTTTCAGTATTATATAAATGAGCTACGCAACAGTGCCCAACACTTCGTCCGAACCAACCCATGGTATTTGGCCCATCCAAAAACATGATTGCCCGCAAAAAAACCCACGAATTATAACTACAAATGACGGTAATAAAACACAGCAATGCTTGAGCTGCGGGTGGGTATGGTATGCCCCCGGCGCCACGTTTTATCCTAAGAGCACCGGAGGGAAATATAAAACCAATTTTTAGCGTGCGAAAAAAGTTTAGCCGTGGGGTAAATCAGTTTATAAGGGTATATCGGTATAAAATGGGTGTATATGCGGAAGTTTTAATTTATGATGCTGATAAAATAGATCAGCTGGATTCTAGGGCACTTTTAGAGGATAATTTTCATTATGTGAAAGAAGAAACACTGGCAAACAAAAGATATTATGTGGTCTTTTTAACCGAGCTTGTATCGTTGGGAGGATACCGGGAAGATAGTGAAGATAGCCCCGAAATACAACAGAAATGGGAAGAAATTGAAAAATGTTTTGTTGATATATGGCAATTTAAATTATAAAAATGTGTAAGTGTCCTATATGCAACCAACCATTATTTAAACTGGTTTCTTATGCTGACCCCGAATATGAAAACCAATTTTATGACGGTGAAATAAACCGAGAATTAATGATTGTAAATGACTGTTATAACCTGGATTTATATGTTGAATTAGACGACGAGCCTGACTACAACCAAAGATGGTGCGATTTATGTAAAGAAATATTTATATTTTGTTGTGGCGAGCGCCCGGTATTAAAAAGTTGTTGTAGTGTGGTATGGGACGGTTGGTATACTTTTGAGGATAATAAATTCGTCAAACACCCTAAAGCTGAATGGCCTTTTGATTACCTTGATAAGGATAGTAATATTGATGTAGAATCTCTTCAAATAACAGACCTGAATGACCCGCGATTATCACATATTGATATAACTGGACCTGACGGTGGGTGTCCTTTTTCAGTCAAGTGCCGGAGGTGTGACTCGGAATTATGGTTTAGAGACAAATAAACACTAGTCAACATAACTGAGTTTACCCTCCCAATCCCATTGTTTATAGGGACTTTCACATTCACCATTTTTATAGTTCCGTTCAATCATTAATTTCCCGTTATAATACCATTTTTTATACGGCCCATTCCGCTCCCCATTTGTATATTCACCTATTACTTTTAGCTGTCCATTTTCGTAATATTTTTTATACGGCCCATTCCGCTCCCCATTTGTATATTCACCTATTACTTTTAGCTGTCCATTTTCGTAATATTTTTTATACGGGCCCTCCAGCTCACCATTTTTGTATTTATATTCAAAAAGTAGATTTTCCTGCTCGTCATACTCTTTATATTGACCATGTTTGTTCCCATTTATATAGTCACATTTCACAGCAAGACTTCCATTATCATACCACTCTTTATACTTGCCTTTAATTTTCCCATTTTCATATTCGCATTCTATATATACATGTCCGTTTGAATGCCATAATTTATATGGACCGTTATTAGGTTGATGACCTTCGAGAAACGCCCGGGCGATTGTTGTATAAATATAAATATGCTTTGTCTTATAGGGTGAAGTCATGACAAATAGGGTGTCATCCCTATATTTTTCAACAGTCTCTCCTACTTTATAAGTAAACCAAAAATCATCATTCCCTTTAATGTGTAATAGCGCTTTACCTGTTGTTTTATGTTCTATATTTATAACTTTTGCTTTTCGGCATTCATATTTGGCATATAAAGAATTAAATACCATTCTATCAAGATCGGTATCATCAGGATTTACCAGCAATGTTACTAAATATTCATTTTCGCCGGCAGAACTGTAAACTTTTTGCATCTTTTGCTTGTGGTTATGATATTTAAGGGTGTTTAAATTAATGAACAAATATAACTTAAATAAGTTATATTACACCATATGACTGGATGAATAGGTCAGCTATTCATCGGCCTAATTTTATGACTCTCATTCATATTTCGGTACCGCCATCGACACGGTTTCATCTAACGATTCTAAAATAGGGGGTATCTCAATCTCGCGTACAGTATTCAAAATATTTTTATGCTTTGTAGTATAATTACCGGTGTTATATGTTCGGGTGGTCGAAGGGTGTTCGCCTTCTTTTGTAGCAAAAATGGGATTCCAATAATAATAACCACCAGTTTATCATAATGGGTAGTATCCAATTTTATCGCTTTAATTTTCGGATGATAATCTTCTTGGAGTTGATTTAGACCTATTCTTAGATTAAAATATTCATACTGGTTAACCATAGTATAAATTACATCACCGATTTCGCCTATATCCTCCAAGTCATCATACTGCACATTATCCGTTTTAAACTTGTGAGTGAGGTCTCTCAATACTTCTAATATTTTTTCTGCCTTCATTTATTAACCTACAATATAATATTTATTAATGAACCCCATAAATGTCGCCTATTAATTGGTCATAAGAAAACGATTGTTCGAAACCACACCTTCTTCTGCTATAGAAGACACAACCTGTAATAGCAATTTGCTAACATGAATATTTTTTCAAAAATTTTTTTGTAATTATCAATGTCCATATTCCCGTTTCTTAAATAGATTATATTGGGGTTTTCTGGGTGTAATGAATAACCCTTCTGATATAGATTTTGGAACCATATATGAACCCGTGTATTAGACTCTTCTATTTGAGTTACTAAATATTCATAGGATGATTCAGAATTAAATGTTCCTACAACAACATAATGGTTAGAACAGCTTAAATTTTGCGATTCATGGTATATGAATTCATATCCAGGTACTTGAAACTTTTTCAGCTCATTAATTAACGTTGTTTTACCCGTGCATACTTTACCTACTACAAACACTCGAATTGTTTTGACCATTTATTAAAAAAAACAGTCTTTAAGTTACTTACACGCCATATGACTGGATGAATAAGCGCGAATATTCATCGGCGAGGTCTTTTATTGCGTCAAAATCACTACCGGGTGCTGGGTGCCGTTTTTCGTAGGATTCGTCGGCTTCAACGGTGATTATATCGGGATCGGCGACCCATATAAATTTACGATAATTAACACTACTTCGATGATTCCAAATTAATTTTTTAATCTGGTCGAGGGGATAGTCGGTCTTTCCTTCTATTGTTTCACATAACTTACTACAATGCTGATCGACGGCTTCAAGCATGACAGGATTCGGAATAGGGTGATAGACGATATGAACAACCGGTCGGCTAAACGGTTCTACCCCACGCTCAAATCGCTTCCACCATAAATCATAAAAATTCTCCAACATTTTAACATCACCCAGCATCCCACCATAACCAATACGTACCAAAATAGCTTTTAGCACCGCTGTTTCAGTCGGTTTCTCGGGTAATTCACAGTCATACATTCCGTCGTCGTGATATCTTAAAGTATCCCGAACACTACACCGACACATCCAATCTACCAGGCTAATAAGACGTTGATAGTCCCATTCAACCAGTTTATACCCTTTCGATAAAGCCATTAGCAACCATGACAACCATACATAATCCTCGGTAATAATGACATCTTCACACATAATAATCATCAATCGTCTCACTAGTTCAAAGGGTCGCAATTCCCACAACCGATGTGTAATCTCGACCGCTTCAGCCGCCTTTTTTCGCCTGACGGCTTTTTGGAGGGCTGATTTATAAAGTTCCACCACACCGGGCTTTTTACCCGCGCCAGCGGGTTGCGCGTTCCCGATATAGGACACTATATAAATGGGTTGATTGAATATGGCATACTTTGATGAGCGTAGCGTGAGGTTGATTTTAAATGCAAATGTGGATTTTGACGGATCGATATCTCTTTTAGCGACCCATTTAAAACCTGATTCTGACTCTCTTAGAAATACATTTTGGTCCATTTTTAATATAAATTGTATAATTATTTAATATTCAGTTTTCAACGTTTGTCCTGCGGGGTAAATCTGTTTTCAACGTTTGTCCTTCGGGACAAATTAGTTTTGGGTGTATAATTTACAGTAATTACTGTAAATTATTTTTTACCACAAACTAATTTTTTTATAACTATACTCGGGAAAGTGGCTGAATTTTGACTGTAGCTGCATATAAGTAGTAGGACGATAACAATAAAGCTGTTCAGCATAGGGAAGTAAGCACCGGAGAATATTTTGACTTTCGCCACAGGGATATCTCAATAACTGGTCCACATATTTCTCGGTTGGCATCGAACCACTAGGTGGTTTTTTCCACTCAACCTGGGTAATTTGTGGTACAAACCACTTTCCATCAATCTCAAGAGGCCAATAATTATCAATCTTATCAGCATCAACTTTCTCAATTTCGACTTTACTCCACGGGGTTTTATTTTCATCATCTTTCAATGCATCCTTGTATAGGTTATACAAGTTTTTAAAATCAATAAAATCTACCATTACATATGTGTCTGCCAACTCTGGCGATTCTTTTGCGATAATTCCGTAACTAAAACCAAATCCAAACCGAAAACCTTGCCGGATTAGTCTCATAGGAAGGCGTTTCAAATTTTTAGTAGTCTCGGCAAGTTGTTTGTCACGGTCACCTTGAAGCTGTTTTAATTTTTCATTCTGGTCATCAGTAAAATCAACATTATTTGTAAACTTGAATCCTGGTCCATAATCATCATCAAGTTCTCTCAAATGACGTTCGGTAGTAAAATAATCCCATAAATCTTTGTCTTTATCAAGACCAGCAAGTTTAGTTTCAAGTTCAGCCTTTTTTTCTTTACGACGGCGCGTTCGAATTTCTTCAATAACTGACTCTTGGTAGTCAATGGGCAGATTTTTGATTTTTTGATAGTCGGGCGCAGTCATTTTTTAAATTAGGCCAGGTAAGAGACTAAAAAATCAATTTTGGAGCTATCCATAAAATAACCCATTATTATGAGTTATTTTTACTTTGTAATTTTTCCAACTCATCCAACCTCTTATTCATACTATCTAATTTTTTATGTAGAGCATTAAATGCTATGTGTAATTTTTGGTCGAGCATCATAGTCTGATCATAAATGGCTTTTGGTCCACAATTAACATGCATTGTGTGATCTACCCTATATATCAAATTTTCTCCTTTTAATAAACTCATATAATTGTCAGGCAGTTGAGACATTTATTACTCTCTAATTTTTTAAGCCAAGTTACAAAGGCCGCGTCCGGCGACCATCTTGGATGAGAGGTGGCAGCACGTATTGACCCTGCACGGGTTGATTAATGTTTTCCGGTTGAGCCGGCGGTGGGACGCGGCCGTTTTTATCGGAATGGCTGTAGCCAAGTGGTACATTTGTGAATGATACCAGGGCAGCAAAACGCCGTAAATTATTAATCTGGAAGGGATAACCGCACGGATCATCATATTCCGCCGGCACTGCCGGCAGCCACTCCTTGAGAGGGTGATTGCACGGCAAGTAAAGATAAGGGTTGGTAACTTGGCGAAAGTCCGAACCGTCCGATTTTACAATCTTCATATAAAAGACTTCATCAGGCTTCATCAATACGCGCTGGGTGCAGTAATAAGTATCATCCAAGTAAACCGTACCCCAATCGTTTAATTCGATTTCTTGAGGGTTTTGGATGGGTTCCCGGTCAGCAACATACGGCACTATCGTCGGTACCATCAACATATCGATAGCATAAACTTGGTTGTCGGATTCAACGCAATTTCTCAGTGGGGTGTTAAATAAATCAAACCCGAGGATGCGCGGAAATTTATTGGTACGCGCGGTTTGCTGGAGCAGTAAGCTAAATTTCTCGGCTTCATCACAGGTCTTGATGTGGAATTTGGCTTCGACTGGATCAAAAGTCACGATATATTGGTAGCCGAGATGAGTACCGAGTTTTTTATAGATACCCTGTTGGAGGGAGGCCGCGCGCATGCATTCCTGGAGTTTATCGGCCAACTCGGAGTAGGTATAAGTTTTATTGGGAATAACTACCTCGAACTCGGCTGTTTCGCGGGATTCGGGAAGCTTTTCCTTGACCCAAAAACTCCGCGATTCGGCCGTCACGGTCGCGGTTTTAAGTGGTGGAAAGGCGATTGTTGAGGTATGAGTAAAAGCGGCAGCTGAATCCTTTTTCGGGAATCCGAAATAATAATACGCGCCTTCGTTCTGGTCTGAACCGGTTGCGAATCTGATCGCGAATTGTTGGTTGCCACGGATGGTGTATTTATTCGTCAAGCCATCAAACTGAACGATATATTGGATCCCGGAAATAGTGTTTGCGTTTAGGAGGTCTTGGAGTTCTTGCGCGAGCTGGAAGGGAGTATATTGCCCCGAGATTGACGCGAGATCGATGGATACCTCCCCGCCAGATTCCTGGATGATAAAATATCGCCCTTCAGTTAACGAGGGGCAATAATCGAGCGGAGTAATGCATTCTTCGGGCAATGGGTTGGGTTTGGTGGATGGTTCAGTCCAGTAGCCAGCTGAGAGTTGCGGTGGAATACATTTACAATCGGAGGGCAAATTATAGGTTGTCGAATCACCGAGCGTGGGGAACTTTGGCACCTTGAGAGGAATCGGAATATTAAATTCAACATTCTTATTATTACTCCAAATATCATGGTCGAAACGTTCCTGGGAACCGAGGCGCATTTTGGCGATTAAATAGAGCTCATTATTAAGCTCCGCGCGGTCGAGTAATTGAAGTTCAACCCATTCCAATTTCATCAACTTTTGTTCTTGTTTGTTGGTATCACTAGCTTTGATTTGCACACGGTCTTCTACGGTTTGATCGAATATAACATTTTCTCCGGAAGGTTGTGTCACCAAACCACCCACCGCATGACCGATATAAGTTCCGACAGGGCGTCCGCAAGCCGTATTTGGATCGCCGCGATTGGTCAGCAATGGTGTTTGAACCTTGTATGCTGTATCATATAAAATACAATCTTTTTGATTCATTTTATTTAAAAATATAACTATAAATTAATATTATTTTAATATAAATAATGGCTCCACAATATGCAGAGGATATAAAATTTATAGACACCCAATACAATGATATCGCGGCTCAATTAAAGGAATTAGATGCCAAGACACAGGCTCTAATTAAGAAGTGTGATTGCGAAGGCGAAAAAGTTGTAAAAGCCCGTGGTGATCTTGCGGAAACACAACAAACACAAAAAATCTTGGGAGAAAAGGAAAAAGTCATAAAACAACACCTGGCGGAATTAGCCGTGTTAAAGAAGGAACTTATGGACAAGGATAAAGATTGTACAAAAAAATTAAATGACCAATTAGAAAAATTTCAACAGGCACAAGAGGTGCATAAAAATGCCATAGAAGGTTTTAAACAAACAATAAAGGAACAAAAAGAAAAGATAAGCTATATACAAAAATCCGGCGACGGTGATATGCAATCCAAAATAGAAGCCTTGGCGAAAGAAAATGCACGACTAAAACAATTACAAGCCGAAAAATCAGGTCATGAACAGGCTCAGCAAGAAATTCAACAACTAAAAAAACAGTATAAGGAACTGGATCAAAAATATGAGCAAAGTCGCGGAGAATTCAAGTCTCGTATTGCTGATGCTCATAATACGGAAAAAGGATTGCAAAAAATTATAACCAATTTAAAGGCCCAATTAGAAACTGAAAAGGATGCTACTAAGAAACAACAAGCTAAATTAGGCGCCTATGAAGCAACAGAACAAAAAGATTGTACAAAAATAGAAAGTAAGCTTAATAGTTTACTGGCCAAATATGAGTCATTACAAAAGGAAAAGGAAGGGCTTGAAAAATTGTTGTCTCAGATAATAAATATGAGTAGAACCAATACTAGTAAAATAAGATTAGAATTAGATAAAATTATTAAAAGAGTAAATAAATGTTGATGTAATAATCACCAGTAATTACTAGTGATTATTCAATCTTCAAGACCTTTATCGATCCTGCCATTGTAAACTTAACCCACATAATACCATCCAATGGTGCCCACCCATTATGGGTCTCCACCTGATTTGCTAAAAAATCATAGTCCAAGACCTGTAATTCTTGGTCGGGATAATATTCGTGCGCCATCGTGATTTCGCATTCGCCGCTCTTTACATTTGCCCATAAATATTGCTCCAATGCCTCGTGGCTTACCCATTGTGTATGGGTGGGTTTGATGGCAATTTTAAGAATTTGGTGTGTATCCATCAATTTGACACATTCAATATCCTTGAGCGGAATAGTAACGGGATAATCATCGTACATAGAAACAATTTCCCGGGTTAACTGATAGTAAGTCTCAAATTTAAATGGTGTCTCTGGAAGTGAGTACAAATAAATTTCATGGTGCTGTATCGAGGCAAATTCGCTAAAGAAAATGTGTAATTGTTCAAGGGTCAAATATTCCGTGGTAAAAGGCTGAGACTCCCATAACTGGTTCAAAGTCATTTTAGGCTCGGCTGGTGGTTGGGGTTCGGCTGGTAGCTGGGGCTCGGGTTTATTTGACCCACGGCGCGCGCGGTCCATTCTTCGATAGTTCGCCCATGTTTTGCGGTAGATATCACCCATTTTATAGCGGTAAACATCGAAATTGTTACGGGTTTCTAACAAGGCATTTTCAATCAACTGTGATTTTAATTGTTTACGGGTGAGGCTGCTTTCAGTCTGAATTTCATGGGGTTGTTCGAGGTTTGTGTTGACGCTTTCGAGAAATGCAGCCTTTTTGAATAGATTGCATTCAATGTGAAGAAAAATGTTGAAGAGTCCCGATGTGTAGTCCATTATTTTATCTAACTAGATAAAATAACTGCAAATTCAATTTTAAGGAGAGAGTGCCTCTCCCCTTGAACCCCTACGCTACAGATTATAACTCTTATAAAATATTTGGTTATCTTATTAATGCCATAACACGGGCGGGCCATATATACCCCCTTTTCGTATAGTAGGCCATTTTTTCCGGCGGTATATCCCGAAACAACTTGATTTTTTTATACCAGGCCGGTTCGTTACGGTTGCGTTCCTTGTTGAGTAAAATAACCCGGTGGCACATCATTAAATCAGACCCATACACCCACCACGGTTTTGGTGGGTTGGGTGTCCGGGGTTCAGGCGGTGTGTTTTTATACTGGCACAGAGTTCCATTTTTTCGCCGCCGGTTCGTGGTCCATTCTAGGTAGCACGCTTTGATGTATTCACACAACGAATCCTCATAACGGAGCCACATAATCACGGCGGGATGGTTACCCCACGCGATTCGGTGCGCGCGTACTAATGCCCGGGCGGTTGTGTAATAATCACAAATATTACCCGAAAAAGGCTTGGGTATTAACGCATTAATTTTACGGCATACATTATATATCTGGGTCGCCTCGGTGATTTGTTTGTTGAGCCGACGAAAGTCTAATAACCGGGCATTTATGGTATAGTCCGGGTGAACTAAAAAAGTATTCACCATACTGACAAGTAACTTGATGTATGTTTAAAAACAAACATCAATTTTAGGGGGACCTCCGGGGTAAATCAGTTTTCACGTTTGTCCTTTGGGGCTAAAAAAATCTTCATTGTTTGCAATACAATGATATACTTGATTTGTCTTTTCAGTCAAAGTTTGAACCAATTTATATGACCTGGATAATTCTTTTTCATCATAAGAGGTCCATATACTTTGAATAAAGTTGTTATATTCATTCTTAATTAAAATAAGATTAGTTTCCATACTAATCAAAGAGTGATTCATTTTATCCAAATTATGAATATTGTACTGTTGCGATTGCCTATATAATGACAAAATATTACTTTCGTAATTTCTCATAGAATGAATATGCGTTAACGATTCATCAAAATCATCATCGGCCGTTTGTACAAAAAGTGACATGGCTAAAAAGTTAATCGAAGTTGATTCTAATTGAATGCTTTTAATTCGCTCATTCATTCTATGAAATTCATTTTGATCAACCTTAAACTTTGCTTCTTCCCTGGTCAATGCTTTGTGGGTCATTTTAAAGTAAAGAAAAACTATAAGTAAAATCAATTTTGAGGGCCTTATACTGTGCTCCATTCATATATCAACCTTTAATCAAATTTATGTTCACTCTCCATATATCGCCTATATCTACGGTACCCATAAACCACTCCGCCGACTAATAATAAAGCCGCAATCCCGAATCCAATATACATCATAGTATTATCTTTTTGTTTTACGGGGTCACCGTTACCGTCTCCGGTGCCATATATACAGGCTAATATAGGCGTTTTTACACCGTTTACAGTATTATACCCACGTTTTTCATATATTCCTTGAAGGCATTCCCCGTCGCGTTCAATTACGCAACAATCACCCTCGGCCGGATCGCGCGGTTGGCCGCATTCCTGAATGTAACAGTCAGACATTTATTTAATATTATATTTTTTACAAAAATCTTTAACTAGCTCGACTGGAATACCATAATCGCGCGCTTTTTGCGTTTTGGTGGACTCTGTAAGTTCTTTGGTGAGCAGCAGCGTAGTTTTCTTGCTCACGGCCGAAGTGAGTTCGCCCCCCTCCCGTACAATCCAATTTTCAAGCTCTTTGGACCGAAACCCCGTTACCACAACTTTTTGGCCCGTCATTTGGCCATCCTTTTTAGGTGGAGGCGCGGCAATCGTATCCCGCCGATAAAAAGTAATCCGATTATAAGGCGGTGGTAAATTACTTAGAAATTTTTTAAATTCCGGAAGCCCGTCAAGCACTAGATAAGCCGATTTATTACTATAACCTTCAATGGATAGCAATCCTTCAAGTGTAGGCGCGGCGGTGTCCCAATCAGGATAACGGTCCAAAAATAGTTGGATGCGTTTCTTACCCATCGTACGCCCAAATTCATTACTCGCCGACATCAGCGCGGCCTCCCCACATTTTTGAAGGGCCTCCCGGATATTATTATAAATCCGCGTTGCCATTTTTTGTTCGATTCCTTCTGCCTGCATAAAGTCCTCAATGGTACAATCAATAAGATCGGTTATGGTCATATGGCCGACAGTGACGCACCGTTCAATCATCTTTTCACCGAAAAATTGGCACCCAATTTCTTTGAAAAAGTATACCAAAGTTTGAAGGTGTTCATCTTTGGTAGAACCTACCGTCACAGCATCTTTACGTGTTTCATTCCACGCCCATTCACACTCCGGCATATCGGGCTCAGTGCCTTTAACTACTCCGAGTACATACGGAATCACATCATTACTTCGTGTTACCTTGATGATGGCACCGGCACCGATACAATTTTCCTTGACGAACGCAGCATTGTGGGCGGTCGCGCGCTTGATTTCTACTCCATCAATAAAAATCGGATCAAAAATAACAGTAGGTTTAAGATAGCCATCTTTTGAAATCTTCCATGCAACACGGTGAACGCGGGTGTCTTGGCCATCTTTTACAATTTTAAAGGCAATCGCATAATCCGGGTCATCTTGGTCAGCGCGGGTGTAAGGGTCATCACAAATCACCACCAAACCGTCAATATCATATTTTGACTCCTTAATACGTTGATGGGTAAGATCGGTAAGAGCCTGGTCGCTGAGGCTTGTAAGGCCTTGAAACCACACACACCGGCCGTCGCGGCGCAGTCGTTTAAGTTGTTCATACGGTCGCGGTTGTGGGTCCGCGCCGATAGTTTCGTAAGGAACAAAATCAATATATTTCAAGCGCGCGCGGTCGGGTGATTTGTGGTTGACGAGTCCAACAGCCGTAGTGCGCGCGTTTTTCGCCTCGGGGTTGGCCGCGCGATAACGGGTAAAATTGGCTTTGGAAATAATAAGTTCCCCGCGATACACTCCCGGTGATAGCTTTGGTACTGATAAATAATCCAACAAATAACTGACATCGCGCCCTTCATCCCCCGACCCGCGGGTATATAACCGCGTCGAGTTACCCACCACAAGCAACCCTGATAACCCGTCCAACTTATCCATAACAACATACCCACCGCAACGTCTTTTTTCGGCAAACCGTTCAATAATTCCAGTGCCTGATTTCGCCTTGTCTAAACTCGACATCCAATAAGGCAATCGCGTTTTGTCTTTATACCCAGCAGGGACTGAAATGCCCGTTTTTGGCTTCATTCCAGCCGGTAATAACTCGACAATGGTATCATATTCATCGTCGCTGACGCGCGGGCGCCCGTAATAATAATCCTTTTTTAACTTGTTGATGTAGGTTAAGAGTTCCTTAGGGGAAAGGGTTTTTGCGTATTCCATTTTATGATGATAAACCCACAACCATTATTTTCAATTTTGATTAAAATAATCGGTTAATCAACCGATTATTTATGGCCCGGGGCTTACCTGGGGTTGTTGATAAATATTATGTACGAAATTTTTTATATAATTATATATAAAGATGACTATAGGTTTGAATATAAAGTAACACAAAGCAAGAGGGGTTAAAAGTAAAATTATCATAACCGCTACCACAAATTCGGTTATGCCTGGAATACAAACAATAGTCATAATCATAAATATTAAATCAAGTTTAAGGGTATAATCCCTCCCGGTAACAACCACTGCCGTAATCATATACCATAGAAATACTATCAATGCCAACCATAAATGGAGACAAGTAGTAGTTTGTAGATTCCATGTATATTTGAAGAAAACTAATTTTTCATAACAATTATTCATAAAACATATATTCACCAACAATATACCAAAGATTAAAGTAATAGCGATAATTATCTTAATTTCATCATCATTACCAGACAAAAATAGACCCAAGCTAGCACCGCCAAATGCTATAACACTAATAACAGTCCAGCATAAACGTCTAACCCAGGCATCGCGCCTTTGATTCATTTTTTCCACTTCGTCCATTTTAGTGGTTGAAAGGGCTGGTAGAAATTTTTCAATTTTGAGTAATCGGTTAATCAACCGATTATTTGTTTGACGCGGTGTGCTGACGCCACGCGTTTTGAATAACGCGGGCAGCCTGGTTTTGATCTTCAGTATAAGTCGATGAATTATACCCAAAACGATACAGAATATCATCATTGTGTTGCTTAACTACAGATATACCGAGTTCACCTGCCATCTCATAAATGAGATCCTCTGCATACCCTGAAGAATCTAATCTGTCCAAGCAGAGCCCGCGATAGTCATTACAAGAACGATTAACATGCTGGGCTACGATACTACATAACTTATACCTCATCAAACCCTCTCTATTAAATAGGCCAGCTTTTGGAGGTAAAATGAGTGGATTTTGCCGGTTGTAATTTCCCAGGGAAAACATGCATTTGGGAAAATATTCATTGTAGGGGTGCGCCATCTTTTGAGTTATCGTTAAGGGAGAATTCGAAATCAATTTTGGGGGACCTCGCGTTCCCCCATAACCCCCTAGCGATAGAAACCTATAAATTAGTTTTCAGGTTTGTACTCCGGGACAAATCAGTTTTACGTTTGTACTCCGGGACAAATCAGTTTTACGTTTGTACTCCGGGACAATCAGTTTTACGTTTGTACTCCGGGACAATCAGTTTTTTCGAGCTACGAACCTGGTCTATAAGTAATAGTTCTTTATCCATATAATCCGGCCATTTTACGTGGTTTGTTTTATACCGCCTTGAATGTGAGGTCGCTAATCAATCTATAATTTGCCTTTTTACGTGGGTAAAAAAACATTGGTTAATACAACAAGTGATTTATAATTTACTTACACTATAAAAATGGTTGATTTGTCATCTATACCTAAATGTATGGTAGATCGTATGTATAACAGACTGGATGAACTTCAAAATTTAAATACGTCATCCAACATCAATCAAACTGATGCTTATAAAGATATTTGCGCTATTTATTGCAAGCATTTTGTTTTTGGTAATGTTACATGGGACTTTTTTGATTCATGGGGTGTATATATGCGATTATCTGATTCATACCAAAAGTATTACTTGAATACTCGGGATTTTAAGTATATAATCGACAAGGCGAAATTAGATATTGCTGATTATAGGATGAAAAATTAATATTTTATGGTTTAATTATACCATAAAATTGGTTGACTTGTGATATATGCCTCAAAATAGAATTAATTTAGGTTTAGACATAATCAAAAGTCGGGAAACGGCTACTAATCAGGTCTATAAGTAATAGTTCTATCTTCATCCACATGATATCCCGCAGTCACGAATAAAGAAATATCCATATAATCCGGCACCTTAACGTCGGTTTTTTTATTCCACCTTGCGTGGTCTAATAAATCTGCGCAAATATAAGCTATGTGATCATTTATCATACCAGAAAGATGGGCACATCGTAATTTATCATCAGCTATTTTATAATATACCTGCGCATCATGATCAAGTGGTGAAATAAAGGTTTCAAAATGAAGTAATACCAAGAGGCCATACAGGCATACTTTAAATAAAATTACAAATCCAAAACTAAGCTCGTTAAATATGGCAAGTACAAATACAATTGAAAAATATTTTAATAATTTTTCCCTACTTTCTTTACGGTAAACTACCGCTCGGGTCATTTCCCAATTATACCTAGAAAGATGGTTTATAGAAATTCGAAAATCGCGTAAAAATTTTGTGGTCTCCATTTTACTAGTAAAAAAATCTTAATGAATTTTCAATTTTTAGCGGTACTACACCCCACGTAGAGAGCAATTACCATTTCGCCAGAGTTAGCATGGTCTTTGAATACTCAAATTTTATACATCATAAAAATTTAGATATATAAATGTATCAAGCAATATTTTTATTTGTATTGTGTATCATTATTGTCTTGGCTATGGTATGGGGTTGCGACAAGAAAAGCGGGTTGATTTCGAGCCATGTAACACCTAAATTATTCGAGGAAGATTTTCGCCGCCAAAACAAGCCGATCGTTAATCCGCAACACGTTGTAGCTGACGGCGTATATCTCGGCCCGAATCCCGACGGATATAAATATCTGGGCTCCGATCCGTTGTTGCAAGAAATTTCGCCGCGATCGCACCGGTATGATGTGGACGAGGAGGCCTCGGAGGAATACTGGGACCTTTTTCATCGTCGAAACCAAGATTATACCTACGGTATGATGCCCGAGTTTTCAAATATTCCTGATGAAAATAAAGATTCCTACTTAATATTAACTGTATAAAGGAAATGAAACCACCGCGTTTGAATGCCGTCCGCAAAGACCAATATACCCGCTATTATGAAAAAATAAAAACTTTTCTGGTAAATACGGCTGCTATTGATTTTCCCGGCGAAATTGTCGAAGAGGCCGAACTAGAATGGAAGGATGATTTCTTACTGAGTCATCTGTTTTATCTACCTGCGGATATTGAACATATTTATGCCGATAAAGTGGCGTTTGGAGTTGCACTCAGTAGTCTTCGGACTTTTGTGGATCTTTACGAGCTTCATTTTGACAATTATTTTGGCCGCTATCGTTACTGCTGGATGATGTAGGCGCGCGTTTTTTATGCGCCAGGCAGTGTGGATCTTGACACTTTTTAATTTCACGGTTTAATCGATAATTATCCCCCGCGACACCACCAGCGCACCAACCTAAAACACCGGCTACCGCTGATACGAAATAAATACGCTTCATTTAAGGTATAATCATGCCTTAAATTTATAACTTTTTAATAATAAACTCGTTGCTATGGGTTTTAGGGACTGGTGAATATGCTTTTTGATAGTTTGGTAATGACCCGATGATTTGATATTTTTTACAGTCCAATTTCGCCACAATATCATCTACAGCCTTTCGTACTTCAGGCGACGATTTTGGGTCCAAATAATCATCAAAAACAATAAATCCCCCGCGCGCAACGAATGGTTCATAATTTTTCCAATCTGCAACTACACCTTTATACCGATGGTCACCGTCAATAAATAAGAGGTCTATCTTCGTCCCCACGGCTTTTAATTGCTTCAACAACAACCCATCGTGAGAATATTTTTTATGAATTGTTACAGGGTAATTGCGAGGATTGTTTTTAGTGATGGTTTCGCGCAAGGTAGCTTCCTGTGATTTGGTTCCTTTATAATGGGCAGCGGGTAAAATAAGAGGATCGACACATACAACACGCGACCTATAGGGGTGCTTCAACATTAATGCCGCGGAAGAACCAATATAAGACCCGATTTCAAGGTATGTTATTTCTCGGTCGGCGCCTAGCAGAGTGCGAATATCATACAAAACATGGCTGTGTTCGTGGAAATGTTTGGGGAATTGAGTATTGATTTGGTGTAAAATTTTACTTGATTCCGATCCCTTGATTAGGTCATCGAGTTCCTTCATTTTTATCTATCCAAACTCCTATAAGGCATTTTTATTGTAAAGTCGAAAAATTTCAAAAAAGATTCAACTGTTTGCAACCATTCTTGCTGGGTAGAGAAATGCTGCACAGTTAAATCATTCACACCATTTTTAGTAAAAATTATACTTATACATAATAAATCAAAGTCGAGTCTTAGGCTATATTGTTCATTGAGGTATATAATCAATGACTCTGATGTTTGATGGGTTACCGGAGGGCTTCCATTGGATGTTATTATAGAATTGAGCACGTCTTGCATTTTTTGGTCTTTGTGAGTATTTTTAATTATTCAATTTTAAGAATAAAATTATTGTTATTATAAATGGATGACAGAACACAGGCAAACATTGTAATCGGGATTGGTAGTTTAGTGATTCTTTTTCTACTATCACTTATCGTTTATATGCTAGTAAAGGCAACCCCTAAAGGAGGTGAAAAAATCTCTGAAAAAAGTTATTATTATTATTAATTAAAATATACAAGCCAATTGGCTTGAATATTTATTCTTCTTCATCATCCGCCATAGTATCCTCGTCAACCTCCGTCTCAGCACCATCATCAACATGGAAGTCCCAGCCTTGTTCTTGGATATATTCTCGATCCTCATCAGTTACTTCCAAAAAGCTACCCGTTTCAGGGTCTTGTTTACCGAAAACCATCGGAGGGTTATCATGGCCATCCTTGAATACAAAGAACGTTTCTGGGTCTTGCAAGTTCCCAAACTTGTTGTGATTGATGGAGACATCTTCACCCTGTTGTTCGGGTTGAGGTTCAGGTTGAGGTTCAGGTTCAGGATCGGCCTGGACTGGCTTGCGAGGGGGAACGGCAAGTTTCGTTTTCTGGGTTTTGAGATGGGTACCGCAATATTGTTCACCGGCCTTGCAATTCTTTCCACAAGGCTGCCCCTTACGCGCCGAACGACCGGTAAGAATCATTTGGCACTTTGGCTTTTGCTTTGGGGATGCCTTTTTGCGTGTATTCTTAGGCTTGCTTGCAACCGTCTTTTTCTTCGGGGATTCAACGGGCTTTTCGGCTACGGGCTTTTCGGCTACGGGCTTTTCGGCTACGGGCTTTTCAGCTACGGGCTTTTCAGGAGCCGGCAATCCAGTACCGCAACTCTTGAAAATAGCAACCAAATCATCAACCGGAACGTTGGTCCTATTCGACACAGCATCGAAAAAGGAGCCGAGTTTGACGGCCAAAACCGAGTCAATGGTTTGTTTGGCCGCAGGAGTATTAAAAAAGTCACCGAGGCAAACAACAAAGCTGGCTTGAAGAGCGTTTTTGATATCAGTAGTCATTGTTTCTTTTTATTGGGTATCTGACACAAGGATGAAAATCAAAAATCAATTTTTGTGCGTTGTGCCTCACACACGCTAATTATCTGTGTATATAAAAGCATAAGCAAACTCTATAATTAGAAATATGAATCAAGCAGATACATTATATGAAGAAGGACAATACCGGGCGGCGCTGGAAATATATAAAAAATACGATGATTATTTGAGCCTATATGGGCGCGGAAAATGTATGATGGAGCTCGGAACAACCACAGATAAAGATCTTATTTTTACAATGGTAATGGCATACATCAAAGAACCCGACTATCTTGAACCTATCGGCGATTTAATTTTATATTTTAATACGCGTAAAAAGTATCATTTAGCCTATATGATTGGCGGTTTAATTCAAAAGTTTACGGTGCCCGTAGACCCCAAATATCCCCTCAAGCAAAAATATTATGATTATCAAATTGAATTAGAGATCGGTATTGCGGCTTATTATACCGGTGCTGAATTTGAATGTTTTAAACGCATGGACCATCTATTAAACCGCGATCTTCCCCTACACATCAAGCGCTGCTTCACAACCAATCAAGCATTTGAGGTGAAGAAAATAGCCGCTCTAAAGGAAGAATACCCTCAGGCGAAAATAGCCCAGATTATGAACAACTCGCTCAAAACAAATATTATACTCACTATTACAAGCTGCAAAAGACTGGAATTATTCAAGAAAACAGTAAACTCGTTTATTAATTGTAACCTGGATTATCGACTCATCAAAAAATGGATTTGTATTGATGATAATTCAACCGAAGAAGACCGCGCGGAAATGTTGAAATTATATCCCTTTTTTACCTTTATACACAAAACGCCGGAAGAACGGGGCCATATTAAAAGCCTGAACCGCATTGTCGACCATATAGGGGAGCACCCAGAGATTGATTATGTGTTTCACCTTGAAGATGACTGGACTTTTGTTAAAGAATCACATTTTATTTTGGATGCTCTCAGTATACTAGAATCCGATGCGCATGTTGGTCAAGTATTAGTTAATCGACATTACACCCAAGATATCGATGCCCATAACAGTAATATTTCTGGTGGGACTGAGCACGTGTCTTGCTTTGGCGCCGTAAAATATATTCAACACGTTTATCATCCCGCCAATACCCACGAACATTACACTTACAATTCAACCCTCCCCACCCATATTAATAATACTTATTGGCCGCATTATTCACTGCGCCCGTCAATCACCCGCGCGAGCGTTTTTCGCGAGCTTGGTCATTTTAGCGATTTTTACGGGCATTTTGAAAATATTTATGGTTTGGAATATGTGGCGCGGGGATACTATAGTGTATTTTTTCCGAATATATATTGCATCCACACCGGGCCAAAATCAGGCGAACATTCTGGTATTCCTAATAGTTATATATTAAACGGACAGCAACAATTTCAATGGTCGGCACCGGATCCGCCGAAGATTGAAGGGTTTAAGTTTATAGCGGGTAAAGATATAATAAGTGATGACGCTTTAACCTCAACCGCGCCGGACATTGATGAGCTACGCGAATTGGGAACCAACCCGCTTATAAAAGTAATCAGTACCACGGGTAAATATTCCACACAAGCTACTAAAAATTGGGTTACTATCTATCAACCAAATAAAAAATTTCCATATAAAACAGGCCTCTACACGCGTGAAATTGAGTCCTCAACCTACTATCAATTTCTGACTGAACCCTACACTACCCAGCTAGCCGAAAAGGCGTCCCTGGATTGCTATTATAAACATAAATTTTATGGGGCCGCGCTTCGTATCTGTAATCTTTTAATTCAAAATACTCCTGGTGATGATGTGCGGCTGCTACAAAACCGAGAATACATTACAAAAGCGCTAGCTGATTCAGATCTTAGCACCGAACTTGTCGAATATAAACAACCGAAGAATCTCGTAGGAGTAGCACATGATTTGTTGGCGACTTGCAGCCATGATGCTTTTTTTATATACTCTCCAGGCAAAACACTATCAGACGTTAAAAAACAGTATATCAAATACAATGATTTTTATCCTGATTGGCAAGTATTATTACTCCCGGAAGGAATGATACTCAATAAAGCGGCCGCGCTGGAGATGGTTCGTCATAATATTACCACAAAAGATCAACTAATAAAGAGCGAATTAAAAGTCGTAAACCCTGCTATGATATAATAACTTGTATGTATTAAATTAAGTAGTGCTCGGTCCGCAGGGTAGAACCAGCGCGAGAAAAACTGATTTTTACCATAGTTTTTACAGCAAAAAAACCTAAAAATGAATGATGCATTTGAGGAAGAGTTTGTTGATGCTATATCCCTCGAAATAATGAATGATCCTATAGTATTGGATTGCGGGCATTCATTAAACTATGATTCAGTTTTAATTTGGTTTAAAAAGAAAGATACGTGCCCTTTGTGTCGAGAGTCCGTAACACGATTTGCTCCAAATATTTCATTAAAAAATATTATCGGATATTACGCCCGAAAAAATAATATTAAATTGCCAACCCCTGTACGTTCAATACCTATCCCGGACCTTGGCCAGATTTATGAGATAAATAGGGATTTATTAAAATTCGCCAGGTTGGGACGTCTACCCCCATTACAGCATTTAATTTCAAAGGGCGCAGATGTACACATACAGCATTTAATTTCAAAGGGCGCAGATGTAAACATACAAGATGAATATGGGTGCACTCCTCTTCATTATTCTTCATTAAAGGGTTATTGTTGTATTACAAAGACATTCATAGAGGAGGGCGCTGATTTAAATGTACAGGATAACGATGGATGCACAATCCTACATTGTGCAGCTGAGAATGGATGTATTGAGTGTATAAATTTATTGATAGGGGGAGGAGGAGATATCGATGTAAATACGCAAGATAATGATGGGTGTACCGCGCTACAGTATGCTATACACAACCATGGTAATAGTAAATGTATTGAGATATTAATTAAGGCGGGTGCCGATGTAAATACGCAAGATAATGATGGTTTAAATGCTCTTCATTATGCCGCTCAGGATGGATTAATTAAATGTATTGAGATATTAATAAAAGCGGGTGCCGATGTAAATACGCAAGATAATGAAGGTTGTACTCCCCTCCATCATGCTGTATACTATAATTACAGTGAATGTATTTCCCCCTTAATTAAAGCCGGTATCAACATAGATAAGGAGGATAACGATGGATCAACGGCGATTAATTATGCCATCGATAGTAATAACATAAAATGCATTCGAGCCATGTGTGAGACGCCTGATTTTTCCAATGAATAAACTTTTTTCGCGCTTACACAAAAAACTGATTTGCTCCGTAGAACAAACGTTAAAACTGAATTTTAAACCCTCAACCTTGGTTTATAAAATGCACCTACATCATACTCTTTATGAATTTTTACAAGCCAACCCAAATTATAATCCAAATTATAATCCAAAATCCATCCTTGGATGGGTGCAGCAAAATTATACGAATGATTGGTATGATGATGATTTACTGTGCGGGTTTTGCGTGCTTAATTCCATGCAAGACGCGGCAACTATCCAATATTGCTGCCGCAAGTTTATGGGTAAATATAAAATGAAACATAGTTAATTATTAGTCATAATTATGGCTAATATTACCAGCTCACGCTCACAATTAAATCCGGATCGCCCGGTGGTTTACACCCTTTAAACCAAAGTCGGAAATTATACCGAGGAAAATTAGTCTTTAGGTTTTCTACCATATATGTGACAGTCATTTCGTCCTCAAAATATGAAGGCATTTCTTCGCAAATCTGAGTATAATCATTAAAACCGTCCCGCGCGCGGGACACAATACCCTTTGAAATTTGAGGAATCAGCGCGTCAATAAATTCTTCCATAACTTTTTGACGTGCTTCATTGGTTATTATTTGTATGTCTTTTATATTTTCAGGCTTGACTGTGCCGCGCCGTCGACCAAAAAGTTTTTTAAATATCATTTATTGACATCATTATTTATTAAGTCGATGTTCCTCATAATAAGGCAATTCGCCGATATTTCTGAGCCAGACTGTATAATTTTGAACCGAGACCAGTTCGCGTTCAAGTCGGAGCGTAAGATGTTTGGGTACGACATGGCTTACTTTTTTTGTTTTAGGATCGCGAAGCCCGCGGCGCTGAATGTCTTCTATGGTTTGTTCAAGGGATTCTTTATCGTGCAAATAGCGGGTGTTTATCATTTCCGTCACCCGTGAATCCGCGGAGGATTCTTGTGTGTAAATCGTATCGACGCGACGCTGGACGGATTTCCGAAATTCATCGTTATACCATTCAAAGACTACAAAAACAGGCATTTGTTGTTGGAAAATTTTTTAAGCCTTTACCTTTATTTTTTAATAAATAATTCTGTCATACTATAAATGACAACCTCCATCAATAATACCATGTCTCTATTCGAAGAATATAAAAATGTAAATGAAGCTGATTATTTGGCATACGCTGATACCATAGATTCTCAGCCCTATAAAGAAGCTTTATTTGCTATGCAAACATGGGATGAATATAAAAGATTTAGCATTGACACAGTGTCCCAGTATAAATTTGAACAATTTTCAGATAAGGATTATTTAAATGTATATGACGAATTCACTACTAGTATAGTAGTTCTTCAATTGAAAGGTTTTGAACAATTGATTAACAGTACTAATGAAGTATTAGAAAGGAGTTTAGCAAACCCTGCACTCAAAGACCAAGAAAAAATCATCGTTGAAGAAAAAAAAGAAGATATAGAGAATGAGGCTGGTGAATTAATGGAAGACTTTATAACTGCATATAATACCAAAACTGAAGAGTTTATAAATTTACCCCCTACCCCTTCTGGTCGATTTATTATCAGTCATGCCTCTTTTAATGATCAGTTAAACCGAATTACTGATTTGGATGAATTAAAGAATTTTTGGGAATCATATAAATCCTTCTATGATACAGCAATAGCAAGTCTTGAACAAATGTTACCTATCGCACAACAATTACAAACTCCGAAAGCATCCAGCGCAATTAATTATTACCATCAAATTTTATCTACATCAATGAATGTTTCAACACATAAAGCCCAATCTAAACGCGCCCAAATGTGTTCCACGGGCAACGGCTGGATATGGTGGATTATTGTTATTCTTATCTTGTTGTGCTTGCTGGGCTTTACTGTTTACTGTAACGGGAATGGTAAAGGTAAAAAATCCGGGCGCCGCGCGTCTCTGTAAATATACGCAAATATACGTATATTTATTAAGCAGAGAAGAACATTGTACTATAATATTTTTTATCTATTAAAGCTACTTGAACAAAATTAAGGTCAGTTGTAGTCACAATAACTGGTTTTGTTGGATCGAAATTAGGATTTGGTGCATTTTTATCCCATATACCATGTACACGCGAAACTCTTCTTACCCAAATTGCATATTCAGGATTAAAATCGCGCATTTCTTTATGACCATTAATTACCGATACTTGAATTAAATTTTCTCGCCCGTTAAATCGTCCATTTTGCGACCGGGGGAAATCAAATAGACTTTGCCCAGCCCGTAAATAGTTTAACAGTGATTGATCAGCCAACCAAGTAGTTAGGGCGTGTGGAATACGATCCAGAGTTTGCGACTTGACATCACGTTCAAACAAATCTACAGTCTCTTCTGCACCCTCAACCGAGCTGTTTAATAATTTACTGTCAACGTCTATTAGATAATATTCATAGGGATAATTCTCTATACTAATTTCTTCTAAAAAAGAATCGTAAAGTATAAATTCTTTAGATGATTCGGACCATGGAATTTTACGTTCAATGCATATACGAATAGGCTCTAGATGTTGGGTAAACAGAGGAGGATCATACATACAATTATACATGCACAATTCACTTATATATTCACCAGGTGCAAGTTTAATACATCTTGCGTTGGTGGTATCAATATCGTCTAAATTGATATTGCTCATTTATTGTAATACATCCTTTAAATTATATCGTTGGCCTACCCATAAAAGAGACTTAGTTTATATGGTTAAAACCATGATTAAGAAGAGTATAATTTTAGTCTAATTAGACTAAAATTCATCCAGAACTTCGTCCCACATTTCTTTTATTTGCTGATTTTGATCGATATGCAAACATATATCATCCCAATCAATGCTCTTTACTTTTGATGTATCCCATCCATATTTTATTACTTCCATTACACCAGCAGTAAATACAGGGGAACTATAAAAATAAGTATGCAGGGCATCGTAAACCACGTCCGAACTAAGAATCGGTGGATTTGCACAATAACATCTATATTTATCCCATATTATGATCACCTTTTCAAAGGCATGCAATACAAAGCGAACAGGAATATTTGTACCCGCCTTTCGCGTGGTTTCTTTCCATAATTCTATAAAAAGCTTATCGCCACGCAATGATTCTAAACTCTTCAAAGGTATTTCAATAGTAAAATAGTTTTCAAGGTAATTTTTGTACTGTTTTTCGACATCCATTATTACGGTAAAAGATATTGTTATTATTTTTTTTAATCAGTTTTCTCCTATAAGATGGAGGAAAATTGATTTTTTTCTTTCGTCCCAGGCCCATATCAAAAATGGCTAATTTGGACTCTTCACCTTCAAACCCGGAATACAAGTATTACGTGGCAGCTCGGGAGCAAAATATTTCAAATGAACAATACGAGCAAAAGTGTGCTGAACGCGGAATGACCCCCAAAGAGTATTACGAATGGTGTGAGGAACGCGGAACAACTCCTGAAGCTATGGTTAGATTTAAGGGCATTTCTGATAGCTTAAAACAAGCGTATAAAGTAAAAGCCAGAAGAGAACATGTTTGTAATCAATGCTATGACTGTCAAACACGGCGAAAATGTGAATATTGTTGGTGGCCAAACCATTGGTAAATAATCCTTGATTAAGGATTACTTATCGACTTACAAGGAAAATTGATAATATAATTTAAAGTTTAGAGAATATAAGACAAAATGGATACTAATACAAAGGCTACCAAATTTTATAATCTTGTTAAAGATATCTATGAAAATGATCGATTATTTGATTATGAAAGGCGTAGACGCCTATATAATGTAATGATTATTGAATTTGGTCATAAATCTGATAGATCAGATCCTAGACCTGAAAATATTTTACCCAACGGAACAATGAAATAGTTATTTCTCCCATAATTATGGGATAAATAGTTGTGTTGTAAAAATATAAATTTAAATAGTTCGTTTAATTTCATCAAGGAATATATTCTAAACACTTTTTCGCTAGGGGGTTTGGGGGGGAACGCGCAGGTCCCCCCAAAATTGATTTTTGATTTTCATCCTTGGCCAAACAAACAAAAAATTATCAATAGCAATCATGGTTAAGATTTTCATTTACTGTCGTGTTAGCTCCAAGCAACAATCCGAGTGGAATAAGGGTCATATTTCGCTTGACGTCCAAGAAGCTGCCATCCGCCGATGGTGCAGGTCTCGTGGAATTGATACCCGCGACCTTGTGATTATTCACGAGGTTCGTTCCGGGGCCTCGGCTTATCGTCAAACCAAACTTCGTCAAGTGATTGACGATGCTGACGAAGGTGATATGCTCGTGGTCTATAACATGTCTCGCTTTTCCCGAAATGTGTTGGATGGATTGGTGCTTATTGATACCTTGAAATCCAATGGGGTGACTTTTTATTCGGCTATGGAAGATGTTGCTTATGATACTAGTGCTCACAAGCATCTCATCCGTATGACTCTTTGTATGGCCCAGAGTGAGTCTGAACAAATCTCGGAACGCGTTCGTGCTAATATCGCCTTTCGCCGCGGCCGAGGCGATGATATTGGTAATCCTGCGTATGGGTATGATGCGATTCGCCAGCCGAATGGTGCCCGCAAGTTTATCCGAAATACTGCGGAACAAGCCATTATTAAAAAGATTGTTGAATGGGCGCGAAGGGGTAAGCCCGCAGCCGATATCGCGGCCAAGTTGAATAATGACCGCCTTAAAAAGCGTGGTAAACCCTGGACTAGTACTGGGGTGCGATCCGTCCTTCGATCGCAAAATGTGAGCTCGCCGCGCCGACAGGCCAAAGTAGTCAAGACTACTACTAAAAAGGCAGCCGCAGTCAAGCGCCAAGAACGCCGGAAGTGTATTTATTCCTTGCGCCCGGTGAAACATTAATTTGTAATATTTTATAATCGGTGATTACCGGTTATAAATTTAGGCAATACGTTGGATTTTTAAAGATACTCTATCCATAACAGCTTGGGGGGACGCCAGAAAATTGGTCATCGCCGCGATTGCTCTGATGTTTATATTTAAACCAGTGGTTAACTCAATAATAATTTGAGTATGGATAGATGTTTGATCAGCTATGCTACCAATCCGTAGATTGGTTCTACTGTTAGTTTTTGCGTCAACTTGCAAATCATTTATATATATTCTTGATATAATCTCCCAGTCACCGACATCAAAATCTCCTATATCACCAGTAATAAGAGCTTGCAAGTCAACTGAAATATCATATGTGCCATCTTCAGGCACGGTGAATTGTGTCTGATTTGATGATTGGGTAAAAGTCCATCCACTATTACTAACTTGATTATTAAATGGTAATGTCGTCTCGCTATTATTAGGCAGAGTAACATTGCCATTATCAATTACACATAAATAATTCGAAGCAACGCCTTCACCAGCCGGACCACGCGCACCTCTAGGGCCTCGCGCGCCCGTCGGCCCTGTAGCCCCACTACCGGTATCGCATTTGCTTTTCAATAAAGGAAAAACGTCAATTCCATTGCATCCTGAACAGCTCATTTATATAATAATTTATACAATATGACCTAATTTTTCCGCATATGCACGCGAATGGCCTTCGGAAATAGAATGAAGTTGATGAAGATAATTAATCTCTTTTTCCCGTATGGATTCGAGGTGGCTAATTTCCAGGCTGCGTAAACGCTGCTGGTGCGCATAATCAATATCCAACTGTTTTTTATAGAGCTCTAATTCCAGTTCTTTTTTCTTTTGATAGGCGCCGAGCTCAGTCAAATCCAGCAGCTTTATTTTATTTGCGATCGTATCATTCATGTTACCGAGATTTGGGCCCAAAAAAGGAATGCATAGCGACGTAATTGACCCACCCGGCGCGGCTGGTAGAGGTATAATGGGGTGCGCAACGGGTGGCTGAGCGACCGGTTGTTGTATAGCTGGTGGTTGAATAAAATGTTGCTGGTGGGGGATAAAATTCATTTATACTCTAATTAAAATCCACCACAACATTTATACGATGACATAATCCGAAAAATCGTGTTTGCTCAAGTTGTGATTATAGGTGGCTTGCTTGATGTACTCGTCGATTTTATTAAAGTCTCCAAGCTCGAAATCTTCATCGATAATCTGGTTTTGTTTGATGCCGAAAAATAGGCGTCGAAGCAACACGGTGGAATGGCACCATGTTAAGGTCTTGTTTTTCGTTCCGGGTTTAAAGATAATATAGTCCCCAACTTGAGGCGGAATATCTTTGAGGCAGTCAAATTCGCGTGCATCGAATGGGGTTTTTGTTTTTTCACCTATAACTTTTAACGGGTATAAACTAAACCGTTTTTTACTAAAATGCCACCCCCGAATAGTAAACCCATAATAAGTGGAATAACATAACTTAAAGTCGCCGTCATCGTCTTTAAGATCAGGTGAAAATTTACCATCTTTATAGACTCCAATCACATTTTCCTTTTTATAGACGATTTTGGCGACCTGATCGAAATATAAACTATTCATTTATACTGAAAATATATTTTAATAAATATATTTATTCTTGAGAATTGCATTTTAATCAAGTTTATGGTAGTATAGGGGTATGTTAAAATGAATATAGATTTTAGCCGTAAGATATTTCAATGGTTAATTCGATTTTTCCCACCAGCCTATCTTTAAACAGCCTATATTCATACAAAACCTTTTCGTGGTCATGACCTAAAGCTGATGCTCTCCACCTTACTGTACCCATATAACTAGCCTCCCTTAATAAAGATCTGATTCGGTCAATCAATGGGTTTACATCATAGTCTTCTAATCTATTAAAATATTCAGATAATATTGGAAGAGATACATATTTTCTATATGTAAGTTGATTATACCCATCGATTGCCCTTTTTTTAATATATGCGTCTAGACCATCTTTAATTACGTGATAACTTTTATCCACCCATTCTTCCATCATAGCTTTTCTTTTTGATATTTTAAGTTCAGTCGACATTGGAGTGAATTTACCAGCTAACGCTCGGGCTTCTTTGGCTGATATAAAAGAGATTTCAGTAAGTTTTAGGTTGTCTGGTGGTCGTGACATTTTAATTTTAATCCAGATAAATAAACAAATTCAGTTTTGGGGGAGCTACGCGTTCCCCCTTATCGGGGGGAAAGCCCCCAGAACCCCCTAGCGACAAAAATATGGTAATAAATCAGTTTTTGTCCCTATATAAACCCCTCCTAAGAATTTTTATTTTTAGGCCTCCTAATATAATCTTTATTCTACACCCTATACCCCGGGGTCTCCGTGATTCCCATGGAGAACCTGGATACATAATTATTCTTGGCATTTATATTAAAAAACATTTTTTTAAACTTCGATACTCCAGCAATCCGATTCAACACCGGCAAAATCCACTCCATACACCATTTTGATAACATTTATCGCCTAATTTTTAGTATCCAATAATTCTTTTAATTCATCAGTCAATACCATATCTATAACTGTTTTACCTTCCCAATTTTTAATATAGGGGTCTGCGCCAAAATCCATTAACAGTTTAAATAATATATTCAAATTTCTATCGTAAGATCCATGGGCAACTGTTAAATGCAAAGGAGTTGCCGTAAATCTTGATCCCCCGTTTAATTCATTAGGATCGAGACCCCAAACAAGTAATAAATCTACCATAAATTCATTTCCTTGATAGCAGGCTATTCCCAGGGGTGTAAAGTAATCATCACCGCAAACTATAGATTTAGCCCCATTTCTCAACAACATTTTAACAAGTGTATATCTTTTCATATAAACCGCCAAGTGAAGAGGAGTATATATATCCGCTTTACATTCAAATTTTGTATTAATATCTATACCAAAATCAATATATAATTGCAGAGCTGCTGGAAGATATTTCATAATGGCTGACTCGATACTATGAATGTCGAAATCATGTTTTACATCATCTTTGCGAGCCTTTAACTCTTCAATAAAATCGATTCTTCCCCTTTTAATTGCACATTCAACCATTTTTGTAGTCACTTTTAACTCTAACATATTTATAGTATCAACCGATAATAAATCATGTTTTGGACCCACGGTAACTTTTTCAGTATATAAACCGTATATAAAATCTTTAATATATTCACAGTAAACATATTTCCCATGCTTATTATCTTTATGTAAGGTAAAATCTAAAACTTCTCTAACCCAGTAAATTTGGTCTAAATATCTACCGTTATTAAGACACAATATTTGACCTTTTTTGTCGATTAAATTATCAGATTCATTAACT
>Ga0209578_10000927_pt1 | contig 29991 bp, 31 predicted proteins | sample tdAd472_FD_187127 | JGI IMG/M metagenome (GOLD analysis project Ga0209578, IMG submission 187127) | Marine sediment microbial communities from the Atlantic coast under amendment with organic carbon and nitrate - tdAd47.2 (SPAdes)... | ecosystem: Environmental > Aquatic > Marine > Coastal >...
CCCACTTCCGAAACGTCCGGCTCATCCCTGACCTCTGGCCACGCTGATTCTGAAACACGATCCATCCACGCTCGAATCCTCTCGACTTCACCCCGGAAAAACCAGGTCAAACGAGGTATCCGGACAGACTCCTAGTCCCTAATCCAGATCCTAAGGATGGTACACCGGCTGTCGCCGGCCCCTCTTCCGCCGATCTCGATGAGATTGTCAAAGTCTGGAACGAGTCCGGGCTGGTGCAATGCAGGAAGCTTACCGACGAACGCCAGTCGACACTGCGAAGTCGTCTGGCTGACGATGACTGGCGGGAGTCCTGGCGGGTAGCGATCGACCGAGCGGCTCAGTCGGCATTCTGTCGCGGAGAGAATGATCGCTGCTGGCGGGCAGACATTGACTGGTTCCTGAAACCGGATTCAGTCACTCGCATTCTGGAGGACAAGTATCACGGACCAAGCGAACAGCCTGGCAACTCCGGCTCGGCTGAGGATGACGTGATGGCTCGCCACACGGTGGAGATTCTTGCCCGGAAACGGGCGGAACAGGCCACTGACGGAGGGCCGGCCTGATGGATCAATTCACGATTGAACGACTGCGGCGGGCTGCTACTCGGGCTGGCGAGTACGAGCCGATCGGCTCGCTGCTGCTTCAAGCTGACGGAATCGATGACGTTGCCAGCATCATCAGGCCGGATCATTTCGCTGGCGAACTACTGCGCATGATCTACACCGTACTGTTGCGTTTCCGGCGGTAAGACCAGCCAACAACGGCGGAGGCAGTTGCGGCGGAGCTGGGATCGCAGGAGAGCATCGTCGACGCTTTGCAGCAGTCACTGGAGGCAGTTCCAACCGGACTTCATGCGGAGCATTTCGCACGGCAGGTGTTGGCCGGCTGGCAGTCGCGGTCGTTTGCTCAGGCCGTGGCTGACACTGCGTTCGAGCTGGAACAGGCTGATCATGCTCCCGATGAGGTGATCAACCGACACTGCAGACGGATCGAGCGGCTGCTGGATTCCGAGACGCCCGACAACGACGGGAAACTGGAAGACCATCTGCTGTCAATGGACGAAGAAGGCGTTGAGAGATTCACGTCTGGAGTCAGCGAACTCGATTTGCTGATGGATGGCGGTTTCGGGGCTGGACAACTCACCGGTGTCGGGGCTCGCCCGTCTGTTGGAAGAACGGTTTTCTGCTCAGGGGCGGCGCTGGCTGCGGCACGTTCCGGCATTCCGGTGTTGTTTCTCAGCTTTGAAATGACGGGCCGGGAGATGGCGAAGCGACTGTGCGATCAGTTTGGAATCGCCGGTCACCATGATGTTGAGCCTCTGAACGAGCTGGCGGAGTTTCCGCTCTACATCAGAGAGGCGGCAGGATGGACCATTGACCGGGTTGAGGCAGAGGCACGGCGGTACAACCGGCGACACGGCGTGAAAGTGTTGTTCGTGGACTATTTGAGCCTGGTTCGCGCTCGAGACGCCCGACTGCCTCGCTACGAACAGGTCGCGGATATCAGCCGGAGTCTGAAGCTGCTGGCACTGCGCACGGGGCTGGCAGTTGTTGCTGCTCAGCAACTCAACCGCGAAATCGAAAGGCGGCAAAGCCGGCGACCGATGATGAGCGATTTCCGGGAGTCAGGCTCAGTGGAGCAGGATGCCGATGTGCTCATCGGGCTGGACCGCCCCGTTCGCCCGGATGAAGGCGACCAAAAGGCAGGGCGACTGTTCCTGATGAAAAACAGGCACGGCGAAACTGGCAATCTGCCGCTCCATTTCGACCTGAGCCGGCGACTGTTTTCCAGTCCTGAGCGGTGGCCGAATTTCGGAGCAAACCATGGGGAGCGGGCGTGAGCGTCTCGCCTATGTGCTGTCTCACGATTCCTCGTCAAGCGTGCGCGGCGCCCGTTCCGGGTTCTGGTTCAGTTCCAGGCCAACAACATGACACAGCTTCTGAAACGTTCCAACTCGGAGATCCTTGCCGTTCATGAACTGGGAGAGGGCGCTCTGCGGAATGCCAGTCACTTTTGCGAGGTGGTACTGCGTCAGTCCGGCTGCTCGGATCGTTTCTCGAAGTAGTTCTGCGAAGTCCACGAGCTCACCGTTCGGCAAGAGAATCTCTCTGCCGTCTTTCAATCGAACGGTTGTGCCGGTCTCAGGGCGTGTCGGTTGCTTCTTGGCCATCTCGTCACTGTATCGCAAAAACGATTGACCGGCGTGATATCCGGTTTACGATACATTGCATTGCCGATGCATCGTATTGGCGATTTGTCTCGTGTCGAGTCCATTTAGCAGGAGTGAGGACGATGCAGCAGAACGACGTCTCAGTCAGAGTGATCGATCGGAAGCGGCGATTCTTTTACATGCGGGCCGAACTGCCGGATGGATCTCGGCAGGAGCGGTCGACCGGCATCAGGAACGGCGGCAAGAAGCAGCGCCGAACGCGTCGCTGCCGTGTGGGAGGCGGAACTACGCGAAGGCAGGTACAAGAGCCCGTCGAAGGTGACGTGGGACGAATTCACGGAACGCTACGACCGTGAAACGCTGTCTGGGCTCGCCGATCGGACAGGGCGCAAAGTTTGGGGCGTGTTTGGGCTCGTTTCGGAGATTCTCAAGCCGCGACGCCTGGCAGAAGTGACGACGGAGCGAATCAGTCATTTCCAGACCGTGCTTCGCGAACGCGGCCAGGCGGAAGACACGATTGCCGGCAACCTGGCCCATCTCAAGGCGGCCTTGCGGTGGGCTGAGAGCATTGGGCTTCTGCATACAGCGCCGAAGATCATCATGCCGAAACGGACGAAGGGCGGAAAATCGATGAAGGGCAGGCGTTGGCCGGCGAAGAATTTGACCGGCTGCTGCTCAAGATTCGCCCGGTCTGTTGCGGCCCGCTGCTGAAGCGGCGGACGCGGTTGGTCCTGCAAGCCATCAGGGACGCCCGTGGTTCGTCGCTCGCAGCGAGACTGGCTGAACTTGATGCAACCATCGACGTGATCGAACAGGCGTGGAGTCGCCTCCTACGCGGACTGTGGTGGTCAGGTCTGCGGATCGAAGAATCGTTGAATCTCACCTGGGGCCAGCCAGACACGATTCGGATCGACACTTCCGGGCGCTTCGTCATGCTCCGAATCAACGCGGCGAACGAGAAGGGGCATCGCGACAGGCTCTATCCGGTCTCTCCCGAGTTCGCAGACATGATCCTTGCTGTCCCCGAGGATCAGCGGACCGGCCACTTCTTCCAGGCGCTCGGAACCCGCGGCGGCGTAGTGCGGTACCACGCCGTCTGCAAAAGTATCTGTGCCATCGGAAAGCAGGCGAACGTCGTCGTGAGTCACGACGGCGGCAAGACGAAGCACGCATCGGCGCACGATCTGCGGCGTTCATTCGGCCTTCGCTGGTCGGAGCGAGTCATGCCCGCTCAACTGAGGGAATTGATGCGACACGAGAGCATCGAAACGACCATGACCTACTACGTCGGGCGGAATGCAGAAGCCACCGCCGCCGCACTGTACGAAAGCGTTGGTCGGAAGCCGAATAAGCCGGCTTCAGGTGACACTTTTGGTGACACCTCACGAAATGCCGACTCCGAAAACGAAGAAAGCCTGACGCAACCGATTGCTGCATCAGGCTTTAAAGAGTGAGAGCGCAGGGGCTCGAACCCTGGACCTACGGATTAAAAGAACGCTTCTAGAGCGACGGAAACAGTGACGAGCCCGTCGCTTGCGACGACATCCTGCCGTGCGTTGTACCGGATGTTGCAAATCAGGCCGGTCGAAACGAGCGAGAAGAACCGGGAACTGCCGAGAAGCTCGCCTTGCTTCGCGAGCTGTTGCCTCACGTCGACGACGACACGCTGCGGACACTGATGCAGCAGTCGGCACGGCCACCATCTGAGGCGAACTCTCAGCCTGAGTGCCCTGAATAGGCACAAAGTCTTCAACGTCAGAGACCGGGGCTGACACTCGCATTGAGAGTCTGGATATATAAACATGTGATTGGTAGTACCTAAAGTCGACACCGTAAGGCCATTTCCTTTGTCCAGGAGAAAGATCATGCAGAGCGCGGAATCTAAAAACATGAACGGGCAGATTGTTCTGGCCGTGGCCGTCGCATCTGTGTTTGGAGCTGCTGTTTCGTGGATGGTCCAATGGGTGATTCAGCCGGGGACATCAAAGTTGGAACGTCGTATCGAAGAACTGGCGCAGCAGATCACTGAGCACGAAGCTCGAACCGCTGGGAAGTTCGACGTGATCAAGCAGGCGACAGACGGAGCGGTTGAAGTTGCAATGGAAGCCGCAGAAGTGGCTGAGTGTGTCACACTGACAGAGGCAGGTTATGTCCTGACCGTGGATCGAATCGTGGTTCCAGGGAAACCTGGGCTCGCTGAGATCACGTTGGCAGATGGAATGCTGCAGATGAAGTCGCAGGCCAACGGCGTGACACTGGCTTCAAACCAGCTTCACGCCGGGTTACTCGTGTTCGATCGTGAAGGGACAACACGAATCGAAGCCACGCACTCGAATGAGCAGACGCGAATCTCACTGGCCGATCAGACTACGGCGCCGCGCATCGTGCTTGTCCACAAACCGAAGGACCGAGTGCTTGGCATAGCGGTCAACGACGAAGAACGTCAGCCCCGATGGATGGTTGCAGGGGCCGACGAAAGCGACACTTACACCGTCGTTGATCCATAAAGATTCCGCTGCTGAACTCGTGACGTGGCTTGGAATCGGTCGCGGCGCGAGGTGAGGCTCAATCCCGCCGCGTTGTCGCGGTATGAGCAGGAGGCATTCAGATGATTGTTGGAGCGAAAGAGCACCAGGGGGATAGCGGGCACACGTCGTTGCGACCGTTGGACACGGACCTCGACATCTTTCGGGCATCCGGTCCGGCGATCGCTGAGATCATCGACGCTGTGGATTACGACGACGCTCGGAGTGTGATTCATGCGGGCCGATGCCTGGGAGACTGGCACGATCGGCTGGCGTTGAGTCAGAGCAAGGAATCGGCTCCTGACCGGTCGGATGAGATCAGAGCGTTGCGGCGCGTCTACGCGGTTCTGTGTTCGCATCAGAGCGAGCTGGTCGCGGAGTGATTTCGAGTGCCTGCTGTGACGGTCGTAGCAGGGGGCCGCAACGGGCACGGTCGCGATTCCCCGCAGAGCCGGAACGGGACATTCTGCCCATGCCGTTAGAAAATCGCGGGGTCCTCTCCAGATGCCCCCCAACGGCGCGCAGTCATACACATGGCGCAGTTTTCGTCCGCAGCGACTTTTTTAGGTCGCCTCCCTCCCCCGAAACCGTAACTGCTTTTGAAGCAGCAAGTTGCGGATTCAGTGAGAGCGTCAGTTGCCTCCCTTCCCTCCCACACGCCCAGTGGCGTCGCGTCATTCGGTTCGCCGGTCACCGCTGCAGCAGAGCCGCGCCGGCTTGAAGGCATCCACCGTCCACGCGTACCGTTCAGAACGGCATCCGATGAGAAACTGAAGATGAGATAGAGGACCAGAATCGACTCGCCGGGTGGGAGTAGCTACCCGCAGGCCGGTCGCGCATCAGTCGTCGTTTCCCACTGATCGCGACCGGCCAACCCGGCATCACGGGAAACGACTGATGAAGTGGAGCAAGGACGAAGTTGAAGCCGCGATTCTGGCCTCAAATTCAGAGCGGGTCACATGGCCATGGCGCATGGCGTTGGTTTCGATTCCAACTCTCCTGCACCAGCTTGAGGCGGAGTCGCTTTCCGAGCGAGACGCTGTCGAGTTGCTGTGGACTCTTAACTCAGGAATCTACTTCACTTGGGGACTACCCACCGATGTCGCGAGGTCGGTCGCCATCCTCGACGGAATGCCGTTCAAGAAAGGTCCAGGCGGTAAGGCAGAGCGTCGATTTGTTGAACGTGTTCTGGCGATGAGCGATATCGAGATTCACCTGTGCTGTCATTGGATCGATATTGAGACGCCGCCTGGAACGTCTCTACCAAGCCAGAGTCATCAGAAGGCGAGGACCATTGATGAGTACATGCAACTCAGACAGGACGGCCAGAATGACTGGCTCAGCATTCTCCGTGGATCGGTGGATGCCCTGAAAAACGCCGATTGGGATGTCCCGGTTGACGACTGGGATCCCACAAGATTCGGGAGGCTCCACACACACTTCTTTTCCTGCGCGGCGTTGTACTGCGGATGGCCGGAGTCCTGCTCAGTCAGTCAAAACCAAGTGCTTGTTCCAGCAGTCTATCGGGGAGACGGAGACGGAGCGGCGATTGCGTGTCGTTGGCTGATGTGGAAGTTCTGGAAGTCTGCCGGAGATGCCTACGCGGCACTCGCCGATCCGCTACGGAACGTATGGCGCGAAAAACATCCAAACGTGTCGGGAGATGATCCTGTCCGCGAGTTTCTCGACCATCCGTCCGCTGACGCCCGCAACCGAGCATTGCGGTTCCTGGACTGTGACTGCTCGAACGAGATACTGACCGAATGCAAGAAACAGGAGCAGGGCTCAAAGACGGGCAAACCCACGCACTCACGCACCAAACCTAAAGGGACGAAACCCGGACCTCCTGCGGAACCGGTGTACGACTTTGATGAAAACGAACTGACAAACGAGCAACTCGAACAGTGGGAACGGATATGGAAAAGCGATAGTCCTGCTGCCGCCAACAAAGCGTTGAACATCGACATGGAACAAGGCGAGAGACTCCGCAAGAGGTTCGAGTCGAGAGAGCGTTACGCTCAGAAGAAGGCCGCGAGAAAACACCGCTGAGCCGCGACCATAATCTCGCTATTCTCGCGTTTTCATGTTTCAGCGGGCTGCGAACCCCTGCGGATACAGGGTCAGACGCTGCGAGGCCCGCCGCGAGAATAAAACGCGAGAAAACATTCTCGCGACTGCGACCACACTCCTGCCCGCGACAGCCACTGTTGAGCTGCCGCGAGTCACTCTACCGCAGGAGGATATCTATGTCGGTCGCATCGACCATCCCGCCCGCCAGTGAGCCACTGGCTGTCACCTATGCCGAGGCAGCGCGTCGCCTGTCGATCAGTGAGCGAACGGTGTGGTCAATGGTCCGGGCTGGTGACCTGCCGTCCGTACGGATCGGCGAGCGGATCGTGCGGATCCCGCTCGCCGGACTGCAGCAGTATCTCGACCGCCAGACGCAGGAGGTGGTCCAGCCATGAGCACGATCGACGATCTACTCGCCGATCTGCCGGCGATGCTCACCGTGAAAGACCTCGCTGGATTTTTGCAGGTCGGCGAATCGACGTTGTGGCGGATGGAGTCATCCGGCGCGATCCCTCGCGGGCAGCGAATCACCGAACGCTGTTGTCGATGGCCACGGTCCGTGATCGCAGCATGGCTCGCCTCGAAACAGTGTGCGGGGGATTCTCAGTCCTGTGCGCCCGAGGATCGGACTGTGCCGAGCGATGGTCACGGTGCGGACGGTCGTTTGGAAGCGACGCCGATTCCCGAGTCGCGGGAGGCAGGCGCATGAAACGTCGCACGCACCAACGTCAGAAGCGGTTATTCCCTACCGGATACGAGCCCGTCGCTGACAGGCAGCCAGCGCCGCCACATTCGGGCAGCGAAACCAGCCGCGACGCGGCGGACGCCATTAAACCGAAGGCCAGCACTCAACGCCGTGCCGTCCTGCAGTACCTGCTGAGTCACGCCAGCGGCGCGACGGACGACGAAATGCAGGAGGCACTCAGGCTGCCGGGCAACAGTCAGCGCCCGCGACGGAAAGAGCTGCAGCAGGCCGGGCTGGTCCGCGACTCAGGCCGCCGGCGTGACAAGAAGATCATCTGGATCGCTGCGCCGGTCCACGAGTCTGCCGCGAAATGACAAACGACCGGGTTGCCGCCCGGTCGCTCGCCTCGATTCATCATTGCCGGTTACTCGCCAAAGCCTCCGGCACAACAACAGGAACACACGGATGGTCCACCATTTCCCGGACGGAGTCCATCGTTCTCGAACACTCGCTCAGCAACTCGACCGATTTGCCCGCAACAGTACGCGTCAGCGTCGTCGTCGCGAGTTTGCCTGGCTGCAATCTCTCTGCCTCACACTGATCGTGGGCTGCGGGATCAACACCCTCGACACGGCAAACGCCGCTCACTCGACGGGGGCCTGAGATGCTCAACCATTCCGAGACGGGCGCAGATTCAACGCCGAAATCGTTCAACGCCCTCGAAAAACTCTACGGCTCTGACCTCGACCTGAGTCTCAAAGCTGTGGCCGCCTACCTTTGGTTTCGTGCTGACCGCGACTCCGGAGAAGCGTGGCCAAGCCAGGCACGAATGACGAGAGACCTCAGCCGCAGCGAACGGCAGATTCGGAACCTGCTCAAGCAACTCGAATTGGCCGGCGCTATCACGATCGTTCGCGGCGTCGGCAGGGAAGTGAACCGATATCGAATTCACTTCAACCGGCTCGTTGACCGGAAGCCGATTTCCGGTCAGAGCGAGTCACCGACCGGAAACCGACTGCCGGTCAATTCGGAAACTGACTGCCGGTGCGATCGGCAACGGCTTGCCGGTCACCCCGGAAATGGGCTGCCGATAGAACAGCAAAGGAACTTCCAAACTAAAAAGCAGGAACCCTTATCACACACGCGCGAGTCGTTTTCGACTCCCGGCGAAGACAACAAATTGCCTCCGCCGGATGGTCCGCCCGAAGCGTTCAACCACGAAGCCGAGCTGCGGTTCGTCCAGGAATGGAACGGGCTGGCTGACGAACTGCCGGCGCATCTCGTTCGGCACGGCGGCGGCTCACTCACCAAATTCACTCGCGAGCGTCTGGCGGATCGCTGGGCTGCGACCTGGGCAACCGACTGGCCGGCGTTCGTCGTGCATCTGCGGACCGGACGCTGCGACAAGACGGCAATGACGATCAAGCAGGTCGTCGAAGGCGACTTGCTCGACCGGATTGTTGCTGAGGCTAAGCATCCGCAGCCGAAACGCAAGAAGTCGGCACGTCGATCGTCCGGGCGGTCGAGCGGCTCAGACGGCACGTCAGAGGCCCGCTGGCGCGACTTCGACGCCATCGACCTTGAACGTCGTCTCACAAAGTGCCGGACTCGAATTCAGAACATCGAATCGCAACCGACGCCGTCGACCGATGACATTCAACGAATGACTGATCTACAGACGGAAGCCGGCGAAATCGAAGCTGAGATCAACCGCCGGAAAGACAAGAAACGCGAGCGGCTGAACCGGTCACCGCTGTTCGATCACGACATCGCCCCCGACGCCCTCGCCGATTTGCATCGGCGGAACCGGCTGTTCAATGAACTGGTCGACGCTGGCCACCTGCAGGGCGACGCCGCCGACCGCCTGCGACTGCACACGCTCGCCGTTCACGTCACTGAATCGAAGTCAGCGGAGAATCCGCCAGCGTTGTTCCTGTCGCTGCTGAAAGATGCACTGGCTGGCGATGGCTGGCCAGGAACCGACGCTCAGGAAGATCACGCCCGCGAGCAACTTCGCAACCTGACCGCGAGGAAACCGCCGAACGGCCAGGTTGCCGCGTTGGCCGACAAACTCAAAGCCGCAGCGCCGGTGGGAGCGTGCGACGATGACTGATCACGTTAGTGCGTTCGCAATAAGTGTTCCCGTTCACGATGCCGACGCCGAACGATCGTTGCTCGGTTCGATCTGCCTGTCGGAGACGGCATTCATCGAATGCCAGGGCATTGTCCGTCCCGAACACTTCTACAACGTGGCGCATCGGCTGATCTTCGACGCGCTGGTCCGAATGGACCGCGCCGGTATTCGTCCCGACGCCGTCACGCTGCGGGCTGAACTCGAACGTGCAGGCACTCTCGACGAAGTCGGCGGCGATGAGGTGTTGATCAGGATCCTTGATGCCGTGCCACACTCGGCACATGCCCGGCACTATGCCGAGATCATCCGCGACCGCTGGCAGGAGCGGGAACTTCGTGGCCTGTGCCGCGAGACGCTGGCCGACGACCGCCGCGACCGCAGTATCGCGGACCGAGTCGGAGACCTTGAAAGCGGCTGCCTGCGAATCCTTGAAGCCGCGTTGCCGTCCGGGCCGGTCAGCACCGCCGACGCGATGGTCGCACTCAACGATCGCTGGCAAACCGGAGCGTCGATCGGTGAACCGACCGGGTTTGCTGAACTCGACAAGCTGATCGGCGGACTGAGGCCGGGCAGCGTTACCGTTATCGCGGCGCGGCCCGGCATGGGAAAGAGTGCCCTGGCAGGCTGCATTGCTCAGAACTTCGCGAAACGCAGCGAGCCGACGCTGATCTGTAGCCTCGAAATGAGCCGCGCAGAGATCGCTCAACGTTTGCTGGCACTTCAAACCGGAACGTCTTTCAAACGGCTGGAGCAACCCGACACGCTCGACGAACTAGATCGCGAGATCGTCTTCGACGCGATGCAGGAACTAAGCGAGCTGCCGTTGAGCATCGACGACAGCGCCGGGATGACGCTGCAGCACATCGCCGCCGTCACGCGTCTGCAGCGGAAGAAACACGGCCTGAAGCTGGGCATCATTGACTATCTGCAGTTGATCAGACCGACCGATCCGAAGGTGATTCGAGAGCAGCAGGTCGCAGAGATCAGCCGCGAGCTGAAAGCACTGGCTCGCGATCTGGGGATCCCGCTACTGCTGCTGGCACAACTCAATCGGTCCGTCGAGAACCGGGAGAACCGCACGCCACGGCTGAGCGACCTCCGCGAGTCGGGCAGCATCGAACAGGACGCCGATGCTGTCGTGTTCGTGTACCAGCCCGACGACGACGAACCCGGACTCCGTGAACTGGTCGTCGCGAAGAACCGCCACGGCCCGACCGGTCGCGTCTCGGTCCAGTGGAACGGCCAACTGATGCGGTTCCGTGACATGGAAGAACCCGCCGTCGGATTCTGAAGCCATCCACCGGCAGGACCGCTCCGAATCAAATCGGAGCGGCGAACTTCCACAACGAGGTTGCCGCCGATCTGTTCGGACGGCTACGTTCCGCACGCCTCACGACGGTGAGGCAGCCCTGCTGTGTGTTCCGGTCTGAGTCGCATCAGGCCGGGACACACGGCGCATGCGACAGGGAAATCGAAATGCGAGCAACGCTCTACCGACCAACGGTCACGCGGTACAAAGACGCCAACGGCAAGTTTCTGCGACGCAAGGAGCCGGGCGCTACGCCGGTGAAGCAGAAGTCGAAGACCTGGCGGGGCCGGTACAAAGACGCCAACGGCAAGATCTGCACCGTTGCCCTGTTCGACGATCGCGAGCTGAGCGAGGCCCGGTTGGCTCAGATCGTCCAGGAGCAGCGGGACATCAAAGCCGGCGTCCAGAAACGCGATCCCTTCGCTGGATTTCGCGAATTGCCGCTCGTCTGCCCGAAGTGCTCAGGGGCAGGCTGCAAGGGCAGCAGAGGCCGGTCGGTTCGCTGTGACGCTAACCATGCCGACGCCTTCCACAGTTATCTGCTGTCAAAGGACAACACTGAGTCGCACGCCAATCAAACCGTTGGCCGCGTTCGACGAACGCTGATCGGCTGTCGTTTCGTCGAACTCGACGATCTGGACGGAGGCCGCGTTGCAGGCTGGCTCGCCGATCGTCGCAAGGCGAAGACCGACGCCCTGAGCGCGGCCACGTCGAACGCGTATGTCGCAGCGATTAAGGCTTTCGGTAACTGGCTGGTCAAAGATCGGCGAGTGGCAGAGAGCCCATTCTCTCACCTGTCACGCATCAACGGTCGTGTCGACATGCGCGTTGTGCGTCGTGCTCTGATGGATGAAGAACTCGCTCGGCTGGTCGCTGCGGCAGAAGTCGGGGAACCGTTTCAGGGGTTGTCGGGACCAGACCGGGCAATGCTCTACCTGTTCGCCGCGTTTACAGGGCTGCGGGCAAACGAGCTGCACTCGCTGACGGAACGGAGTCTGGAATTCGGCACTGATCCGCCAACAGTGACTGTCGATGCCGGCTACTCGAAACACCGCCGTGAGGATGTTCTGCCGTTGCACAACGAGCTGGCCGGCAGGCTGCAGGTCTGGCTGGATCAGCGCCGCCGATCGCAGGCCGGCGAGCCAATCATTCCGCTGAATGGCCGCCCACCTGCCGCGAAACTGTTCTCCGGAACGTGGCACAAGAAGGCAGCAAAGATGATTCGACGCGACCTGCAGGCAGCGCGGGACGCGTGGAAAGGCGAATCAGTGTCCGCGGTCGATCACGAACAACGCAGCCAGTCGGAGTTTCTGGAATTCGAGACTGAGCACGGTCGCGCCGACTTCCACGCTCTGCGGCACACGTTCATCACGAATCTGGCCGGGAGCGGCGTTCACCCGAAGCTGGCGAAGGAACTGGCCAGGCACTCGACGATCACGCTCACGATGGACCGCTACGCTCACGTCAGCGTGCTCGATATGCACGCCGCCCTCGAATCGCTGCCCGGCATCCCCGAGACACCCGATCGAGATCGCTCACAGGCGACGGGAACCGATCAGGCTCTGCCATGCGTTGTACCGGATGTTGCAACGAACGGCGGAAATCCCGCCAGTCCTCACGTCTTCTCACCTGTTCTCGACTCGACGACAGCCGAGCCTGCCGCCGATCGTATCGTCCGACCGGTTCAGCACTTACGACAGGAACCGAGAACTCCTGACAAGAAAAAGAGAGTGAGAGCGCAGGGGCTCGAACCCTGGACCTACGGATTAAAAGTCCGTTGCTCTACCAACTGAGCTACGCTCTCCAGCGGTTTGAAGCAGCGGCTGGCGGTGCCTCAAACGGTTCCGAAAACATGCTGCCACACCTGGTCCAGAGCCTGAAAGGTGGCGAGGCTGGTCGGAAGGGGCGGAAGAGTATCAGACAGGATTCTGTGAAGAAACCGTACGAGGGCCTTCGACCGATCGGTCTCGAAAACGGCCAGTACGACCGTCAGAAGCGGTCGAATTGTCTGAACTCTGGCGGTTGAAACGTCGCCGGCTGCCACGGCATTCATGTGGCCAGGCTTGATCTTCGGAGAGTCAGCCGGCGCGGCGGAGCGGTTCCTGGGGGGCAGTCGTCGCTTGCTTCGGGCGCTTCCTGCCGGGCTGTGCCTTCCAGCGGCGGTGGAGCCAGAAATACTGGTCGGGATGGCGGCGAATCACTGACTCAAGGGCAGATGTGTACTGCTGCGTCAGTTCCTTGACCGGGTTGCTGCTCGTCAGCGTTCGCGGGTCGATGACTGCCTCACAGCCGAGTTCGAATCGTGGCCAGCGGTTTGAGTGAGAGTCGTCCGGCAATCTCGCGGCATAGCCAACACAGATCAGCGCGTCGTAGCGCAGAGCCAGCAGCGCGATCGATTTGAAGGTCGATGCCGGGCGACCAAAGAAATCGACAAAGCAGCCTCGCCGACCGGCGCTCTGGTCGGCCAGAAGAGCGACATGGCGTCCGGCCTGCATGCGATCCTGCATCTCAGCTCCGCCACCGTCCTTGTCGATCATGCAGTGCCCGGTGGATTCGCGGAAGCGGCGGAACCAGTCGTCGAGCCACGGGTTGTCGAGCGTTCTCGCGACGACGCCCATATCGAACCCGAACAGGCCGAACGTCGCAACGGCGACTTCCCAGTTCCCGAAGTGGCCGCTGAGCAGAATCACCGGTCGACCGGAACACATCGCCTGAATCACCTGCTCCTTGTTGCGGAATTCGATGATGTCAAAGACGTTCTCGCAACGGACTCGGTCAGAAAACTGCACGACTTCGCAGACAAGCCGGATCAGGCTTTCCCACATGCGAAAGATGATCTCGTCGATGTCCTGCGGTGAATACTGGTCACCGAAAGCGTGCTGCAGGTTCTCTGCGGCGACGTTGTAACGCGTCAGCTTTTTCGGCAGAGCACGCGTCAGCAGCGTCGCGAAACTCCAGGCAACGATGCGTTGCGCTCGAACGGGCAGCAGCCAGAGGACGGCGACGACGCAGCGAAAAGCGGCGTATTCGAGCCGCCAGCGGAGCTGCAGCAAGGTGTGACGGTTTCGTTTCGACATGAATGCGGTCACTCCGTTGACCGGGGAAGCTGATTTCTGTGTCGGGTGCCGGACATCATCGACAAGGCCACGCGCTATCGGCTGGTGTGCCTCGCGCTGCTCGACGGCACCCTGCTGGCTTGCCGAGGACTCTCGGTCGATTCTGTTGTTGGGTCAAGAGGCGTCCGCCTACTCAAGCGTCGACCTCAACACGGCGGCTGGTGTCGTCTTCTTCCTGAGCCAGGAATCGTTGTGCGGCCTGTGACGGGCGGGCGCCAACCTGTTTGATGGCAGAGTCCGCGACCTTCTGCAGGGGCGTGTACTGTGGGTGATGGTGCTCGTGGGTCGGATCGTTGTGTCGGGTGTTGTAGCAGCAGATGAGTCCCCAGCGGGGAGTGTCGCTGAGGTTGGCGTCAGAGCGATGCAGCAGGTTGCTGTGAAAGAACAGCGCCGTGCCGGGCTTCATTTCGCAGTAGACCAGTTCGAAACGCTTGAGGCATTCGTTGACGCGTTCGAGATCGGCGCCGGTTTGCTCGCCCTCAAAGCCGTGATCGATGCGGCCCATCCGGTGAGAACCTCGCAACACCTGCATGCAGCCGTTTTCTCGCGTGCAGGGATCGACGGCGATGAACACGCTGAGCATGTCGGGGAACAGGCAGCCGTTCTTGTACCAGTAGCCGTAATCCTGATGCCATTCCCACGCTCCGCCGATTCTGGGCTGCTTGGCGCTCAGCTTCGAGTGGTAGTGGTAAACTTCGTCGTCCAGCAGTTGCTCGGTCGCGTCGACGATTCGTTGGCTGCGGGCGATCGTTCCGTAAATGTCATCGCCGGGGTGATTCCACAGCGACAGGTTTGTTCGCCGTCCCTCAGCATCGCAGACGGCCATCGCGTGCTTCTGTATGACGGCGTCCGCCCGACAGGCTTCCTGCAGCAGGCCGGTTTCCTCGGCGTCAAGCAGGCCCTCAATGAAGAGGTAGCCGTCGGTGTTGAACTGAGCGACCTGCTCGGCGGTCAGTGGACTGGTCATGATGTCGCTCCCGGTCTGGCCTACTGGTTCCAATCGCCGGAGAAGACCTCGGTCGCCGGGCCGGTCATGTAGACCTCGCCGGATTCCGCCCATTCGATCTCGAGGTCACCGCCGCGAAGATGCACGGTGACGCGGCGCTCGTTGACACCGGCAAGCACTCCGGCAACGACGGCAGCACAGGCTCCAGTGCCACAGGCAAGTGTTTCTCCGGAGCCGCGTTCCCAGACTCGCATGCGTGTTTCGGTCGGCGAGAGGACCTGAATGAATTCGGCATTGATCTTGCGAGGGAAGGCCTCGTGAACTTCGACCTGCGGACCGATGTTGAGCACCCAGTCATCGCTGACTTCGTCGACGAACGTGACCGCGTGTGGGTTGCCCATTGAGACGCAGGTGACTTCGAGTGTTCGGTCACCGATCTGCAGCGGAGCTTTGACGGGCGGATCGCCGGGGAGCGTCGTTGGGATTTCGGAACTCGTCAGGATCGGCTGGTCCATGTTGACGCGGACACGATCGACGAGACCGCTGGACGTCGAGCACTGCAGCGTCAGAACGCCGCGCCCGGTTTCGATCTGCAGTTCGTCCTTTTTCGCGATGCCGTGGTCATAGACGAACTTCGCGACGCAGCGGACGGCATTGCCGCACATTTCCGCCTCGGAACCATCCGCGTTGTACATCCTCATGCGGGCATCGCCGCGTTCGGACGGGCAGATCAGGACGAGCCCGTCGCCACCGACTCCGAAATGGCGATCGCTGATCTGGCGGGCGAGTTCCGCGACATCGCCGAGTTCCACCGGCTCAAAGCAATTGACATAAACGTAGTCATTGCCGGCACCGTGCATTTTCGTGAAACGCATTGTCTGAGTTCCTGAGTTTGTCTGAGGTCACCAAGCGGGATGATCTTCGCGAATGCCGGGTGAGGACTCCACCGAGCCGAGCAGAGTTCGCGCGGAGCCGAGTCAGGTTCCGGGTTGCGCGGGTGCCGGCAGGACGGCTTCGGGGACGGACAGGCTGTGGTCGATGGCGGATTCCGGAGCCGGAACGTCGACGTGGTTCTGGACGCTGTCACTGGTGACGAGCACGGAGAATGTTGTGCCCGCCGGACTGGATTCAGTCAATTCAATCCGACCGCTTGCGCGGCGCTCCAGAATCTGGCGGCAGACAAACAGACCGAGGCCGGTGCCCGTTTCCTTGGTCGTAAAGTACGGCTCGAAGATCGTGGCCTGATGATCGCCGTCGATGCCGTGCCCGGTGTCCCGAACGGCAATGCGGACCCAGCCGGATTCAAGACTCGTGACGATTTCAATCGTGCCGCCTTCGGGGGTGGCGTCCATCGCGTTGAGGGTCAGATTCAGAAAGACCTGCACGAGTTCGTCATGGACGACGCGGATGGCCGGAATGCCCTCGGCGTATCGCGTCAGAATCCGTTTGCCTTTTCGCCGCTTGTAATACTTGGCGATGCTGAGTGCGGATTCGACGATCCGGTGAATGTCGCACAGGCTTTCCTGCGTCGTTGCCGGACGGCTGAAGTCGACGAGTTCCCGCAGCGTGCCCTGAATGCGGCGCAGCTGGTCGCCGATCATGATGTAGCGTTCCGATGTCTGCGGATCGTCGGTTCTTCGCTTCAGAATCTGAACCAGCGAACTGATGGCCGCGAGCGGGTTGCCGACTTCGTGCGCGATGCCAGCCGCCAGGAGTCCGAACGCTGCCTGCTTTTCGTGCTGAACGAGCATGGCCTGCGATTCGCGAAGTTCCTGTGTCCGTTCCTGGATTGTTGTTTCGAGCTGCTCGTTGACCTGCCGCAGCCGGTCGCTGGCCTTGCGACCGAGCGTTGCCAACCGCGTGCTCGCCCACGTCACCCAGCCCATCGAGACGACCATGGTCGTCCAGGGGACGATGGACGATGTCGGCACGGCCAGCAGCAGAATCGTGTAGCCGGTCGCATGAAATAGAAACGTCGCGTACGTGATCTCAGGCGAGTAGCGGATCGCACAAACCAGCAGCGACAGGAAATAGTAAAATCGGAATGCGCTGTCCTGGCCATAGTCGAAGTAACACAGCAGACCGATGAAGAAGGCTTCGAGCAGCGAGACGGCGAGTGGCCAGTCACTGAGGAAGACCTTACCGCGATGGCTCCACAGGGTGTCTAGCGCAACGTACAGAACGCCGATGCTCAACGTGAGATTCAGCACCGGCACGCTGCGCTGGGCGTACGCTCCCGCCGAGTCCGTCCCCAGCAGATTGACCAGCAGAAAACCAACGATGACTCCGAACCAGCGGATGCGGACCGTGATCGCCTCGGCGTCGAGGTCGAACCGGGTCGGGCTGTATTCGGCTGAGGCGCGAGACACGGAAACTCCAGAGCGGCAGTGGAAATGGCGGGAGGCGCCCCGGCTGAAACAAACCGTGACATTGATGCGGCGCCGAGATCGTCTTCGTGTTGCGAGCGGCAGGATCTAGACTGTTTGGCTCGGGTTCCTTTTGTAGCGGTTGAGACCGGAGTTTTCATCGACCGACGGGCTCGGGAGCGGCGGCGGAGCAGCGGGAAGTTCGGAGCAGCGGGCAGTTCGGAGCAGGGAGACGGCACTCGTGTCACGAATGGAATCGAGAACGGCTGCTCGGACGGCGTGCAGGGACGAGCCAGCGGCGGCAGAACAGCGAGAGGCCGGCGAGGTTTCTTCCGAACAACTGTCCGAGTTGAAACTGCTGGAAGCTCAAACGCTGGCGGACGAGGCTGGCCCCGGCGAGGCGATCGAAGCGCTGCGGATCGCGTTGCAGGAATTCCCGGAATTCGTGCCGGGCTGGCAGCAGCTCGCAGAGTGGTACGGGAAGCTCAACGACGGCGAAGGCCTGCTCAAGGCCACCGAACAGCTGGCGAGGTTGAAGCCTGACGACCCGGCATCTCTGTCGGCGTACGGTGATGCGTTGGCGCGAGCCGGAGAGCGGGCACAGGCCGAGCAGCACTTTGCCCTGGCGCTGCAGCTCGACGGAGCGTCAAAGTTTGCCGGTTTCTGGCTGTTCGATCTGCTGTTTGCCGAGCAGCGGTTTGCTGATGCGGATCGAATTCTGAAACGGCTCCGGCAGCACGGAATCACCGGACCGTTTCTGGCCGGTCGTGAAGCTCAGCTGGCTGCGGCTTCCGGCGACAAGGAAACGGCTTATCAGAAGCTGACGGCAATCTGTCAGTGCGAGGGCGACATTCGCTGGCCATTGAACGCGGCCGCGCAGGCGCTCAGGCAAGCCGGCTGGCGATTCGACCTGCGGAGCGTTCTGGAAACTGCGATGCAGCTGCCCGGCGCAAATCCGGAGGCTGGCTCGCTGTGGATGAGGATCGTCGTCGCTGACAGCGGACTTCCGACGGATGTCGAACTTCGCGAGCTGGCGTTGCGGGATGCGGCCGGACTGCAGGCCGTCGCAACACTTGGCGAGGCTCTCCGCGAATCGGGACACGCTCAGCAGGCGGTCGACTTCGTGCTGAGAAACCAGCACTGGCTGCGCGAATCGACATCGTTGTGGGGCATGGGCGGCTATGTGCTCGCGACCGAACTGCGGTATCGTGAGGCGGTCGACTGGATGTCCGACTGGCGGAACCGTTCCGATGTCGAAGCCTGGATGCTGTTCAATCTGGTCGAAGCTCTGCGGGCGACAGGTGACGATGCGACCGCCCGGCAGATCAGTGAGCACGCTCTGACACTGCCGCTGGACCACACCCACGATCTGCATCGTCTCTGGCTGGCGTTCGACCGACCGTTTGAGCAGCCCGAGCTTCTCGAATACGTCGCGACAGCGATCTCGACCGCGGGGCTTGTCGACGGAGCGGCGTTTCTGCACGCTCTCGTGGCGGCCATGTTTGAAGCCGGGGTCGCCGGCCATCGGCAACTGCCGTTCGACGCCGTACGGGCGAAGGTGGAAACTGCCGTCAGCAACTACCGGTCTCAGTTGCGGCGTGAACCCGCGCATCGACGCGTGCTGAGAATGGCGGTCCGTCAGATTGCGGCCTGCTACGACGGCTGGGCACCGAAGCTGTGGCGTCTGTCGACGGCTCTCTACTGATCGGAATTCGCAAGTCGGTGCCCGTTGCGGATCAGCCGCGAGCAGCGATCGTCGCGAGTGACTCTTCCGTCGCGGTGCGCGCCTCGCGGGCCTTCAGAACGTTCTCGCGGAAGATGTCTGCTCGGGGAAGACCGCTGACCGTCAGCAGGACGTCGCCCTTCGCACCGACGAAAGTCAGGTCGCCAGCGTGGTAGAACTCCTGCCCTGGTTGGACGGTCAGTTCAATCTCATCGATATCGGTCAGGGCGACTCCACGCAGCTGTTTGACGCCGATAACCGACCAGACCTGCACGGACCGGTTCGTCAGCGTGTACTTCACGCCGGTCAGCTTCTGCAGGATATAGATGAGAACTCCGAGCGGCGCGAGCGGCAGGGCGAAGATCAGGTAGGACACCTTGACGCCCCAGATTTTCACCGGGATCGACTCACAGATGGACCCGATCAGCCGACCGAGGCCGGTCGCGGCGATCGATGGATATCGCGAACGGATTTCGGTTTCTGAAGTCGAGCTGACGCCACAAATGGGCTGAGTTGCCAGAGTTGACATGTTCGGAGATCCATTAGAAACGCAGGCGCGCGGTTCGACCGCCTGTTCCGACGGTCTTTCGAGCCGGGGACGCTATCAAACCGCCGATTCCGATTCCAGTATGCCGAAGCGGTTCCAAAGCATCTTCTCAGCCGGCGGAGGCTGTCTTCTCAGACGTTCGCGATTGCGGTTCGGCAGCCCGGACTCGTGACCGGACAGCTTGCGTCGCATGATCTTGAGTTGCGGCCAATCGACCGACACGCCTCAGTGTCCGGCGCTCAATGATCTGAGAAACCGCGAGCGAATACCTGGCGGTTGATGACAACCTGGGCCATTCGAGGTGGGGTGTGCCCTGCCGCTACCGGGAAAACGTGCGATCGACGTTGTTCTCAGACGTCGTGCTCAGATTCCTCGCTCAGATGCCGTTCTCAAACGTCGCTGCCGACTGGCGTTTGGTCACTCTGCAGCGACGCAGCAACGCGGCGCAGCAGTGCCCGGTCGAGCGGGTGCAGCAGGGGTTCGCTGAGACCTGCGGCCGTTGCCTGCTCGAACGTCTGGCGGGCCGCTTGTGGCTCTCCATCGTCGAGCTGGGCGGCGGCGAGGTGCAGCAGCGTCGTCGATGTGCCTCCTCCATTCGCGATGGCCTTCTGCAGGTCGGCGGTCGCCTGTCGCGTGCGGCCTTGTGAAAGCAGAATGCAGCCTCGGGTGTCCAGTAGCTGAGGAGTCGGGCCGGCAGCTTCGATCGCGCGTTCGACCAGAGACAATGCTTCGTCGGTCTCGCGGTTCTGCATGCCGAGCAGCCAGGCGAGATTGTTCAGCGCGGGCAGGCTCTGGGGATCAACATGCAGCACCTGACGGTACAGCGACTCTGCATCGGCATAGCGTTCCTGCAGAGAATGAACGTCGGCAAGGCAGACCTTCACCAGCAGTCTGCCAGAATCCTGCCGAAGAGCTGCCGCGAGTTTCTTTTCAACGCGAGCTGCTCGGACATGAGTCGGCCCCGCCGAGAGCATCGCAAGTGACAGCCCGGCCGCCGTGTCGGGTGGCAGCTGCCGCCAGAGATCGTCGAGATGTTCGAACGCCTCAACGCCGCGGCCATGATTCAACTGCCAGATCACGAGCTGGCCGATCTGAGCCGGATCAATTTTTACGGCCTCAGTCAGGAACTCATGCGCCGCCGTGTCGAGCGCTTCATTGCCGTCATCGCCATCGTCGCCTGGCTGAGCCTGGCTGGCGACGGCCGCCGCCTTCGTCAGACGCGCAGCTTTTTGGGAATCATCTGCGGCAGCAGCCACGAAGGACTTCAGCAGCGTGATGGCCTGCCCGGTCTCGCCGTAACGAAGGGCGAGCCGGGTTTCGAGACGCAAGGCGTCAGTGGCTTCGGGGAACTGCGACCGCAGCCGGGTCAGCCAGTGGCGAGCCGTTGATTCGTCGCCATGCTCAACAAGATGCTCGGCGTAATCTGCGAGCAATCGTTCGCTGACCGCACCGCTGGAGATCGACCGTTCCAGCTGGTACGACGCTTCGTCGGCTCGCCCGACAGCCTGGTAGAGCCGGCCGAGCAGCCAGCGATCCTGAGGCAGCAGCTGATTCTGGTCGTCGAGCGTTTCCAGCAGCTCGATCGCCTGCGCGCGTTCCTCGGGAAGCGGTGACGATGCCAGCACAGCGGATCGAACCCGCAGATCATCCGGTGCCGGGCGGGACGTTGCCGCTGCATTCTCATCGAGAAGCTGCAGCGCCCGCACGCGCGACTGATGCTCGCCCCGACCGCTCAACAGCAGCGCCAGCCGACGTCGGGCGGACTGGCCAACGACCGAAGCAGCGTCGGCATCCCGCACCAGACGTTCGAGCGCGGCTTCCGCCTGCGGCAGCATCTGATTCTGAAGATAGACGCCGGCCAGCCCGTTGAGCGCCGCGAGATCCGCCGCTTCCTCAGCCGACTCGCGTTCAAACAGAGCCGCTGCTCGTGCGTGGTCGCCAAACAGCGCATAGGTCTGTGCGAGTTCCGTCGTCGTCATCCGGGGAGCGTATTCTCGAAACAGCTCGACGGCCGAATCCCGCTGTCCACCGGCAACAAACAGTTCCATTAACGTCCTCGCGGCGACGGTGTCCTGCGGGGCGAGTTTAATCGCGGTCCGCAGCTGGACTTCGGCTTCAGCAGCGTTGCCCGCCGAGGCCAGAGCCTGACCCATCCAGAGCGCCGCGTGCCGTTCGTCGCCCGCCTGCTTAGCGAGACGCGCCAGCGCGACGAGAAACTCAAGACGATCCGCCTGGCTGGTTCGCGCGTCCTTCAACAAACGCTGAGCCGCCGCAAACTGGCCCCTGGCCGCCAGAAGTTCCGCTCGCAGCAGGATGACCTGCGTGGGGTCGAGCCCTTCGGACGCCGCATCGTCGAGCAGCGATTCGGCCTCCCGCCATTCGCGCGCGACCTCCGGCAACTGCAGATTCTGCAGAATCAACAGACGGGCCAGCAGCAGGCGAACCTGCGGCAGCGAGGCCAGAGGGCGATACTCAATGATCGCCGCCGACAGCTCCTGCCGGCGCAGCAGAGCCGCAGCCAGCGCGAGCCGACCGGGGACAGACTTCGGGTCGTACTTCACAATCTGCCGCAGCGATCCGATTTCCGCATCAGCCTCGCCGAGTTCGCGGTAGCACGCCGCAATGGCCAGGTCGGTCCGTTCGAGCATATCCGGCATGTCCGCCTGAAAACGCCGCGTCTCGGCGAACCGGGCGAGCGCTTCGCGCCAGTTCTTCTTCGCCATCGCGATCCGGCCATCAAGGAACAGACGCATGGCGTCCGAAGCTGGCGTGCGCGGCAGCAGTTCGAGCGCTTCCGTTGCCTGCTCGAAGTCGCCGCGCTCGATCGTCAAATCCGCCAGCAGCAGGTGAGCCCGATTGTCGCCAGGATGTTCCTTCAGCAGGTCGCCGAGTTCTTCCAGCGCCAGCTTCTGATCGCCAAAGTGTGACTCAATCAGGATGGACTGCAGCCGCAGATCGACGCGGTCGGGTGCCAGTTCGATCGCTCTGGAGATCTCCCGGCGCGACTGATGCAGCAGCCGGTCGGCTTTGGGAAGCTGCCCGTGCGATCGTGCGGCGGCGATTCGCGCGTAATTGAGATCCGCCGCTGCCAGCAGCAGGTCGACATTTTCGGACGACCGGTTCAGAGCCTGCTGCATGTCCTCGGCCGCCGGATCAAGTTCGCCGATCCGTTGCCGAAACTTCGCGCGGACCAGCCAGGCGGTCGCGTCGTTCGAGTTCTGTTCGACCAGGCGGGCAAGCAGTTCGACAGCCGTTTCCGGATTGTCGAGCACGTCGTAACGGAGGTCGGCAAGTCTGGCCCACGCATCGATCAGCCGGGGCGAAAACCCGATCGCCTGCTCGAACGATTCGGCCGCTGCTGCAAACTCACCCATCTCCTGCTGACACAGGCCGGCCTGCAGCGCGAGTTCGCCATCCGTCGAATACACCTGCCGCAGGATATTCACATGGGCCAGCGCGTCCGAATACCGGCCAATCGCCATCGCCGTTTCGATCTGCCGCCGCCGGATATCCTCGCGCGTCGGATCCGACCGCAGCACGTCTTCATAGATCGCAAACACCTGCCGCAGACCACCAGTTCCCTCCGCGGCATCGTCGAGCAGAATCCCCAGCGTCGCCAGCGCGTTGGCATCGCCCGGCACCATGCCCACGTACCGATTGAGGTACTCGCGAGCCTTTGCCGTATCGCCGGCATCACGGGCACGTTCGCCAAGCTCGATCAGCGAACCCGCGTTACGCCGCATCTGCCATCCATGAATCGCGTAGACGGACGAGAAGAAGATCCCGCAGGCAACGCTCAGAATCGCGACGAACCGGAAGTTGATCAGTCGCGGCTGTACTTCCGCCACCTCTTCCGACGTGAGGCGGCTCCGTGAAAGGCCGGCGGGCGCCTCGGCGGAGACTTTTGGTGCGCGGTTCGTTGCCATGCTTCTCTCCTGCGGTCCTGATTGATTCGGACCTTTGACCGGTTGCTGACGAGGCGCCAGCGTTCCTGGCCGTGTGCCGTGAAATTTGACGCTCAGGTTGTCGTCCGGCGCTGCTGTGAAATCTGACGGCGGTCGCTGCAGCCGCCGAATCATCAGTGCCGCGCAGACTCCGACAGACACGCCAGCCAGATTCGCCAGGAAGTCGCCCCGGTCAACTGTCCGGCCCGGCACGAAGTGCTGCAGCAGTTCCGTTGCGACCGCATGAAACGCAGCGGTCGCCCCCAGCACGATGACGGTTCTGCGGGAGCGCGAGACTCCCCACCACATCAGACAGAGAGTCAGCGTCAGGTAACCGAGAACGTGATGAAACTTGTCCGAAACACCATGTTGCAGAGCGCGAGCCGCATCGCCGCGCAGCCAGCGAATGATCCACCAGGGATCGGGCGAGAGCAGAGCGTACGAAAGCCCCATCGCAGCGCAGACGGCAACTCCCAACCGCACCTGCGACGGTACGAGACGGTCGCCGCAGATTGCAGAACACACTTGCCGCAGGCGAGCAGGCTCAAGTCTCACGAGACGGCCTCCTGGCTCGCAGTCGCAACGACATGATGATTTGCCCCGCCGACTGCCCCGCCGACTGCCCCGCCGACTGCACCGGCGTCTGAGATCGGCGGTTGTGAAGTGCTGAAGAAATCAGCCAGCACGGTCTCGCAATGCGACTCGTGAGCCTGGAACCAGCTCTCGTCGGCGTAGGCTTTCCACTTGTCGAACGGCGGCGGTGTGATCAGTGCCAGCAGCGACTCGATGTGTTCCGCACCGACCTCGCAGACCTCAAACAACTGGAACAACGCCCGTTCCGGGCGAGTCGACAATTCCTCAAAGCTCAGTGACAGGTCACACCAAGCGCGCCCATAAACGTACGACAGCTTCCACAGGTAGTAGTGCAGCTGGTACGGATGCTCGACCGCCCGCTCGTCGAGAAACGGGAACTGGTACTTGAGGTCGCGTGCCCAGCGGCGGACATAAAACCCGTCGACCGCCGCGAAATCCGCCATGCTGCCGTCTTTGGGAAACCGCTCCGGGCGTCCAATCATCGAACACCACTGGTCTCGCGGGTGGCGGTAAATATGAATCAGCTTCGCGTTGGGATAGTTCCTTCGCAGCCATGGCAGCCGGAAATCAGCCCGGTTGAACTGCAGTACCGGACGACCACCGGCGTGCTCAATCAACGCGTCGAGGTAAGTACGCAGGCCAGGCTCCCAGGCATTTTCAGCAAGGTAAAAGTTCTGCTCACTCCACTCGTCCTGAAAAAGCTCACCGAGATCTTCCAACCCCTCGAACTCACGCCAGTAGTCAGCGACCTTGCGGTGCGTCGAGTCGACCCGGTCACCGCGTGTCTGCGGATCGAACCAGCGGCGTTCATTTAACGGTTCGTAGTAGGACGTCATGCCGGGGACGTTGCGAAACAGGTTCCAGGTCAGCGTGGATCCACTGCGAAAGCGCGCGGAGATCATGACGATGTCGGACCGCTTGTTTGTCTCCGGACCGTCTGCCCGCGAACCGAGGCCTGTGTACGCCGACTCGGCCAGCAGAGCCGGATCAAAGTCACGGGGACTCGGTTGCAGCAGTCCGCGCAGGGCGAATGCTGCCGCCTGACGGCCATCATCCGTCGCCGCAGCTCGCCGCAGCGTTGTAAAGAAATGATTTCGGAGAATGTTTCTGAGACTCATCATCCCGCCTTGTTTCCTGTCAATCTCCTGATGATTCGCAATCAGGCTTTCGCTGTTCAGACAGCTGCCATCGCCGGAAACGCACCGCTCGGTGAAAGCGCGCCGTGATCGAAACTCTGCTCCCAGGCAAACTCTTCGCGACGGACCGCTGCGAGCTTCAGTGCCCCGCAGCCCAGCAGCGCGGTGTAGTACGGGATCTCGAGCGATTCGAGGCTCACGAACTGCGCGGAAACGACAAAGCCGCACAGCCCGACAATCGCCATTCTGGCCACGTTGCGGTGCCACGGATCCTCAACCAGCGTTCGCTTCCACGTCAGCAGCCAAAGTCTGAAGATGCACAGCAGGTAGAAGCCGAGATACATGATGAGGCCGGGGAAGCCGAGTTCCGCCAGTGTCTGAACCCACAGCGAATGCGCTTCCTTGCCGTAAGGCCAGCCGTAGCGTGGCGCGAGAACCGGCCAGTGATTCGGTCCGCAGCCCATCACCGGATCCTGCTTCGTGACGTCCCAGCAGTCTTTCCACAGATCGATTCGGCTCTGCGCGGACGCCTCGCGTTCTTCGCCCTTCTTGACGAACGTGGTCATGAAGCGGTCGCGAACTTCCGGGCCGGCGAGCACCACGCCGCCGATCGCGGCAAACGTCAACAGTGCGTACATCCTCGGCGTGCGTTCGATCACGAACAGCGTCGCCATTCCCGCAACGATTGCTCCCAGCATCCCGCCGCGGCTGAACGAGAACAGAATGCAGTGACCGATCAGCAGACAGAAGAAGAAGGCGATGCCGCGCTGCCAGAGCCGTTCGGCATGCAGTCCCATAAAAAATGAAATGCCAATTCCAGTGACCATCCCGATGGCGGCACTGTTGTTATCCATGTCGGCAAATCCGTCGTACCTCAGGATGTTGTAGCCTCCGAAGTAGTACGAATTCAGTTCGTAAGCCACATATCCCTGCGACACGATGATCGTCCAGGCAAGCTGTTTGAGCTGCTTTGTGTCGTTAATGCAGCACAGGCCAATGCAGAACGGGAGCACGATCTTCCACAAGCGTTCCACATAGTCCCAGGCGAGAAACTGGTTCGGTGGAAAGTAGGCTCCGAAGTATGACCAGCCGAGGAATCCCAGCAGCAGCGCCATCACCGAGAAGCTCTTTCCGAAACGGAAATCGGCTCTCTTTGTAAATACAAAGCCAACCAGCATCGCCAGCGCGAGAATCATGCTGTAGCGGCCCTGTGGCACCGCCCAGGGCCACATCGCTTCCGGTCGGATGATGGCAAACGAGACGTAGGCGAGCAGTCCGTAAAACGGATTGAACAGCGCGGCCAGCGCACCACCGAACGTCGTCGCATAGGTGAAGAGTAAACCCTTCATATGGCGGCATCCGGTTGTGTAGAGAACTGGCTGGTGGGATCTTCCAAAGCGGCTGCACGCTCACAAGTTGGCTGAGCATCGAAGCCGAGGAAACTCATCAGCGGCGCCAGACACTGGTCCCAGCGGTGATTCGCCGTGACGTATGCCTGGCCAGCGAGGCCGACTTCGTCTCTCAACGCGGTGTCGTTCAGCAGTCGCAGGACTTTCGTGGCCCATTCATCCGGCGCTGTCGCCTTGCAAAGTTGCGTGCCGTCGTGGACGTCGAGACCGACCAGCGGGTCCGGCGACGCGACGACCGCGCGGGCCATTGCCAGCGCTTCAAGAACCTTGTTCTGCACACCGCGGGCGATGCGCAGCGGGACGACGGCGACAGCGGCTTCGTTCAGCCACGGGCGGACATCGGGCACAGTTCCGGGCACCGAAACTCCGGGCAGTTCAGCGAGTTCCCGCACGGCGGGGACCGGTTCTCGCCCCACGATGTTCAGCGTCGCGTCCGGTCGCTGTGCTCTGATTGCCGGCCAGATCTCGCGGGCAAACCAGACAATGCCATCAATGTTCGGTTTGTAGTCGAGCGCCCCGACAAAGACGCAGCCGCGCTCGCGCGACCGGTCAATCTGCGGCGTGAAGTAGTCGACGTTGACACCATTTGGAATGGCCGTAATCGGGCCATCCGGTCGGAACGCGCGATACAGATTCGCTTCGGGCTCGCTCACAACGGTCAGGCCCGCGCACCAGTCAGACAGCGACGCTTCAAGCGTCCGCAGCCGGCGTCCTTCCATCCCGAACAGCGTGCTTTTCGGGAAGGGCGAGACTGCTGAATACTCCAGCCATTTTTCGCTGTCGACATCGATCAGATCGACGTAACGCCGCGTTCGCTCAAGAGGCGATGCCTGCAGATAAGGAGCGAGTGCCGAGGACGAACAGAGCGCGGCATCGAACGTCACTTCGTGTGACCAGTCCGTCACAACTGAAGTCAGAGCCGGTGATTCAAACGCACCCGCGGAGATCGTCTTACCGCTCAGCAGACTCAGGCCGGCTCGCAGCCAGCGGCGGTAAGGATCGACCGGTACGATCGCAACGCGTGCGCACAGTCGGTTCAGTACCTCGCGGGATTCGTCAGACACAGGTTCGTCGGCAAGGCAACCCAGCCAGACGTGCGCTCGCGCAGCGAGGTGCTCCAGAAAGTGGAAAGTTCGAATCCGGTCTCCCCGATTGGGGGGATGCGGCACGCGGTGCGTCAAAAACAGCAGCGTTGGCTTGCTCACCGGAGGCCTCGGGGTCGATGGTCAGGGAAATGTTCCGTTCCGGGAGACTCACCGACTGGAGTTCCCGGCTTCTGACACCCGTTGAGGACGACCGTTTCGGATTGCGAAACGGCGCGAACCGTCCGGCTCTCTCGAAAGCAGTCGCGTGACCGCGAAGGGATTTGCCCAACGGGCGCCGAGTTCAGGCCAGGCAGCCGCGGCGCATGAGCGTCCGGTTTTCCTTCGCCCGGAAAAACAGGAGCGAGCGCTCGGCGGCTGATGACAACTCGGTGACCGGTGGGCTTGTGCCCTTCCGCTGCAGAGTCAACGGAATGTCAAACGCCCTGCGGCTGCAGTTCGGCGGCTCGCTCGACGCGTGACGAGCTGGCCTTCGAATACAGACTGTCGGCGAGCAGGTGCTCGCGCGGACTGTCCGGCATCGACGCCAGCGAGTCCGTCAGTGTTGCGAACCGGAACTGCGGCAGCAGTGCGTTCAGTTTGTGTTCTGTCGTGTGGAGGTTCTGGTAGTGCCGGAACCTCGAAAGAAACCGACCGGGCAGACGAGGCTGCTCCGGATCGACTTCCCACGGATGAATGTAGAACACGAACGGTCGGTTCGACTGGCGGGAATAGCGGTCCAGGCAGAACCGCGAAAAGCAGAAAGGATACAGGCGGAAATATCCGCCTCCGGAGATCGGTAGCCGCAGCGGTCCGAGCTGCAACGCCGCGCCGGGATACTCGTTGATCGTTCCGGCAGGAGTCTCAATGCGATGCGGAGCCGGATCAGCGTCCGGAATTCCGTAGCGATCGTGATAAACCGGATAGATGCTCGAATCGCCGGTGAAGCCTTCCTCGGCAAGAATCTCGAGTGCCCAGAGTGACTTGCGGGTGATCGAGAAACTCGGAGCCCGGTAGAGCCGCACAGGCTCGCCCGTGATCTCCTGCAGAACGTCGCGGCTGGCCACCAGGTCCGCCCGAAACTCGTCTGGTGAGAGATCGTAAACCAGCCGGTGCCAGAAACTGTGGCAGCCGATTTCGTGTCCGGATCGCTGAATCTCACGCACGAGTTCGGGAAAGCGTTCAGCCACCCAGCCAAGTACAAAGAATGTTGCGGGTGTCTGATGCCGATCGAGCAGTCTCAGAATGCGTTGCGTGCTGGCGACGACGCGCGATGGAAAATCCGCCCACTCCCGCGGTGAGATGCGGTCGGCGAATCCGGAAACGTGAAAGTAGTCTTCCACATCAACCGTCATCGCATGTGTCAGAAGCTGCTGCGTCATTCGGAGGAGTCTTCAGTGAGTAATCGTGACACCATCCAGCCAGGAATGGCGAGTCCATCAGGACGCCGGAACCGGCGCCGGTGACTCCGCAGAAAAGACGGACTGGTTGATCGCGGGCAGCACCTCGCGCAGAAACTCTTCCGCTGGGGTCGTTCCGTCGAGCGGAAGCAAGTCGTGCGCCTCTTGCGTCACATACAGTTTGAAGAGCGTCGGGCAGCCTGCAAATTCGAGCCGCGGACTGACGGGCGTTGACCATTCCCCAGAGGCCGACCAGCTCCAGAAAATGCGGGCTTTTCGCAGGTTCGCCCGACCCGGCTTGCGAAACTGAGCGGTCATCAATCGGTGCGTCGCCGCTGATCCTGAGGCGATGTTTCCATCGCCGGAGTGTTGCCCGGAAACAACACGGTGCGTTGCTACGTCACCAATCTGCTCGTACCCCTGGCCGGCGTAGCAGGCCGTTGGCGGATGCACGGCGACAGGGCCGGTCGGACCGCACATCAGGAGCATTGTGACAATCGCTCCTGTTCGTTGATTGCGATAGTGCCGCATGACGTAGCTGTGGAGTTCGGCCATCTTCAGCTCCGCGTCACTGACCGAGCCCTCCTCAATGCAGACCCAGTCGTTGATCTGCTTTGGTACCTGATGCACACGCGCCGCCACGCCCGTGAGGTCAGACGTCTCCCACCGGCCGGTGAGCATTCCATGCACAACGCCGCCAGCGACCAGCAGCAGAAGGCCGGAGAACAATGGGATGGATTGGCGAATTGACATTAAGAGTCTTCTCGAGTTTTGAGTAGCACAATCCAGCGCTTCGGGCCGGATGAGAAAAGAGTTGTGAAAGCAATCAACCGCG
>Ga0209578_10000928_pt1 | contig 29986 bp, 25 predicted proteins | sample tdAd472_FD_187127 | JGI IMG/M metagenome (GOLD analysis project Ga0209578, IMG submission 187127) | Marine sediment microbial communities from the Atlantic coast under amendment with organic carbon and nitrate - tdAd47.2 (SPAdes)... | ecosystem: Environmental > Aquatic > Marine > Coastal >...
TTTGTTCACCCAGGGCATGGTGATCAAAGACGGGGCCAAGATGTCGAAGAGCCTCGGCAACGTAGTGAGCCCGGAGGAGATGGTCACGAAGTACGGGTCGGATACGGCGCGAGCGTTCTCGCTGTTTGCGGCGCCGCCGGATAAGGATCTGGACTGGCATGAGGCTGGAGTGGAGGGAATGTCGCGCTTCTTGGCGCGCGTTTTCCGGCTGGTCGACCGCCATGCGGGTTCGGGTGCCGCGCCGTCGACGGAGGCGTCCAACGGGGCCGACAAAGCGATCCTGCGGAAGCTGCACCAGACGATCGAGAAGATCACGGCGGATTTTGAGTCCCGCTGGCACTTCAACACCTCGCTCGCCATGGTGATGGAGTTGACCAACGAGATCTACGCGCTGGAGGCGGAGCTCTCCGAGGGAGTACTGGCGGAGGTTCTGCGCAAGCTGACCTTGGTGCTGGAGCCGTTCGCTCCGCACCTGTCTGAAGAGTTGTGGGAGATGCTCGGCGAGCGAGGGCCCGTGTTGAATCATAGGTGGCCGGAGTTCGACGCCGCGCTGGCGACGGAGGACGAGGTCGAGGTGCCGGTGCAGGTCAACGGCAAGATGCGCGGCAAGCTGACGGTCGCCAAAGGAGCCGGGGAGGACGACGTGCTCGCGGCGGCGAAAGCGGACGAGAACGTGGCGCGGCACTTGGACGGCGCGACGATCCGCAAGGTGATCTATATTCCGGACAAGCTGCTGAATATCGTCGCCAAGTAACGAAACTATAATCGGGGAATATGCGCTCGGTCTATTCCCTCATTCTCTCTCTTATTTTCTGTCTTTCCACCGCAACCGCCCAGACGCTGGAGGCTCCTGCTCGCGTTGAGGCGGGAGGCTCCTTCGAAGTGACGGTCAGCGGCGCGTTGCCCGGCAACACCGTCGTTTCCATCGTCAAGAAGAGTCACAAGCCGGGTCGCGGCCCGCTCTACGCCTACTTCCACAAACCGCCGACGACGAAGTTGCGGGCGCCCGACGAGCCCGACGAGGACTACGAACTTCGCCTCCTGGAGAATCACCGGACGCTGCTGGCGACTCGGCCGATCGCTGTCGACGGGGTGAGCGCGACCCTGGACGCTCCGGATACGGTTGGCGCCGGATCGGCCGTCGCGGTGAGTTGGACGGGCCCCAACAACCGCGGCGACACGATCCGCTTGGCCGAGGTTGGCGCCGCGCCGACCAAGCACCTGGCGCGGACGTATCCGGGCAACGCCAATCCGGTGAAGCTCGTCGCGCCCGACAAGCCCGGCGAGTATGAGATCCGCTACATCACCGGTCAAGCGTCCACGATCCTCGTCGCGCGAAGGATCAGCGTCGGCGGGACGTCGGCGTCGGTTGAGCCGCCGGCCGAAGTCGAAGCCGGCGCCCTGCTGGAAATCGCCTGGGAGGGGCCGAACAACCCGGGCGACGTGATCAACGTCGTGCCCGTGGGCGGGTCGAAGCGACAGGCCTGGGGATACCCAGGGAACGGCAACCCCGCGACGATGACGGCGCCGCTCAAGGCGGGCCAGTACGAGGCGCGTTACCAGACCGGACAGTCGCGGGCCGTGCTGGCTCGGGCGCCGCTGAAGGTCGTCCCGGCGCAGCAGTCTCCAGGAAGGCTGGCCGTGACCTCGGCAGCCAAGGGAGGCTTGGCGGGCGCCGCAGTGGAGATCATCCTAGACGCCTCAGGCAGCATGCTGCAGCGGATGGGCGCCGAGCGTCGGATTGAGGTGGCCAAGCGCACGCTCTCGGAGTTAACCGCAGACGTCATTCCCGGCGGCGCGCCGTTCGCCCTGCGCGTGTTCGGCAAGGAGGTCGGTTCGTGCCAGACCGATCTGGAGATTGCGCTCTCACCGCTCAACGCCTCCGCGGTAGCCGCCAAGATCGGCGCTATTGAGGCGAAGAACAACGCCAAGACGCCAATTGCTGACTCTCTGGCGAACGTCGCGTCCGATCTTCGCGGCGTAAAGGGCGAACGCGTGGTCATCTTAATCACCGACGGGGAGGAGACTTGCGACGGCAACCCGGCCAAGGCGGTCGCGGCGCTGCGCGCGGGCGGCGCGGACGTGCGCGTGAACATCGTCGGCTTCGCGATCGACGACCAGGCGCTCGCAGAGACATTCGCCGACTGGGCGGATCTTGGCGGCGGAACTTACTTCTCGGCCAACGATGCCGCCGCACTGAGAGCCGCGCTGACGGGTGCGCTCGAGCGGCCGTTCGAAATCGTCGATTCCGCCGGACGCATCGTCGCTCGCGGGGTTGCCGGAGACGATCCGGTCACGTTGCCTCCAGGGGCGTATACGGTGAAGTCGGGCGGGGCCTCGCGCAAGGTACAAGTCGAAGCCGGGAAGACCGCTACCGCCGCCTTCTAGTCGCTCGGTAGACTAAGAGAGCGAATGCGTTGGGCGATCGGCTTATTGGTTTTGGCGACGACGGCGGGTACGGCGGAAGAGTCGCGTTTCTCGCACAAGCTGCACATCAAGGAGGTCGGGCTGCCCTGCGCGGCCTGCCACTCGGCGGTGAAGACGTCCACCGCGGAGACGGACGACAACCTCCCAGCCTCGGAGACTTGCCTGGCCTGCCACAACGGCGGCGAAGCTCCTGAGATCGACGTTGCTTGGCTTGACGAGCATGAGGCCGCGGAACGCAGGTTCCGCTTCAACCACGAGTTTCACCTTGCGATGGGCAACGTTGCGCCGATCATTGCGGCTGCGATTGAGTCGGGCGATTACCTCGGCCATCCGCCGGACTACGGCGATGCGTTGAACACGACCAACGCGTGCGCGGCGTGCCATCGCGGACTCAACCAAGCCGACGTCGTCGATTCAAAGGTCCACCTTCCAGCGATGACGGACTGTCTCGTCTGCCACAACAAGGTCGACAACCCGTTCTCGTGCGAACAGTGCCACGCGTCGGATTTCCAGCTGAAGCCGGCCGACCACTCGCGCAACTTCGTCGACCAGCACTCGACCGGCAGGATGGGTTTCGACAAGCTGACTTGCCAGCCGTGCCACGGCCAGAAGTTCACTTGCATGGGCTGCCATTGAGAGCCGTCCCTGACGGTCGGCCAAATAAGCTAGGCTTATGAATTGGACGCCGTTAGTCTCTCTCAGCTAAAGATCTTCCGGGACATTGCGCAGGCGCGCAGCGTGTCTCGAGCCGCGGAGCTGAACCATGTTTCGCAGTCGGCTGCGAGTCAGTCGCTCAAGAGCCTGGAGAAGCAGGTACACCTCGACTTGGTCGATCGGCGGCGGCGGCCGCTGCGGCTCACACAGGCGGGTGAGATCTGTTTTGAGGCGGCTCGGGACTTGGTTCGCCGCTACGAGCAGATGGAGGCTCAACTGGAGTCGTTGCGGGAAGAATTGGAGGGCTCGCTGCGCGTCGTCTCGATCTACTCGATCGGGCTCTATGAGCTAACGCAGTTGCGGGAAGAGTTCCAACGGCTGCATCCGCGCACCAAGGTGCATCTGGAGTTCGCGCGGCCCGAGGACGTCTATCGTGCGGTAGTTGAGGATCGCGCCGACCTCGGGCTGGTCAGCTACGCCGCTCCGACGCGCGAGATCGACACGATCGATTGGCGCCGCGAGCGCATGGTGCTCGTCTGCCACCCGCAAGACCGGCTCGCTTCGACGCAATCGGTGCGCGCGGCGGAGTTGGCCCGTGAGGACTTCATCAGCTTCGACCCGGGCCTCAAGATTCGGCACGCGATCGATCGGTTCCTGAGGGCTCACGGGGTTCACCGGGAGGTCGCCTATGAGTTCGACAACATCCAGATGATCAAGGAGGCGCTCTCGCTCGGGCAGGGGGTCAGCATCCTTCCGGAGCGGACGGTCCGGCAGGAGACGCAGGAAGGACGTCTGGTGGCGCTCCCGATCGAGCCGGAGGTTCCCGAGAGGCCCGTGGGCATTGTGCAGCGTCGCAAGAAGCGTCTTTCGCGCACGGCGGAGGAATTTCTCGGGTTTCTGAGGGAACACGCCGAGCCGTAGGCGGATATACTTCGGACGAGGTCCCAACTATGCGAAGAATCGTGATCAGCCTATTTTCAGCTGCGCTCCTAGCCCTGACGTTCGCCTGCGGAGCGGCCGAGCCGGTCGCCGAGGCCCCGGCGGCGGAAGAACACGCGCCTGGGAGCCATGATCCTGTAGAGGTCGCCGACGCGACGGAGTTCGACGCAGCCGCGCTACAAGCGCGGCTCGAAGCTGGAGAGGAAGTGTTTCTGCTCGACGTTCGCAACCCGGATGAACTGGTCGAGCACGGACAGATTGAGGGCGCGGTGAATATTCCGATCGACGAACTGGAATCGCGCCTCGAAGAAGTTCCTGAAGGGATGCCAGTGGTGACCTACTGCATGCGCGGCGGGCGCGCTTCCCGTGCGGCGGACACGCTGCGGAAGGCCGGCCGGACGGACCCGATCGAGTACGGCGGCATTACCGCCTGGAAAGAAGCGGGGAACCCGGTGGTCCAACCCGAAGGCGAGTAAGTGACCACGCCGCGGGTATCCTCGACCCAGCGGCGAGTCGTTCGCTATTACACCGAGGCCAGCCAAGACTACGAATCTTGGAGCCCCGGCTTCAACATGCACTTCGGTTATTGGCGGAGCGGACTCAATCCGTTCCGGCTGGAGCCGATGCTGGAAGAGATGACGCGGCAGGCGAGCGCACGGTTGGCGCTGCCGAACGAGCGGGTACAGATCCTGGATGCCGGCTGCGGCCTAGGCGCCTGCGCCCGACGTGCTTCTCTCGAGTACTCGGCCTGGCGAATCCACGCACTGACGCTCGTCGGTGGACAGACGCGTCAAGCGCATCTGCTGACGACGGCCGCCGGACTCGCTAAGCGAATCGGCTTCATCCAAGGGGACTACTGCCGCGCCCCGTGGGCCGACGGAGCCTTTGACGGAGCGTATGCAGTGGAAAGCGCTTGCCATGCAGACGGACCGGACAAGGGCGAGTTCATCGACGAAGCAGCGCGGTTGCTGAAGGCTGGCGGACGGCTGGTTGTGGCGGACGGTTTCTTGAAGCACTCGCGGCCGATGAACCGGCTGTTTCGAGCCTGCTACGTGCGCGTTTGCCGGAACTGGGCCGTTGAGAGCTTCGCCGACCGCGACGCTTTTACAGAGAGACTGGTGCGCGCCGGTTTCCGCGACGTCACGGTGGAGGAAATCTCTTACCGGATCGCACCGTCCGTTATGCACATTCCGCTGGTGACCGCTCGGTTTTTGTGGCGAGAGTTGCGGCGGACGGGGCTGCAGCTGAACGACGCCCGGTGGGGCCACCTGTTGGCTTGTGTACTGTCGCCGGTAGTCGGCGCTGCGCGGGGGCGGTTCGGATACTACTTGATCACAGCTACGAAGGCCTAGCGGCGCGCGGTCCAGGGTAGCGTCGGCACGTCGTTGCACTCGCCGACGAACCCGCGCAGCGTGCGGCCGTCCTGCTGCTGAAAGGTGATCCGGCCCCAGTTGCGCGTTCCGCTGAGTTCGTCGTCGCAGACCGCCTGTTCCGAATCGTCGAACCAGTAGGCATGGACGACGGCGCCGTCGGTCCGTCCGGTGATTTCACCGAAGCGGCCCTTGCCGGAGAAGAAGCCTTCTACGGTGCCGGCGTCGTCGGTTGCAACGATCCAGGATACGCCCGAGGCGGTCGTGAACCGGCCTGTCGGAGGTTCCCCGAAAGCGGGGTCGTCCACGCCGGGAAGGCTGGCGGTCCAAGCCAACGCTAGGCCGAAAACGGCGGCGGCAAACCAAATTGAGTCGCGGAACATTACGTTGATCCTTCTAAAGAGATCAACGCGCTGGAAGAGAGTCCCGTTTCAACTATTCGGCTCGGAAGCCGCCGGCGGAGTGCGATCCGTCACAGTAGGGTTTATTTTGGGAGAGGCCGCAGCGGCACAAAGCGGCCTTGGTGAGGCGCACCTCGCCGTCGGTGCCGGTGAGCGTGACGGGGCCGCCGGTCAGGAGGGGACCGTTGGGAGCGGTCTGGACTTCGAGCGGCCCCTCGGCCTCGCCTTCAGCCCCGGCGGTGCGCCCGACGCCGCCGGGATCGGTGAAGCCGGCTTCGGAGTGCGAGTTGTCGCAGAACGGCTTGTTCTTGCTGGCTCCGCAGCGGCAGAGCGCGAGACGCGTGTCGGACACGACGGTCTCGCCGTCCATGCGCTTGACGCTGAGCTCGCCGCGGGCAATCAACGGGCCGTCGGCCTCGATGCGGATTGTGTTTTGGGCGGGTATGGGCAGGAGCGCGGAGCCCTCAGCATCGACGACGGAGAGCGCGCCGGTGGGGCAACGATCGACGACGGCGACGAGCTGGTCCACGGAGGCCTTGTCGGGCGAGACCCAAGGCTTGCCTTTGGGATCGAAGACTTCCGGGGCGCCGTGGACGCACTCGGCGGCGTGGAAACAGCGCGGCAGGTCGTAGCGGACGGTTGCCTGTTGACCCTTGTATTCTTTGGAAGCCATGATTGGACGCAACGATAGCGTGCGTCCGGGGAGGGCGTCAAACTCCATGCTGGAAGAAGCGAAGAAGCAACTCGACGAGCAGGGCTATGTCTTGTTGCCCGGCGTCATCACGGATACGCGCAGAGAGGCCCTGGCTTCTCGACTGGGAGAGTTGTACGCGGCCGAGGGCCCGGAGGCTGGCTCGGAGTTTCGTACCGAAGCCGGCGCGAATCGTCTTGCGAACTTGGTGAACAAGGGCGCGATCTTCTCCGACGTAGTGGTAGAGCCCGAGGTCGTCGAGCTGGCGCGCCACGTACTGGGCCAGGATGTGAAGCTGAGCAGCCTCAATGCGCGTTCCGCGCTGCCCGGCGGGGAATCCGCGCAGCCCCTGCACGTGGACATGGGGCTGCTGCCTGACGAAAAGGGACCTTCAGGTCTCAATTCGATTTGGATGCTGGACGAGTTCCGATTGGACAACGGTAACGTGCGTCTGGTTCCGGGTTCTCATACGCTTGGATTGCGCCCGCAGGACGCGCTGGCGGACCCTTCGGCGCCCCATCCTGAGGAGTTGCGCGTGACGGGAAACGCCGGCGACGTCTTGGTCTTCAACGCGCACCTCTGGCACGCGGGTACGGCCAACGAGAGCGACACGCCGAGATTGGCGCTCAACTGTTTCTACTGCCGCCGCGACCAGCCGCAACAGGTATGGCAGAAGAGATGGCTGGACGAAGCGTTGCAGTCGCAAATTGACGGCGAACTGCGCTCGTTGCTGGCGCTTGACGACCTGGAGAATGATCGACTGAGTGAGAATCCGGCGGAGCGCAGCGGATTCATGAAGGCGACACGCTAGGGGCCGGCTCTAGCCGATCTCCATGATCTCCTTCTCTTTGACCGCGGACGACTCGTCCAGCTTCTTGATGGTGGAATTGGTCAACTCTTGAATGTCGTCGTGGGCGGAGCGGCCATCATCCTCTGAGATGGTGTGATCCTTCTCCAGTTTCTTGAGGGCGTCGTTGGCGTCGCGGCGAACCGCACGAGCGGCGACGCGATGCATCTCCGTCATCTGGTGAAGATGCTTAACGAGTTCGCGCCGGCGTTCCTCATTGAGCGCAGGAATGGCAATGCGAATGATCTTGCCGTCGTTCTGCGGGTTGAGGCCGAGTTCGGACTGCTGGATGGCGCGCTCGATGGCGCCGATCTGGGTGGCGTCCCACGGCTGCACGGTGATCAGGGAAGCCTCGGGCGTGGTGATGGTCGCCATCTGACTGAGCGGAGTGACGGCGCCATAGTAGTCGACCTTGATGGGATCAAGCAAGTGCACGGAAGCGCGCCCGGTGCGGATGGTGGCCATCTCGCGCCCTAGGTCCGTGATGGTCTTCTCCATCTTCTCTTCCGCTTCCATCTCGATTTCTTCAATCGATTCGCCGTGAATATGAGACATCTGATTCTCCCGTTTTGGTGGATGCTACGCCATCAGCGTGCCGATGTTTTCGCCTGCCGCCAGACGCCCGACGGCTCCAGCTTCAGCGAGCTTGAAGACACGGACCGGCATGGAGTTTTCGCGACACAGTGCGACGGCAGCCGCGTCCATGACGCCTAGATTCTTTTCGAGCGTTTCAGCGTACGATATTTTCTCATAGCGCACGGCGGCGGAGTGCTTGTTGGGATCTTTGTCGTAGACGCCGTCCACCTGCGTCGCCTTGGCGAGCAAGTCGGCGCCGATCTCCACCGCGCGCAACGACGCCGCCGTGTCGGTGGAGAAGTAGGGGTTGCCGGTGCCGGCGCCGAAGACCACGGCGCGACCGGCCTCGAGGGCGGTGACGGCTTTGCGTCGGTCGAAGCGCTGGACGAGCGGTTCCATCGCGACGGCGCTCATCGCTTCGGCGGGCAGGCCGTTTTGGGTGAGCAGGTCGGCGAAGGCAACGGCGTTGATGACGGTCGCAAGCATCCCCATGCGGTCGACCGTTTCGCGCTCGAGTTGGGCGGAGGCGTCGCGGGTTCCGCGGAAGAAGTTGCCGCCGCCGACGACGATGCCGAACTGCACGCCGGAGCGGGCTGCTTCGGCGACTTCAGCGGCGATGGCCGAGGCGCGGTCGGGGTCGAGGCCGAACTCCTTGTCGCCTCCCAGGGCTTCGCCTGAGAGCTTCAGCAGGATTCTTCGGTAGGCAGGCATCGTGCGGACTTCCGATTGTCGCAAACCCAGGCGTCAGCGGGCCCGACATCCCGCCGGCGGAGCCTCCGTGGGTGAATCCGTACGCTTCCATTAATTCTTTAGTTGACAACCCACGCCCCGTCTATTAATTTCTTAATTGTAAATGCCGCGAAAGACTTCTCAGACGCTGACCGACGCCGAACTCCGCCTGATGGAGGTGTTGTGGAAGCACGGCCCTTCGACGGTGGCGGAAGTGACGGAGGCAATTCCCAAGCGGGACAAGGTCGCCTACTCGACCGTGTTGACGACGCTGCGCATCCTGGAGCGTAAGGGCTATCTGACTCACGAGGAGCGTGGGCGTGCGTTTGTCTATCAGACGGTGGTGGACAGGGAGCAGGCGCGGGTTTCGACTGTTCGGCACCTGCTGAAGCGGTTTTTCGACGGCTCGCCGAGCGAACTGTTGCTCAACGTGATTGAGAACGAGGACTTGAACGAAGAAGAGCTGAGGCGAGTCCGCAAGGTGCTCCAGGAGGCCGACGGTGACCGCTGAATCCTGGGCCGCTACGGTTCTTTCGGCCGGAGCGAACAGCCTTTGGCTGGCGCCGCTGATTCTGCTTTGCGCGGAAGGGGCTCTACGGCTGTGCCCGGAACTCTCAGCGTTGCTGCGTTACCGGCTGTTGCAGGCCGCGTGGCTCACGGCCGCGGTCGCGCCGTGGCTGCCGACGCTGGAGTTCGAATCATGGGGGCAGGCTGCTGGAGCGCTTCCGGCGGTTGCAATCAATTCCGTTCCCAGTTCAGGCGTGTTGACGCCGGAAGCGGTCAGCGGCTGGGCTGCGCCCCCCTGGCTGGCGGCGGCTTGGGCGCTGGGTGTCGTCTACGGTTTCCTGCGTTTGGCGGCGGGTTGCCGTGGAGTCGTGCGGTCGAAGAGGCTAGCGGCGCCAGGGCCGGATGAGCTGGGCGAATTATTCGAGCGACGTTCGGCCCAGCTGCGGCTCGGGCGTCGATTTCGGACGCTCTTCTCCGAAGAGGCGTGGGCGCCGCTGGCGGCCGGATGGGTTCGTCCAGCGGTGCTGCTGCCGCGCGATCTTCCCGAGCAACTCCAGTCCAGCGACGTGGAGAGACTTTGGACGCACGAGGCGGCGCACTTGGAGCGCTGGGACGACTGGGCGCGGCTTGTTGAGCGTGCGGCGCGAGCGGTCTACTTCTTCAATCCGGCGTTCTGGATTGCCGGTCGGCGCTTGGACTTTTTGAGAGAGGCGGCTTGTGACCGCTGGGCGGCTGACCGCTTGGGCGACTCACGTGGCCTGGCAGGCGCATTAGCTCGATTGTTGTCGGCTCGAGTAGAGCCGCACGGATTGGCCCCGGCAGCGGCCGGTCGACCTGGTGATTTGGAAAGGAGGATTCGTATGTTGACTCGACAGACCCCAGAAATTTCGAGCTCCCAGCGAAGGGTGGGCTCGGCCTTAGCCGCCGCGCTGGCCGCGGGCGCTCTCGGCTTCGCCTTGGGTGCGCCGCGCCTCGTCTTGGCGCAGGCCCCCGCGGCTCCGGCGGTTGCACCGTCTCCGCCAGTAGTTCCACAGGCTCCGGCGCCGGTGGTCGTTGCTCAGACGCCGACTCCGCCCGCTCCTCCGGCCCCGCCGGCGGCTCCGAGTCCAACGCCAAATCCGGCGCCAAGCCCGCAACCTAGGCCGTCTCCGCGTCCACACGTAGTGGTCGCGCAGAGTCCGAACCCGGTGGTCACGCCGCCAAGGCCACCACAGCCACCCCGCGTCCGAGTGGATGTGGACGTCCAAGAAGACGTGAAGCGGACGATGCGCTTCCACGAAGAGATTCAACCGGAGATCGAGGCGATCTCAGAGATTGCCGCAAAGATCGGCGCCGCGGTCAGCGAGATCGATATGCAGGAGATGAACTTGCGCGCGCAAGAGCTCAGCCGGCACGTGCAAGAGCATGTGGCTCCGCTGGCGAGCGAGATGGCGCAGCTCGGCGCCCGGATGCGCGAGATGGGCAAAGATTCGGCTGGCTTCGAGCGACTCCGTGAGCAGATGGAGCAACTGGAGCAGCGGCTACACGAGAAGGAAGAGATCCTCCAGGAGATGGAGGCCCAGGTGGAAGCGGCCGCAGCCAGGGCGCGTCCGGACGAATCGCGCATCCAGGAGCTCGAACAGGAGATGAAGATTCACGAAGAGCGCATCCAGAAGAAGGAGCAGGAATTCGAGGCCAAGGAGAAGGAACGCAAGCAGAAGGCGAGGGTTCTATAGTCAGTCGCCGCGACAAAGCATAGAAAAAGGGGCCGACGCCGGAAGGCGGCGGCCCCTTTCAAGTTGGAACAGCGAAGAGGCTTACTCTTCGCCGATCTTGAATCGCGCAATGCGACCGATCGAGATGTTCTCGCCCATCTTGGCGATCGACTCGGTGATCAGTTCCTGGATGGTCTTCGAGTTGTCTTTGACGAACGGTTGCTCCAGCAAGACCACTTCCTCGAAGTACTTGCCCATACGGCCCTCGACGATCTTGTCGACGACTTTCTCAGGCTTGCCTTCGGCCAAGGCGCGGTCCCGTTGGATGACGCGCTCCTTGTCGAGGTCCTCTTGGTTGACTTCCTCGCGGCGAACGAACTGCGGAGCGGTTGCAGCCACGTGCATCGCAATGTCCCGGGCAAGCGCCTGGTAGTCGTCGGTGCGGGCGACAAAGTCGGTTTCGCAGTTCAGCTCGACCATGACGCCGAGTTTTCCGCCGGGGTGGATGTAGGGAACGACGAGACCTTCATTGGCCGCGCGATCCGCTTTCTTCTGAGCGACCTGGATGCCGCGCTTGCGCAGTTCGACTGCTGCGGCTTCGACGTCGCCGTTGGTCTCCACGAGCGCTTTCTTGCACTCCATGAATCCGGCTCCGGTGAGGTCCCGGAGCTCTTTGACTAACTTCGCGCTGATGTCGGCCATGACTATATTCTTCCTATCTGGTTCGCTTCATCGGACAAAGGACGTAGGCCTTCGACCGCTCGCCGTGAGCGGTCGAAGGCGACTAGATTGATGCGCCGGGCCGGGACTAGGCGGTCGGCGTTTGGTTCGGGTCGACGGCGTTGGCGTCCGGGTAGACGACGCCCTTTTCAGTAACCATCGCGCCGTCTTCGGTCATCACGGCGTATTCGCCGTCGGGAGCGACCATGGCCGCGCCTTCGCCGAACTCTTCGCCGGTGGCCAAGTGGGCGCCTTCGATGATCGCGTCGGCGACCTTCTCAGTAAACAGACGGATCGCGCGCAGCGCGTCGTCGTTGCCCGGAATGACGTGGTCGATCGGATCGGGATCGGAGTTCGTATCGACGATGGCGATGACCGGGATGTTGAGCCGGTTCGCTTCCGCGATGGCGATCTCTTCCTTGCGCGAATCGATGACGAAGAGGGCGTCCGGGAGTCCCGGAATGTCCTTGATGCCGGCGATATTCGCGGTGAGGTGGCGACGTTCGCGTTCGAGCCGAGAGATCTCCTTCTTGGAGCGGCCTTCGTAGCCTTCCTCCTCGGAGAGCCGTTCGAGTTCCTTGAGCCGTTCGATCGATTTCTGCGCGGTGACCCAGTTGGTCAACAAGCCGCCGAGCCAACGGTGGTTGATGTAGTACTGGCCGCAGCGCTGAGCCTCTTCAGCGACGGCTTCTTGCGCTTGGCGCTTGGTGCCGACGAAGAGGATCGATTTGCCGGCGGACGACAACTCGGTCATGTAGCGAAGCGCTTCCTTGAAGAGCTTCAGAGTCTTCTGCAGATCCACGATGTGGATGCCGTTGCGTTCGCCAAAGATGTATTCATCCATCTTTGGATTCCAGCGCCTGGTCTGGTGCCCGAAGTGTACGCCTGATTCGAGCAGTTCTTTCATTGTGATTTGAGGCACGTGGTCCTCCTTATTGGGTATGGGTAACCCGGGTTGTAGTTACTCGCTCCAGGGGGAGCAAGGCAAGGCGCGAACGAGCCGACGGTCCAAGCGGGATTAGACGGCTTCGCGCGTGAAAAGCTTTCAAATAAGGGCGGCTGCGACCTAGCGCTTCGAGAACTGGAAGCGTTTCCGGGCGCCGGGCTGTCCGTACTTCTTGCGCTCGTGCTTGCGCGGATCGCGGGTGAGATACCCGGCCGACTTCAGCGTGGGGCGCAATTCCCCGTTGTACTTCTCCAAGGCACGCGCGATCCCGAGGCGAGCCGCGTCGGCTTGACCGGCGACGCCTCCGCCGCCGGCGAGAATCAGGATGTCGAACTTGCCGGTGGTCTCGGTGGCGTTGAGCGGTTGCTGCACGACGGCGCGCTGCAGGGCTGTGGGGAAGTACTCCTCAAGCGAGCGCTGGTTGACGACGATCTTGCCCGAGCCGGGGCGCATGAAGACGCGCGCGATCGCGAGCTTGCGGCGACCGGTCGCCAGATACTGAGTTTGTCCCGTTTGCACGATTCGATTCCTCTAGGTGAAAACTAGCGCGTCGACCGACGCGGCCCGTTGTGAATTTCAAGCGCCGTCGGATTCTGCGCCTCATGCGGATGCTCCGCTCCGGCGTAAACCTTCAAGCGACTCGCCAATTGGCGGCCCAACTTGTTTTTGGGCAGCATGCGTTGGACGGCGTACTCGACCAACCGCTCCGGATGCTTTTCGCGGATCTGCCCCGCGGACACGTTGCGGATGCCGCCGGGATAGCCGGAGTGACGCCAATAGAGCTTGTCAGTCTCCTTGGCTCCAGTGAGCTTGACCTTCTCCGCGTTGACGACGACGACATGATCGCCGGTCTTCAGAAACGGCGTGTAGTCGGGCTTATGCTTGCCCATCAGCATCATCGCCGCTTTCGTCGCGAGTCGGCCCAAAATCTGATCTTCGGCGTCGAGAACGAACCAGTCGTTCTTGATTTCAGACGCCTTTGGAATGTAAGTCGACATCGCTGCCCAACGCTCCCTGCCTCGAAAAAGATCCTCTGAACTCGGTTAGGCCGTCCTAGCGACAACAGGCCCCAGACGCACAAAAGTCCCGTAAGCCTCCAGAGGGGGCTCGCAGGAGCACCGCATACCGAGCGGAAGTACTGAGTATATCAGGGTCTTCAGCGGTTGCAAACCACCGAGGCGGGCGAATTCACAGCATGGCTAGAGCGTCGTCTAACGTGGCGGGACGACGGGCGATGAGTCGCAGCGCGGTTTGACGGACCTGGTCCCGAACGCTTTCCTGGGTCAGGTACTCCAGGGGAGACTTGCCGTCGATCCGGGCCAGCATGAGAAAAGCGAGGTGGCGCATCGTGTCGGCCTCGAAGCTCGCCAGAGCCTCTCTCGGAAGGACGGAGAGAGTCCAGGTGAACGCGACGCGGGCCAGGCGCAAGAAATCGTCGCGTTGGGCGGGCAGATGAGCGCCCTTGAGGATGAGGTGGTTGAGAACAAAGGCCGAATCGAAGGTCGGATCGCCGAAGTGGGCGCACTCGTAGTCGATGAAGATCAGGCGGTCGTCGTCGACCAAGATGTTCTTCGGGCTCCAGTCGCCGTGAACGAGGCCGACTTGCACGTCGCGGCCTCGCCAATCGGCCACCGCCTGAGCGATGGAGGGATGTCGACGGGCGATCTCGCCGTAATAGGGGTCGCCGCGGAGCTGCTCGAAGGCTGTGCGGTCGCCGAAACGTTCCTGCAGATCCCTGGAGCGCCAGCTGTTGCGGATCGTCAGGCCGAGCGCGACGCCGACTCGCCTAGCGAAGACAGGATTGAGGTCGCCGGAGAGCAGGCGCTCCTTCCACGACTGCGCCTCCAAGCTGAATGCCTGCATGGCGTAGACGAAGTTGTCGTCGTCGCTCCACAGGATCTCGGGGACCCAGGACGAAGGGAGCAGTTCGGCGGCGACTTCCAATGCGTCGCGCTCGCGGAAGATCCGGCTCCGGTCGGCGAGCCATTCTTTCTCGACACGCAGCTGCGGCAAAGCTTGTTTGAGAACGAACCGCTCGCCGGGCGGGTTGTCGACTAGGATGACGGTGTTGGAGACGCCGCCCCCGAGTTCTCGGCAGGTCAGATCGCGCGAGGCGGCCAGACCGCGGTCAGCCAGATAGGACGGTGTGGAATCGGCGTTGAGTTCAAACGTCACGGAAGATCACCGGCCGATCGCCAGCTCGACTCGCGCGGTCGACGCCTCGCCGCGGTCGACGGCTAGCTCGTAGGTCTTCATGTCGTAGAGGCAAAGCGCTTCGCGCCCTTCGATGCAGTAGTAGACGGCAGTCTCAATCGACACAGCGCCAGGGCGGACGCTCGCCTGAACCGGTCGGCCCTCATAGGCGAAGACCTGCAGTTCGCCGTCTTGGACCACCTCCACTTGTGATTCAGCGACCGCATTGAGCCGAGCGCCCTCGGGCAAGACGATCTCAATCTCAAGACTCCCCGGGTCGCCTGCGACGGAGACGGGCTCCAGGCTCACGGCGGCGCCGCTGCGCCGGGCTAGGCGGTGAGGCTCTCGCAAGACGAAAGTCTCAACAGAGCCGTCGGCGATATCGACGACCCGCACGGCGTGATTGTTGGTGTCGGCGACGTAGAGTTTTCCGTCCGCGGCGGAGAGCCCGCCCGGCTCATCGAAGGTTGACTGCTCGGCCGCGCCGTCTTGCACGCCCGCCTCCCCCGATCCGGAGAACGTGCGTGCGCTGCGCGTGTGCAGGCCAACGGCCTTGATCTTGTTGTTGTAGGTGTCGGCGACGAAGAGCGTTCCCTCGACGTATTCGACATCGAGAGGGTGCTGGAGGCGCGCGACATCGGGCCCGCCGTCGACGTCTCCGTAGTCGAACAGCCCCTCTCCGAGCACGGTCTTTACGTGGCCGCCGCGCGGATCAAGACTCACTGAACGAATCGAGCTGACCTCGCTGTCGGCGACGAATAGGTTGTCGTTGTCGGAGGTCAGGCCGCTCGGCTGTGCCAGCGCGGCGGCAAGCAGAGGCCCGTCAACGTGGTCTTCTTGGCCGCTGCCGGCGTGCCCTGCGATGTAGAACTCTTCGAGGTCGAGGCCCCAAATTTGATGTGAGCCGGCCATGGCGATAAAGAGCACGCCGTGTGCAAGCTCGAGATCCCAGGGCGAGTTGAGCGGACGACCGCGGGCGGGCCCTGGCAGATTGTTGAAATCCTCGGCTTGCTCGCCGGTTCCAGCGAGCGTGACGACGGTGCGGGAGCGAAGATCGACGCGCCGGATTGCGTGGTTGAGAGTATCGGCGACGTAGAGCAGGTCGCCTTCCAGAGCCATGCCTTGCGGGCCCTGGAGCCGCGTTTCTTCAAAGGCGCCGTCGCCGAACCCGGGCTCTCCGCTGCCGACAACGTCGAGTACGGCGCCGGTCGATCGAGAAGCGACGACGATGCGGTGGTGATTGGAGTCCGCGATGAACAGTCGGTCGCCCCCGGGCTCAGCGAGGACCTTGCCGGGAAAGGAGAGCAGACTGGCCGGCTCCTTCTCGTTCTCCATGCGCAATGGGAGCGGGCCGCGCACTAGTTTTCCTTCGCCTTCGTAGTGCTCGGCCATTTGACCGATCACTCCGTCGAAGAGCTCGAAGATGCGTTCCCCTGAATGCGTTCCGAAGACCTTGCCGAGCGGGTCGATGAGCATGAAGCTCGGCCAGGCGCGTACGGCGTATTCCTGCCAGACGCGCATTTCATGGTCGTTGACCACCGGATGCTCGATGCCGTATCGAAGGACGGCCTGACGGATATTCTCGGTTTCGCGCTCGGCGGTGAACTTGGCCGAATGGACGCCGATGACTTGCAGGTAGTCGCCGTGTTTCTCCTCCAGCTTGGCGAGGTCGGGCAACACGTGCATGCAGTTGATGCAGCAGTAGGCCCAGAAATCGAGCAGGACGATCTTGCCGCGCAGATCGGCCATGCGTAGCGGGGCCTCCGTGTTGAGCCACTCCAAGTCGGCCGGGAACTCGGGGGCGTTGACGGTACCGGGGTCGATAGGCATGAACATTCCATCGTAGCGATCCGCGACCGACCGCAAGAGCCGCTGGGAAGACCGATACGATCGCCCTATACAATCGAGAGAGTCGCCCCCTCGCTCCGTAGCTCCATGCGCCGCGTCATCTCGACTCGAATCTTCTCTTCCGGTCACTTGACCGCGTCCCGGCTCGATCAGATCTCGCGGGCCGGATTTGATTCCACCGAGATCTACGCGGACCGCCGGTACTTCGATTACCGCAATGCGGGACAGATCGACGAATTGCGCAACTGGTTCGCCGACTCGACGCTGAGCCTGGCCTCGGTACGGGCGCCGGAGCACAGCGACGCCTCCGGAGGGCGCGGCGGACCGCAGGCGCTCATCCGAATCACGCATCTGGACAAGGCCGAGCGCTTGCGCTCCACCGATGAGTTGAAGCGCGTGATCGAAGTCGCCGACCGGATGCCGTTTGACCGGCTGATTCTGCCGTTTGGATCCGCAACGGAGGACTACGACCCACACAAGATCGACGCGGCTTTCAACGCCCTGGATGAGTTGCTCGTTTTCTCCCGCGGCCTGGACGTGGAGATTCTGCTGGCGAATCAGCCGTCGGAGATGGGCGCGGCATCCAAGTTGGAGCTGTTTCTCTCCATGACCCATCTGCCATTCGCCTACGCGTTCGACGTAGCCGCCGCCGCGCAAGCCGGGGAGACGGCGGATCAGTTTGAGACAATGCGGGACCGAGTTCGAGGCTTGGCGGCCGCGGATGCGACGACCGACTCCGACCAGCGACGCATCCCCTTCGCGACCGAAGAAGGGACAGTGGACTGGGACGCGCTGGGCGAGCAGATGCGAGGCGGGAGCAGGATGCCGGATCTGGTGGTCGACGTCGACGCACCCGACATGGAGCAGCCGTTGGACTCTGCCCGCGAAAGCTTCGAGCGACTAGAAGAGACTCTTTATGGCTGACGAAACGCCCCGGATCACGATCGAAGAAGCGTCCTCTTACGACGGCCGCCGGGTCACCCTACAGGGCTGGGTACACAACCTGCGCAAGTCGGGCAAGATCGCGTTCCCGATCTTTCGGGACGGCACGGGCTTTATGCAGGGCGTGGCGGTCAAGGCGGAGCTAGGCGAAGAGACCTTTGACCGAATCCGTCACCTGACGCATGAGTCGGCCGTCCGCGCGACAGGCGAGTTACGGGCGGAGCCCCGAGCCCCGGGCGGCTATGAAATGCAGGTGGAGAGCGTCGAGATCGTCCACGCCGTCTCGCCGGACGATCCGTTCCCTATTACGCCCAAGGAGCACGGCGTCGACTTCTTGCTGGACCGCCGACACCTGTGGATTCGCAGCCGTCTGCAGCACGCCGTCTTGCGCGTCCGCCACTCGGTCGTGCGAGCGGTGCGCGACTACTTTGATACGCACGGATTCACGTTGGTCGATACGCCGATCCTGACGCCGGCGGCTTGCGAGGGCACGACGACGCTGTTTGAGGTCCCCTACTTTGACGAAGGCGCTGCGTACCTCACGCAGTCGGGCCAGCTCTACAACGAGGCGACGGCGATGGCGCTCGGCAAGGTCTACACCTTCGGCCCGACGTTCCGAGCCGAAAAGTCGAAGACGCGCAGGCATCTGACGGAATTCTGGATGGTGGAGCCGGAGATGCCGTACGTCGAGCTTGACCAGATCATGGATTTGGCCGAGGAGTTCGTTGAGTATGTGGTGGCCCGGGTACTCGAAGAACGAGGCGAAGAACTCAAGCGGCTGGAGCGCGACACGTCGAAACTGGAATCGGTGAAGCGCCCCTTTCCGCGCATGTCTTACGACGAGGCCGTGGAAGCGCTCCAGAAGAAGGGCAGCGAGATCGAGTGGGGCTCGGATTTCGGTAATGCGGACGAGGGCCTATTGGGAGAGGATCAGGATCGTCCGATTCTCGTTCACCGCTTCCCCTCAACGATCAAGGCGTTTTATATGCAGCCGGATGAGACGCGGCCTGAGGTCGCTCTCGGCGTAGACATGATTGCGCCGGACGGCTACGGCGAATTGATCGGCGGCGGCCAACGGGTGCACGACTACGACCTGCTGCTGGACCGCATCAAGGAGCACAACCTGCCGGAAGAAGCGTTTGACTGGTATCTCGACCTGCGCAAGTACGGTTCGGTTCCGCACGGCGGATTCGGCATGGGCATTGAGCGTTGCGTGGCCTGGATCTGCGGCGTGGAGCACGTGCGCGAGACGATTGCCTTCCCGCGCATGATCTATCGGATGAAACCTTGATGGCGAAACTACGCGTGGCGGTTCTGTTCGGCGGCCGGTCGGGCGAGCACGAGATCTCGATCCGCTCGGCGGCATCGGTCGTGCGGGCGCTGGATCGGTCGCGCTATGAGGTGATTCCGATGGCGATCGCCAAGGACGGCGCGTGGCTCGGGCCGCGCGAGTCCGCTGCGCTGCTGCCGGATGAGTCGCGGGAGGATTTGACGACGGCGGCAACCGCGGCCTTGTCGCGGGAGCCTGGCGCGAGCGAAGGTTTCGACGTGGTATTTCCCGTCTTGCACGGCACCTACGGGGAAGACGGTACGGTGCAGGGCCTGCTGGAGCTCGCCGACGTTGCCTACGTGGGCTCGGGCGTCGTGGGCTCGGCCTGCGGCATGGACAAGGACGTGATGAAGCGCCTGTTCCGTGAACGCGGTTTGCCGACGGTTCCGCATGTGACGCTGTTGCGGAGCGAAATCGACAGCCGAGCCGGTGAGGCGCTGGGGCGTTTCGGCTACCCGTTATTCGTCAAGCCGGCCAACTTGGGGTCGTCGGTGGGAATCTCCCGGGCGACCAACGATAAAGAGTACGCAAAGGCGCTGGCGGGCGCCGCGCGATTTGATCGCAAACTGATCGTCGAGCCGGGCGTTGACGGAAGGGAGATCGAAGTGGCGGTGTTGGGCAACGACGCTCCGGAGGCGTCCATCGCCGGCGAGATCGTGCCCGGAGACGCCTTCTACAGCTACGAAGAGAAGTACCTGACGGACTCGACGGAACTCTCCATCCCCGCCAAGCTGAGCGAGGAGCAGCAAGCTGAAGTCCGGCGGCTGGCGGTCGAGGCGTTCAAGGCGGTCGAGTTAAGCGGACTGGCACGCGTCGATTTCTTCCTCGAACGCTCTTCAGGCCGATTTCTCCTCAACGAGGTCAATACGATGCCCGGATTCACCTCGATCAGCATGTACCCGAAGCTGTGGGAGGCGACGGGGCTTCCCTACGCCAAACTGCTGGACCGGCTAGTTGCGCTGGCGATTGAGCGACGAGACGAGAGACGCTCGACTCGTTTCGAGTTATAGATCCGCCCGGCTTCCAGAATTTCCCGCGCGGGACGTGCTCTTCACATCCGAAACCCGCGGAACTACGTATTTAGGGATATCCCGCGTCGCGCCTCCGGTCCGATTCCACGACGGCTGCCGGCGACTGCCGAGTAGGGGCGGACTACGAGTCGCTCGTCAGTATTACGAATTTCAAAATGGTGCTACGATGAAGGGCTCTGTGTTGACCCGGTGTGCGATCGGTGTATTGTGTTTCGGCTTGGCGGCGCTTGCCCAGACCCTTGAACCGGCAGCGGATCACGCTAAGACCGGCTCAGGAGATTCGCCCTCGGAAGGTCCAGACAGAACACTTGAGCCGGTGCGCGAGAGCATTACGATCCGGGCGTCTCCTCTGGGGCCCCGGCTCGATTCTCGCAGCGCCGAGATCTTCAATAGGACGCTGTTTACGCGCGACGACCAGGTGTTCCATCTCTTGGGTGCGGGGATCAACGCCGGCCAGCACGAAGGCGGGGGGAAATCTCTAGAGATCCGTCGCTTCGGATACAACCTCGACCATGGAGGCGTGGGCGGCGGCCTGCGCATTACTGTCGACAACGTGGTTCAGAACCGTGGGACCCAGGGACACGGGCAGGGTTATCTCGGCTCGCTCAAGTCCATGAGCCCGGAGTTGGTCGACGACGTAACTCTGATCAACGGGCCTTTTTCCGCCTCGCAGGGCGACTACTCCGGGCTAGGCGTGGTTCAGATCCATCTCAGAGAAGCCATGCCGGATGTGCTGACGGCGCGCATTCAGGGCGGCAGCTTTGGAGCGCGCCGGGGCTTTCTGGCGTTCAGCCCGAATCTCGATCGAGCGGACGCCCTATTCGCCTACGAAAGCTCGCGCGCCGACGGACCGTTCCTGCGGCCATTGGGGTACAACCGACACAACGTGACCGGCAACTACATCCGGCGACTGGATGAACGGCAGCGCTTCGGCTTCAAGTGGAACGGCAGCGTCAGTCGCTTCCGCTCTTCAGGACAGCTGCCCCTCGATCTGATTGCCAGCGAAGCGATCGACCGATTCGGGGCGATCAGTCCCGGCGACGGCGGCCAGGAGCACCAAGGACGGATCGGGGCGTACTATAACCGCACTTTCGACGAGGGCGGAGCGCTTCGGGGCAACGTCTTCGTCGAGCGATCACTCTTCGATCTCTATTCGAACTTCACCTTTTTCCTGGACGATCCGGCAAACAGCGACGCCATCCAGCAGCACGACTCGCGTCTGACTCAGGGAGGAGATTTACAGTACCAGCGGCCCCAGTCGTTTGCCGGCGGCACAGCAATGTTGACCGTCGGCGGAAGCCTGCTCGCGAGCCAAAATCGGGTCGAACTGCGCAAGGCCCCGGACCGCAATCCGATCGACCTGGCTACCTCCGCCAACGCCTCGGTAGTGAACGGATCGAGCTACGTTGAAGAGGCTGTCAGCTTGCTGTCGAGCCGGCTACAGGTGACCGGCGGCTTACGGCTGGACGTCTTTCGATACGCCCTCACCGACAACTTGGCGGCAGAGTTCACCGGGGGGCAAACCACGACCGAGTGGCAACCGAAAGCATCCATTGCTTTCACGCCATGGAGCGGAAGGCCGCTGCAGACGTTCTTCAACTACGGCCGGGGGATTTCATCCTTGGACGCGCGGGCTGTGGTCCGCCGTCCAGACGGGCCGCTGGTCGCGTTCACGGACTTTTTCCAGGCAGGCACTCAACATAACTTCAGCCCGCGCTTTTCGGCTCTGGCGAGTTTCTTCTTGATTCGCCAATCCAACCAGCTGGTCTATATTCCAGACGACGGTACGATCGAGTTCTCAGACCCAAGCCAGTCGCAGGGTTTCGAGGCGCGCATCAGTTCGAGGGTCACTTCCAAACTCGTGCTGAACGGCAGTATCACCAAGGTGACCAACGCCTATTTCCGAGAGACGAACCCGCGCGTCTACGTGTCTCGAGCTCCGCGTTTCAGTGCTAACGCCGGACTCGCGTTGTCGGATTGGCGCGGCTGGAGCGGCTCGGTGCGCATGCGCGCGATCAACCACTATCCCCTCGACGGATTCGATCAGACCATCCAGGCCGCGGGGCACACTGTCTTCGATGCGGCGTTCTCTCGCGAGATCACTCACAAGGTCTCACTGAGCTTGTCGCTCGACAACGTCTTGGACCGGGAGTTCTACGAGACGCAGAACTTCTTTGCATCGAGGGTTGCGCCCGACGCTCCGATTGTTGAGCGTATCCACGGCACGCCCGGATTCGGACGTGCCGTCATGGTGGGCCTTACGGTTCGCTTCGGCGGCAAGTAGCAACCTGGCCGAGGGAGAGGACGGACGAAGGCAGGCCGGAGTTCGCTAGGCTGGACTGTAATGCCAAAGTGGCTCGACAAGTTACTGGGAAGAGTTCCCGACCCGGCTTTTTTTGCGGCGGCGAAGAAGGGAGACGCTGAACAGATCCGGCGATTTCTTGACGCGGGAACCGCGGTAGACGCCCGAGACGAATGGGACGATACGGCGCTTACCTGGGCCGCGAGTTCCGGCCACGTGGAGCTGTGTAAGCTCCTCATCGACAGGGGCGCGGCAGTCGATGCGCGGCAATACGAAGGGGCCACTCCGATGATCCTGGCAGCAGACCACGGCCACGAGGCAGTAGTACGGTGCTTGGTCGAACAAGGCGCGGACGTGCATGCGCGTCACCCCAAGGAAGACATGGAGGCGATGGGGTTCGCGGCGCGATCCGGGCACCGATCGATCGTGGAATACCTGGAATCGCAAGGCGGATCGTGGCGCTATCACCAAAGCGAGGCGACCGGATGATTCTTTGCTAGAATGAGAGCGATTGCTCGCCCCCGTGCAAGCGGGGGCGCATCTTTGTTCGGGCTTGTGAGCCGCGACCAAAGAGCACGAGTCGGGGCGTAGCGCAGCCTGGTAGCGCGCTTGCTTCGGGAGCAAGAGGTCCGGAGTTCAAATCTCCGCGCCCCGACCAATACTTCCTCAGAGCTACATTCGCGGTTGTTGGCCTCAGCCCCGCTCGGCGCGTGAAGTCTTGGCGTCTCGCAAAGCTGAGGCGCGAACGATGTTAGGACCTGACCACATGGGCATGATCTGATCTGGCGAGCGACAGCCAGAGTACGGACCGGTCGATCTCGCCCCCCGATCATCACCGTAGGCGGCCGCCTACAACAGATGACGGGCTATTTACACTGGTCACTTTCGGGCCGCTTGAGAAGCCTCCACGCGTCAGGCTGAGCCACCAGGTCAACTGCTCGTCGTGCCGGCTCAGCACGCCGAACACCTGTCAATCGAGTCTCTTAGCTATCCCAGCGGCACTCGACTCTCAGCCGGCGAGCCCGAAACCAATGGACGTCTGAGACCTCCGACCAGACTATTTGCTCCTTCCTGCTGTAACCTCGCCTCCTCGCCCACGTCCGAACGTACGGGGTTCTGGAGGTGGTCGGAATATGGCTTTCAAGCCACGTTCTTGCTCAGCGCTATTTGGTCCGTTTCGAGTAAATCTGGAGACCGGCGAGGTCCTGAAATCGGGGGTCCGCGTGCGGTTACAGCATCAGCCTTTTCGAGTTCTCTCCGTATTATTGGAGCGACCGGGAGGCTTAGTCACGAGAGACGACTTGCGGGAACGCTTGTGGTCTGAAGATACGTTTGTTGACTTTGAACACGGCGTAACGACAGCGGTCAAGAAGTTAAGACAAACTCTAAATGATTCTGCGGCGAAACCAAGGTACGTCGAGACGCTGCCCAAGAGGGGCTATCGATTTATTGCGGACGTCGAATTCGAGGAGCAAGCCCCGCTACAGCGGGGCGTCGCGGAGACCGAGCAAGTCGAAACTGGGATCGCGGAGACGGTCGCGACCGAAGCGATCGCGGCGGCTTCAGACGCGACGGAGCCTGTGCGGTCCGAGCCAAAGAAAGCATTCCGATGGACTCGCTTCGAGAGTCCGATACTGCGCGCCGCCGCTTTCGCCATCGCCGGCTTGATGATCGTGTCGATACTGGCTTTCGCTCGGCTAGGGGAGGGAGACAGGGCGGCGCCTACCGTGCGCCGTTTGGCATTCGTCCCCGAGTCTCTCAGCCGATTCGACCCCGGGGCGACGATCTCTCCCGACGGACGCTACGTCGCTTTCGTCGGGGACGGTCCGGATTTCCAACTCTGGGTACGCGCGCTTGAAGACGAAGAGCCGACGGCAATCGTCGAATCGCGGGACGCCGCACACCCGTTTTGGTCGCGGGACAGTCGGCACATCGGGTTTGTGCGCAACGGCAGATTGTATCGAGTTTCTCCACAGGGCGGGGCGCCGATCGAGATCTGCGAAATGCCGGCCGGAAGCTTCTCGGGCGGTGCGTGGAGCCCAACTGGAGATCGAATCGTCTTCAGCACGGGGCGGCCGCCCGAACTCTATGGCGTCAGCGTCAAGGGCGGCGAGCCCGCGCCTCTATTCGAGCCCGTGTCGGCGGGTTCGGGCTTGGGCTCGGGCAACCGGAGTCCGGCTTTCGTGGTCAACAGCTACCGGCCGAACTTGCTCGCATTCTCGACGGGGAGACCGCAACAGCGGCGCTTGGTCGTGAGGGATCTCGACACCGGCGAAGAGCAAGTCCTGGAACTTGGCGATCGGCCTGCCCATGACACTTCCGGGCGCCTTCTGTACGACCGCGGCGGAGACATCTGGGCCGCTCCGTTTTCCGCGAAGGGCCTTACCTTCACAGGCGAGGCGCGCCTGGTCGCACAGCGAGCCCTACGGGCCTCGGTATCGACGAACGGCACGCTCGTGTATACGGACGATCTGCGGGCGCATCGCGAGCAGAGTCTTGTCTGGCGCGACAGAAAGGGTCAAAGAGTTGGAGCGTCGACGTGGCCCTTGGCGTCTCGATCGTACTTTTCGTTGGCCCGGGATGGACGATCTGTGGCTCTCGTCGCTTATGAGTCGGCCGGGACCAAGGTGTCGGTTCTTGATCTTGAGAGCGGTGCTGAGCGTCCTGTTTCCGTGCGTTCCAGGGCCGTTTCCCATCCGGTATGGAATCCGGACTCAAGGACTCTAGCGTGGCGAGAGAATCTGCCTGAAGGCGCCTTACTACGCGTGGACGTGCCCTCCAAAGGAGGAGCCGCGCAGGACGGTTTCGCGGCGCCGGCGCCGGGTCTGAAGGAGGTCAGTTCCTGGACCCCGGACGGCTCGGCGCTGCTCTACTCACAAGCTGATGACCTGTGGCTTAGCCGACGAAGAGCAAGCGGCGAGTGGACTGCCGAGCCGTTGATACAAAGGGCAGGCGAACAGATCTCCGCCCGCCTGTCTCCCGACGGCAAGCTCCTCGCCTATGCCTCAGATGAATCGGGAGAGTTTGAAGTCTATGTCAGCAGGTTCGCTTCTCCCGCCGATGCAACAAGGATCTCATCCAACGGCGGCATACAACCGGAGTGGAGCCTAGACGGAAGTGAACTCTTTTACATCAGCCGCGGCAGCTTGATGGCCTTGCCGGTCGGCGCCGATGGGAGCATCGATTCGACGCAAGCGACAGTACTCTTTTCCGATCGCCTTTTGACTGCGCGGAACGCAGCTAGGTATCTCTATGCCGTCGGGCCTGAAGGCCGGTTCCTGACGATCGAGCAGCCGGACGAGGAACGGCCTCGCGCTATTCGTGTGGTCGATCACTGGGCCGAGGCGCTGTGGCCTACACATCGATGACGACCGCGCGCCGCGACCTCTATTTTGCAGCCACTTAGAGGGCCATCGACTGAACAGTCTTTGTAGACCTTCCGGCTCTAGGAGCACGGCCGAAGACCGTCTATTCTGCAATCGTGTCATCCGCATAGCAGCGTTGACGCTCTAACAACCGAAGCCCGGCCGGAGAATCCCTAAATACGGACTTTTGCCCCTAGTGCCGAAAGCCGCTCTGGCCGGGACTTCTATCTGCCTGCGTACCAATACAAGTGTAACTTCTACGCAGGCGTTTCTTTTGGAAGCCGTCGCCCCCAGCACAAGCACCTTACTTATCAATTACTTGTCGGACCATCAAGAGACTACCCCTGGATGACATACGGGTTCGCTGAAGCATCCCCGCTCTCAACTATGATCGATAACGTTCCGGGGTCTTTCGCTCCTTCGGCGGAGCCTGTCGGAACGGGGTTAACAAACTTTCTTTCGTAAGTAAGAGGGGGATTATGAATTCCATTAGAATCGCGTTGGCTCTGCTGCTGACGGCCTCGTTGCCGATAGCTGCGCAGACCTTCGGCGAAGTGAACGGCACCGTTGCCGATCCGTCCGGGGCGGTCATCGCCGGGACGACGGTAACCGTAACGAATACGGCGACAAACGCCGCACGTACCGTAGAAACAAATGAGTCCGGCAACTACAACGTGCCGTTTCTCAATCCCGGGGTCTATGACCTCAAGGCCGAGTTGGACGGCTTCAAGACCGCCACGCAGTCCGGCGTCATCGTTGAGGTCGGCTCCAACGTCCAAGCCAACTTCACCATGGAGATCGGTGCGGTCACCGAGGTGGTCGAAGTCGAAGCCGGCGCACAGATGCTGGAAACGACGAGCACGGCTCTCGGTCAAGTCATTGACCAGCAACGCATCGTCGATCTTCCGATCAACGGCCGCAACTACCTGAACCTGGTCAAGCTGTCGACCAACGTGTCGGCTGAGATGCCGGCCGGCGGTCAGGCCAACTCGCGCCAAGGCGGCGAGCGCGCCAACCAGTCGATCTCGGTTTCCGGTCAGCGTCAGCAGTTCAACCGCTTTACGTTGGACGGCGTGGAGAACACCGATCCGAACTTCAACACGTTCGTCATCCGTCCTTCGGTCGACGCGCTGCAGGAGTTCAAAGTCCAAACCGGCGTCTACTCGGCTGAATTCGGCCGTGCGACTTCGCAGATCAACGTAACCACCAAGGCCGGCTCCAACCAGTTCCACGGCACGGTATTCGAGTTTCTGCGCAACGACAAAATTCAGGCGCGTACCTGGAACCAACACGGCGACAAGGATCCTTTCCGCCGCAACCAGTTCGGTTTCACGGTCACCGGACCGATCATCAAGAACAAGTTGTTCTTCATGGCGAACTACGAGGGCTTCCGCGAGCGCGTCTCGGGCTTCGCGCAAGCCACGGTAGCTGACGCCGCCATGCGTAACGGCGATTTCTCCAATCCCGCCTTGTTGGACGTCTTCGATCCGGACACGATTCGGGCCGATCCGGACAACGCGGCGAATCTGGTGGCAGACCAGTTCCCGAACCAGCAGATTCCGTCGGCGCGCTTTAAGGCGCCCTTCGTCAGCCTGCTTGAGTTCTATCCCGGACCTACGATCTCCGGCGCCGTTGTGGGCTTGGACGCGAACAACTACACGCGGAACACCCCGGAGCCGCTGGACTGGGATCAGTTGACGGGCCGGATCGACTGGAACGAGAGCGACAGTTCGCAGTGGTTCGGTCGCTACTCCTGGGGCGACGAGCTTCTGACGGACGGAAGAACCTTTGAGGCGCAAGATCAACGCATTGAGACGGGCGTCGACCAGATCATGCTGTCGAACGTGCGCACGTTCTCGCCGACCTTGGTCAACGAGTTGCGCATGGGCGCCAATCTACAGGACAACGGCCTGCTGACGCGCTTCAACGGCATTCGCGACGTCACTTCGGAGCTGGGGATTCCCGGCCTGAACTCGCCCATCGAAGCCGCCTGGGGCACGCCCCAAGTCGGTATGGCCAACAGCACGGTTGCTGGTTGGGGCGAAGCCACCGGCGGACCGTTTATCAACAAGAACCGGACCTACCAGATTCTTGACAACGTAAGCTGGATCCGAGGCAAGCACACCATCAAGTTCGGTGGCGAAGTAGCCGACCGCCGTTATAACCAGGTCGGGAACCAGTTCCCACGCGGGTTCCTGCAATTCAACGGCCTCTTCACCGCTGACCCGCAGAACCGTGCGAACACGGGTGAAGCCTTCGCTTCCGGCCTGTTGGGCTGGATGTCTGAGGCAACGCGCGCTGCTGGTATCGCCAACGTCCAGTTCCGCCAGAACTCCTTCGCGCTCTACGCGCAGGACGAATGGAAGATGACGCCGAAGCTGACGCTTAGCATGGGCATCCGGTACGAGTACACTCCGCCGTTCAAGGACCGCTATCGCGGAATCTTCAACATCCAGATGTTCTGCCCCGGCGTGGATAACACCGGCGTCGACGAAAACTGCCAGCTTCCGGTCCAAGTTCGCCCTGGCGACGGGCCTGTCTTCGAAGGCATGGGCTTCCGTCTCGCTGACTCGGTCCCGGTGGCCGCCGGCGACGACATTCTGTTCAACCATGCGTTGCAGCAGATCGACACCAACGACTTCGGTCCGCGGTTCGGCATCGCCTACCAGCTCGACGATCGCACCACGATCCGTACCGGCTACGGCGTCTACTACTCGCAGGACACGGGCAACCCGGTGTTCGATATGGGCCGTAATTTCGGCGCCCGTCAGTCGGCGACCGATTCTCGCCTCCCGACGGTCAATCTCGATGATCCTTGGGGCGGCATCCCTCCGGGACAATGCTCCGGCTGGGACGGACCTTGCTTCAACGGTCTGTACACCTTCGCCAACGACGCTCGCCGCCGTACTCCCTACGTCCAGCAGTTCATGTTCAACGTCCAGCGTCAGGTCACTGACACGCTGCTCGTCGAGGCCGGCTACTCCGGCAACCTGGGCCGAAAACTGCAACGGATGTACGGTTTCAATACTCCTCTGGAGCGCTCGGATCCAACCGATCTAACGTCCCAGAACGGACGTCGTCCCTGGGGCGGCGACATCTACAACCGCATCCAGACGATCGCGAATGTTTCAAACTCCAGCTATAACGCACTGGCGCTGAAACTCCAGCAACGACACGACAACGGTCTGACCTACTTGCTCGGTTATACCTTTGGTCGTTCAATCGATCTGGGTTCGGGCATCCGCACCAACTCCGGCGACAACTTGTTCCCGGCATCGAACTACGACCTGACTGCCGAGCGCGGTCTGTCGCAGTTCCACACCAAGCACCGCTTCACGGGTTCGGTCATCTATGACATCCCGTTGACGTTCGAGAACCGCTTTGCAGAAGCTCTCGCGGGCGGATGGCAGGTCGGCACGATCATGACGATCTCATCCGGCCAGCCCTTCAACCCAGGCAACTGCGGCGACCTGAACGGTAACCGCCAAGGCAACCGCGGCGACGCCACCGGCATCGACTACCGCGCGGACAACCCGACGGCTGACCGCTTCTTCACGCTCGACGCCTCCGGACGTGGTCCGGCTTCGTTGACTTGTGACGTGCCGATCGTGATTGGCGGCGCGGAGTTCAACGAACTCAGCGCCCGTCAAGGTACTGTCGGCCGTAACTACGTCCTCGGACCCGGCTTCGGCAACATCGACTTCTCGGCGATGAAGAACTTCCGCATCACCGAAAAGTACAACGTCCAGTTCCGGTTCGAGTCGTTCAACTTCACGAACCATCCGCAACTGAACCGTCCGCGCACGGGCCGCAATGACCTTCGCTACGGCATCGTCACCAGCGCTCGCGCCATGCGGACCAATCAGTTCGCACTGAAGTTCATCTTCTAACGACAAACAAATCCAACCCATTGGGCCGCTCGGGACTTTGTCCCGAGCGGCCCATATTCTTTCTGAATTTCGTCCGACGTTCGATCGAGTTCATTAGAATCAGTCACTTCGCCGACCCCCTAACGGATAGGACCGGATCACCCTGCGTCAATTGAGCGACTCACGTTCGGCTGCTTCAATACACGGTGGGGTGAGGGGCTTTTGGGTCCCTTCACGCCATGGCCGCCATCGTGCGGCCAACACCAGCCGCGAGGAGATCCAACCTCCTCAGGGGTCGCTCCTCGCGGTCGGGGTCTTGGTTACGGCGGAGTACCGCCGTACGAACTTGAAGGGGTTTACGGAGGTAAACAGTGATAACAAATCGACCACTGTCCCACTCGTCCTTGTGGACGGCGGGGCTTCTGGCGGTTGCCTTGCTGCTCGCTACGCCGAGTCTGCAGGCGCAACTGATTCAGGGTTCGCTCACCGGCAACGTGACCGATTCGACCCAGGCTGCCATTCCCGGCGCCACGGTCACGTTGACCAACGAAAACACCGGTGCTGTCCGCACCGGCTCGACCAACGAAGTCGGACTGTACCTGTTC
>Ga0209578_10000930_pt1 | contig 29870 bp, 26 predicted proteins | sample tdAd472_FD_187127 | JGI IMG/M metagenome (GOLD analysis project Ga0209578, IMG submission 187127) | Marine sediment microbial communities from the Atlantic coast under amendment with organic carbon and nitrate - tdAd47.2 (SPAdes)... | ecosystem: Environmental > Aquatic > Marine > Coastal >...
GGATTCCCGGTTTCGTGACTTTGTACTGTGCATTGCGGCTCGCGCCTCGATAAACTACTCGACTTGTGAAGATCGTACATAGGGTTCGAGCGCTCCAGATGCCTGAAGCCACTTTCAACATTAATTGCCGGCGTAACGGCGGGTTCACGCTCATCGAGCTAATGATTGTCGTCGCGATCATTGGCATTTTGGCTTCTCTTGCGACATCGGCCTATCAGACTTACACGGTTCGAGCGCAGATATCCGAGGGCCTGAACATGGCCGACGGCGCCAAGGTTCCAATTGTCGACGCGTACACCAATTCCGGGACGGCGCCCCCCGACCGCACAGCGGCCGGCATGAGTCCAAACGCGACAGATACGAGGGGCAATTATGTCAGTGGGGTTGCGATAACCAACGGCCGAATCGACGTTACGTTCGGCGGACCTGATGCCCATCAGGCCATCATCGGCCGGACGCTGTCAGTGACTCCCTACGAGACGAACGGCAATACCGTCATCTGGCGTTGTGGAAACTCGTCTGCGCCTGCTGGGGTACTGCTGCAGGGAGGTGCCGGGCACCTCGCTCCCACGGTAGATCTCCGGTACTTGCCAGGCGCCTGTCGCTAGATGGCGACGGTGCAAATTCGGGCTCCAATGTCCCGAAATTGAGTAATTCCGACGTTTGACTTAATGAAATTCCCATTGTGTGATGGGGCGCACAAAATCCAGTTGATCCGGGCACTTGGATCAGTGAGACTGTGACGTTCAGAATCAGGTAACGGACCAAGCGGCTCCTATGGCAGCAACGGCATCGCAGACCAATTTAGCAGGCTTGCCCCGGCGGCTCGTGCAGGACGGTATCGTCTCTGAGGCGAAGCTCGCCGATGCAACCGAGGCTGCCAAAAAGGACAAGCTGACGCTCGTCGCGTACCTCGTGAATGAGGATCTCGCCGACGCCCGCGCAATCGCCGTCGCCGCATCTCACGAATTCGGCGTGCCACTGCTGGATCTCGATGCAGTCGACGTTGACGTTGACGTGATCCGCGCCGTCGATCAGAAACTCATCAACAAGCACCGTGTGCTGCCCCTGGTGAAACGCGGCCAGCGGCTGTTCGTGGGTATCGCTGATCCGACCAACCTGCAGGCAATCGACGACATCAAGTTCCAGACGAGCTTGCGTATCGACCCGGTCGTGGTCGAACAGGACAAGCTCGAAGAACGAATCACCAAGGCCATTGAGGCCGTTGACACGAGCATGTCGGACCTCGGGGATGATGATTTCGACCTCGAGAATCTCGACATATCCAGCGCCGACGATGAAGCGGAGGATCTGCGCAACGACGAAGTCGAAGACGCACCTGTCGTTCGCTTCGTCAACAAGATTCTGCTCGATGCCATCAAGCGCGGCGCATCAGACGTTCACTTTGAGCCCTACGAGAAGTTTTTCCGCGTGCGGACCCGCCTCGACGGCGTGTTGTCGGAAGTCGCACAACCGCCAGTCGTGCTCGCGAACAAGGTCTGTGCCCGCCTGAAAGTCATGTCGAGAATGGACATTGCCGAACGACGCGTGCCACAGGACGGGCGCATCAAGATGCGACTGTCGAAGAACCGTGCGATCGACTTTCGTGTTAACACCTGCCCCACGCTGTACGGTGAGAAAATTGTACTGCGTATCCTGGATCCCTCGAGCGCCAAGCTTGGTATCGACGCGCTCGGCTACGAAGACCTGCAGAAGAACCTGTACCTTAAACACCTCGCGAAACCCTACGGCATGATCCTGGTAACGGGTCCTACGGGCTCCGGTAAGACAGTTTCGCTGTACACGGGCCTCAACATTCTCAACACCATCGACCGCAACATTTCGACTGCGGAGGACCCGGCAGAAATCAACCTGCCTGGCGTCAACCAAGTCAACGTCAACCCGAAGGTCGGACTAACATTTGCGTCTGCACTCAAAGCATTCCTGCGCCAGGATCCGGACGTCATCATGGTCGGTGAGGTTCGTGACCTCGAGACCGCCGAAATTGCGATCAAGGCCGCTCAGACGGGTCACCTCGTTTTGTCCACGCTGCATACAAACGACGCGCCGCGAACGCTGACGCGCCTCGTCGATATGGGCGTCAAGCCCTATGCAATTGCGACGTCGGTCAGCCTCATCATCGCGCAGCGGCTGGCTCGCCGTCTTTGCGACAACTGCAAGGCGTCCACGGACATCCCGCGTGAGGCGCTGGAGAAAGAAGGTTTCAGCGCCGCCGATATCGAAAAAGGCGTAGTCGTATTTGAAGCGAAAGGCTGCAAACAGTGTAACGATGGATACAAAGGCCGCGTCGGCATCTTCCAGGTCATGGAAGTGTCGGAGACAATGGGCCGAATAATCATGGAGGGCGGCAATGCGATGCAGATCTCAGACCAGGCCGCCAGTGAGGGGGTTATCGATTTGAGACAGGCTGGTTTGAACAAAGTCAAGGAAGGGCTTACCAGCCTGGTAGAGATTAACCGGGTTACAATCGAATAGCTTTGTACCTCATCTGACGGACGAGAACGATGGCAGAAACTGCAGTAGTGAGTATGCCCTTCCTCTGGGAGGGAACAGATCGCAAGGGCAACAAGATCAAAGGCAAGAGCATGGCGTCCACCGAGGAAGCCGTGCGCGCCGATCTGCGCCGCAAGGGCGTGGTGCCAACCCGCATCCGAAAACAAGGCAACAAACTGTTTTCGGGCGGCGGGAAGATCACGACCTCCGATATCGCGATATTCAGCCGTCAGCTCTCGACGATGCTTACGGCGGGTATCCCGCTGGTGCAGGCATTCGAAATCGTCGGCGCGGGTCACGAAAATGCCGCGATGCAGAAACTGATTCTCGGCATCAAGGGTGATGTCGAAGGCGGTAGCGCGCTCGCTGAAGCACTTGCAAAGCAGCCGCTGTACTTTGATGACCTCTTCGTCAACCTCGTCGAAGCCGGTGAGCAGGCCGGTGCACTCGAGACGCTTCTCGACAAGATTGCCACCTACAAGGAAAAGACCGAGGCAATCAAGAAGAAGATCAAGAAGGCGCTGACCTACCCTGCCGCGGTGTTGGTCGTTGCATTTGTGGTTACGACTATCCTGCTGATTTTTGTTATCCCGGCGTTCGAGGACCTGTTCAAGGGCTTCGGCGCTGACCTCCCGACATTCACGCGCATGGTCATCGATTTGTCGGTGTTCGTGAGAACGAACGGCGCTTACCTTGCGATCGGCATCGGCGCAGCGATCGGTACGTTCATATACTTCAAGAAGCGCTCCCGGGCAATGCGACATTTCCTCGATCGCATGTCACTCAAAACGCCCATCATCGGACCGATCTTGCAGAAGGCATCGATCGCACGCTATGCGCGAACACTGTCGACAATGTTCTCTGCCGGCGTGCCGCTCGTGGAAGCGTTGCAGTCTGTGGCCGGCGCCACCGGCAATATCGTTTATGAGCAGGGCGTACTCGCTATGCGTGACGAGGTTGCAACTGGTCAGCGACTGCAACAGGCGATGGAAAACACTGACCTGTTCCCCAATATGGTCATCCAGATGATTGCCGTCGGCGAGGAATCCGGTTCGCTCGATGATATGTCTGCAAAAGTCGCCGACTTCTACGAGGAAGACGTCGACAACGCCGTAGACAACCTCTCGAGCCTGCTCGAACCGTTAATCATGTCAATTCTCGGTGTACTCGTTGGCGGTCTCGTTGTGGCTATGTACCTGCCGATTTTCAAGATGGGTGCGGTTATTTAGTACCGATCGGCCATTTGCAAAAAAACGGCGTACGGAGGACACTCCGGGCGCCGTTTTTATATATAGAAACCACCAAACACGCGGAGTCGTTGCATGCTCGAGTTATTATCCGAGTCACCGGCAATTTTCGTCGGAGTTGCATTTGCGTTTGCGCTGCTGATCGGTAGTTTTCTGAACGTCGTCATATACCGGCTGCCAATCATGATGGAGCGCGAGTGGCGCACGCAGTGCGACGAGTTGGCAGAGACGCCGACACCGATCCAGCCTGAAGGTAAATTCAATCTCGTCGTGCCGCGCTCCCGGTGTCCGTCCTGCGACGCTCAGATCACCGCCTTGCAGAACATCCCTGTGCTGAGCTACCTGATGCTGGGTGGTCGCTGTGCCGAGTGCAAGAGCTCTATCTCTGTACGCTATCCAGTTATCGAGTTCGTCACCGCTCTGCTGGTTGCGATTGTCGCCTGGCAATTTGGTGCGAGCTGGCAGGGTCTGATGGCGATAATCCTGACCTTGTTCCTGGTGCCGATCACGGTGATCGACTTCGATCGTTACCTCATTCCCGACGCAATCGTTTACCCGCTGCTGTGGATAGGGCTTGCACTGAGTCTCTGGCATCCGCAGACGGGCGCAGAAGTATTGTTCGTTGCGCCGACCGATGCAATTATCGGTGCCCTCGCCGGCTATCTGAGTCTCTGGACGTTCTATTGGCTGTTCAAACTGGCGACTGGCAAAGAGGGCATGGGCCATGGCGACTTCAAGCTGCTCGCAGCGCTTGGCGCCTGGCTCGGTTACCACTTTCTGTTCACGATTATCATAATGTCGGCTGTCGTCGGCGCTGTCATCGGCATCGCCCTGATCGTATTTCGCGGCCGTGACCACCAGGTTCCGATGCCATTTGGACCATTCCTGGCCGGCGCTGGCTGGCTCACGATGCTCTGGGGTGACGCGATCAAGAGCTTCTTCAACCTCCCCTTCTAGGTGAGCAGCACTACCGACAGACCGCTGCGAATCGGCCTGACCGGAGGCATTGCAAGCGGCAAGTCGACAGTCGCCGATATGTTTGCCGAGCTCGGCGCGACCGTCATTGACACCGACGTCATCGCGCGCGAAGTGGTGAGTCCCGGCCAACCCGCACTCGACGAGATTCGCGAAATATTCGGCCCACAAGTTTTCGCACCTGACGGAGGGCTCGACCGCGCCGCAATGCGTGCCGTTGTCTTTGCAGACGAGGCGGCCCGGCACAAGCTCGAAGCCATCCTGCATCCGCGGATCCGATTGGCTACGATGGAACAGGCTGCCGGCGCCGGTGGCGCCTATCAGTTGATCGTGGTTCCCTTGCTGGTCGAGTCGCCGTTGCGATCATTCGTCGACCGTGTACTGGTTGTAGACTGTGACACGGAAGCCCAGATCGGACGCCTGCTCGCCCGAGATGCGGAAACCGAGGAACAGGCACGCCGCTTGATCGCAGCGCAGGCGAGCCGCGAAGATCGTCTGGCCATCGCCGATGACATCATCCGAAATGACGGAGAGCTGCAGGCAACGCGGGATCAGGTCCTGGCCCTGCACCACAGCTACCTGCAGCGGGCTTCCCACGACAGCCGTTGACGGTGTCGCCGATCGGCGTCATTTGCCAGCCGGCAGGGTGTCATTCAGAATACGCTGATGGCGAAACCTGCGGGAAAAATCACTCCCCAGACAGCGGCCGGGCAGGCGCACTATGAGCTGCCGCTCAATGAGCGCATGCGCACGTTCCTGCGACTCGAATTCCTGTACCAGCAGATGCTGTACAACTACGAGGACGGGTCCGGCTGGGCCACGCGCGCCACGATTTCGACGCTGCTCGAAATCTTGGCAATACTGTCACGCGGCGACGTGCGCGGTGAAGTTCATAAGGAACTGGATCACCAGATCCATACCTTGCAACGCTTTCAGAGCCAGCCTGGCGTCGACACGGCCCGTCTCGACAACCTGATAAGAAATTTGCTGGAAAGCCGCGGCGAAGTATCGGACGTCGGTACCCAGTTTCTGCAACCGCTCAAGGATTGCGACTTCCTGAACGCAATAAAGCACCGTACTTCGATCCCCGGCGGCACCTGCGAATTCGACCTGCCGGAGTACAACCACTGGTTGCGGCAACCCTATACTCGCCGGGAGCAGGACCTGGAGCGATGGATCGGCGCAATTCGGCCGTTGTGCGACGCTGTCGTCGAGGTGTTGTGGTTGATACGCGAAAGCACCGAACCTGCGGAGAAAACCGCGATCAATGGCATGTTCCAGCACAGCATGCAAAAAGACGTGAACTGCCGATTGCTACGCGTGGTTCTCGCCGACAACAGCACGCTGTTTCCCGAGATCAGCGGTAGCCAGCACCGCTTCACGGTGCGGTTTCTCGAATGGTCGACGATCGACAGCCGTGCCGTACAGACAGGCCATGACGTGCAGTTTCAGCTCAGTATTTGTTGAATTGAACCAACGTCATTGCGAGGAGGCGCAGCCGACGAAGCAATCCGCCGCAGGCGTCCCGAGCGAATGCGAGGGATCTGGAGACCGCTTCGCTGTTGCTCGCGGCGACTTCGTCGGCTACGCCTCCTCGCACCGACGTCTTAGTGCCTCCACGACCGGCACGTCGGCCGGAAGCAGGTTCTGGTCCGCCAGCGCTGCAGTTTCCACCCAGCGCAATGCCTGCCCCTCGAGGCCAGTCGGTTCATTTTTCCACTCATTGACCACGAAAAAGTCTATTGACACGGACCTGTCGGGATAGTCGTGTTCGATGTGCATGAAGTGCTCGGTCTCGGCAGCTACTATGCCGAGTTCCTCTTCGAGTTCACGTGCAAGCGCTTGAGCGGCGCTCTCACCGACACCGATCTTGCCGCCCGGAAATTCCCACATGCCCTGAAACGGGCCGCCGCCCACTCGCTCGGTGATCAGTACCCGGCCGCTGGCGTCACGCAGAATACCTGCCGCGACCCGGAGGTACTTCACGCCTGATCAGCTCAGCTGTCCGTGGCAACGCTTGAATTTCTTGCCCGACCCGCACGGGCAAGGTTCATTGCGACCGACCTTGCGACCGTCCCGCTTGAACGTCTCCACCGGGGCCGCAGACGCCGCCTGGCCCGTAGCAGGCTGGGCTGCCGGTGCCTGGGCGCCGAGCGCCGAAGCTTCCGCATGCCGGAACTGCAGTTTCTGCTGCTCTTCGCGCTGGCGCTGCATTTCGGCGAGATCGTCCTCGCCCTGAATGCGAATGCGCGTCAATATGCTGATCGTGTCGTGCTTGACCTGCTCCATCATCGCGCCGAACATCTCGAACGCCTCGCGCTTGTATTCCTGCTTCGGGTTCTTCTGTGCGTAAGAGCGCAAACCGATGCCCTGGCGTAGATGATCCATTGCGGCCAGATGCTCTTTCCAGTGGTGATCGAGTTGCCGCAACATGACCTGCTTCTCGACGTTCCGCATCAACTCACTACCCACCTTCTGCTCGCGCTCGGCGAACGCATCGGCCGCTGCCTTGATGCAGTAGTCCCTGATGCCGTCGTCGTTGATGGACTTGTCCTCAGCGACCAGCTTTGCGATGTCGACGCGCAGCCCGAAATCGGCCTCAAGCACGAGTGACAAGCTGTCCGGATCCCACTGTTCTTCGAGACTGCCCGGCGGGATGTGCATCTCGACGGCCTCCTCGACGACCTCGTCGCGAATCGCAGCCACCGAGTCCGCAATCTCTTCCGCCTCCATGAGTTCGGAGCGCTGGTGATACACGACCTTGCGTTGATCATTGGCAACATCGTCGTATTCGAGCAGGTTCTTGCGGATATCGAAGTTGTGTGCCTCGACCTTGCGCTGCGCCCGCTCTATCTGGCGCGACAGCAGCTTGCTCTCGATCGCTTCGCCCTCGCGCATACCGGCGCGCGACAGCAGGCTCTTGGTGCGCTCGGGGTCGCCGAAAATGCGCATCAGCGAGTCTTCCATCGACAGGTAGAAACGGCTTGAACCGGGGTCGCCCTGGCGACCGGATCGTCCACGCAACTGGTTGTCAATGCGCCGCGATTCGTGGCGTTCGGTGCCCACGATATGCAATCCACCAGCTTCCAGTACGGCGTCGTGGCGTTTTTGCCAATCCGCGCGAATCACGTCGACATCGGCGCCTTCACCCACCGCGGCGATCTCGGCGTCGAGATTGCCACCAAGTACGATGTCCGTGCCACGACCCGCCATGTTGGTCGCGATCGTGATCATGCCGGGCCGACCAGCGTGCTGCACAATATGCGCTTCACGCTCGTGCTGCTTGGCATTCAGGACTTCGTGGGCAATCTTGCGCTTCTTGAGCACACCCGACAGTTCCTCGGACGTTTCGATCGACGTCGTACCCACCAGTACGGGCTGGCCGCGATCACGACATTCCGTGATGTCCTCGATGATCGCCTCGAATTTGTCACTTTCATTCAGGTACACGAGGTCGGGCGCATCATCGCGCACCATCTCCTTGTGCGTCGGGATCACGACAACCTCGAGCCCGTATATTTGCTGGAACTCAAAAGCCTCGGTATCCGCCGTACCGGTCATTCCCGACAGGTTGTTGTACAGCCGGAAGTAATTCTGGAAAGTTATTGACGCGATCGTCTGGTTCTCGTGCTTGATCGCGACGCCTTCCTTGGCCTCGATGGCCTGATGCAAACCGTCTGACCAGCGCCGGCCTGACATGGTGCGTCCTGTAAATTCGTCGACGATAACGATCTCGCCGTCCTTGACGATGTAGTCAACGTCGTGCTGGTAGATTGCGTGCGCCCTCAGGGCCGCATTCAGATGATGCAACAGGCGGATATTGCCCGCATCGTAGAGGCTCTCACCGGACTCGAGCAGGCCAGCCTGCGCCATGAGCTTCTCGACCTTGTCCTGGCCGTCCTCGGTCATGTGCGCCTGCTTTGCCTTGAGATCTGTCGTGTAATCGCCTCGCGGCGCCAACTTGCACGCAGCGACCTTGTCATCGCTGACCATTACGACATCGGCCTTTCGAGACCCGCCAATACTGACGGCCTCTTCGATTGTCATGACGCCGTCGGCGCCGGGACCGGGGACGACCTTGCCCTTCTCGTCAACGAGCGTCACTTTGCGAGCTACGATATCGTAATTGCTGTCTTCCTCCGGCTCGACGTGCTCGACGAGCTTCGGGATCAACTTGTTGATCTGCCCATACAGATCCGTGCTCGCTTCGGCCGGCCCCGAGATGATGAGCGGTGTGCGGGCCTCATCGATCAGGATCGAGTCAACCTCATCCACAACGGCGAAGTTGAGATCGCGCAGAACTTTGTCTGTCAGCGAGAACGCGAGATTGTCACGCAAATAATCGAAGCCGAGCTCATTATTGGTCGCGTAGGTAATGTCGCAAGCATAGGCAGCCTGCTTTTCTTCGTGTGTCTGGCCGGATTTGGAGACGCCGACCGTCAACCCGAGAAACTCGTACGCCGGACGCATCCAGTCGGCGTCGCGCTGAGCGAGATATTCGTTCACGGTCACGACATGCACGCCGTTGCCACTCAGGGCATTCAGGTAGCAAGCGAGAACCGCGACCAGCGTCTTGCCCTCACCCGTGCGCATTTCCGCGATATTGCCCTCGTGCAACACCATGCCACCGATGAGCTGTACGTCGAACGGGCGCATACCGAGGGTCCGGTGCGAGGCCTCGCGGGCAACGGCGAAGGCTTCAGGCAACAGTTGCTCCAGGGTCTCACCGTCCACCACTCGCCGTTTGAACTGCTCGGTAAGAGCGCTCAACGCGGCATCATCGAGGGTCTGCAGGCTTTCCTCGAGCGCGTTGATCTTTTTGACGGTCTTTGCATACTGCCGCAGCAACCGTTGATTACGGCTACCGAAAACGCGGGTCAGAATTTTGGCCACATGGGACTCCTGCAGGTCTACGTAGTGCCGGGCTCGTTGTGCCGGTTTTGTGTGCCAGGCTCGCGTGCCCACGCGCCGGCCCAAGGAAAGGCCGGTATTCTAAGCGCTTGGGGGCACTTTTAGAACGGCAATCTGAGGGTGAATTCCCCTATCACAAGGTTTTCAGGGAAACTCGGGCGTCGCGAGAGGTGATTAATTCGAGGTGGCGCGGATGAAGTTGACCGGGTTCACGCGGTGGCCATTGCGCAGAACCTCGAAATGGAGGTTCGGGCCCGTGGCGCGGCCGGTATCGCCCATCAGGGCGACGGTCTGCCCCTTCTTGACTTCCTCGCCGACGGCGACGAGGTTTTCGGAATTGTGCGCATAGCGCGTCGCGTAGCCGTTGCCATGATTTATCTCGACCATCAGGCCGTAGCCGTAGCGCTTGGCGGACCAGGTAACAACACCGTCAGCAACAGCTGAAACATCCGCACCTGACCTGCCGGCAAAATCGATACCTGTGTGATTCGCAGGCTTACCCGTAAACGGATCGGTGCGCTTGCCGAAATAGGATGAAATCCAGCCCGAATTCACGGGACGACCCTGCGGGTAAACACGATCGTTGAGAATCTGGTTTGCCAGGACGCTTTCCAGCACACCCAGCTGGGCCTCGCGATTATCAAGCTGCATGTCGAGATTCTGCATGGCCTCGACCACTTCCGGCACCGCGACGTTCGATCCCGTTGCGACCGGCTCTTCCGGTCCGCCGAGAGCAGGTGGCGTGTTGAAGTCGAATTCGCCGTCCTCGAGATCTGCCATGTTCGTCAGGCGCCGGCCCAGTGCATCCAGCCGGATCATGCGTGCATTCATCTGCGCGATACGAATCGCCATGGCATCCAGCGTATCTTCGTTTTCCTGGCGAATTGTTGCGATGTTCTCTCGTGCGCCGTGTAGTTCGTCGGTCAGCGTTACGAGTTCAGACGAACTGACACCGGAACCCGTGAAAGACGAATACCAGTAACCACCGGCAAAACCGAAAATCGTAACGACACCGGCGACGGCAACAGCGATCAGGCCCGCCGAAAGGCCGGACAGGTTAAGCTGCCGAGGCTTGCCCAGCCCCTTGCCGAAAATTACAACATTCATCGGTTATGCCCCGAGTACGCCCGGAAAAAATTGTTATTGTTCGCGCCCCAAGCCTCAGTGCTACTGGCTTCAGGCCAATACAGTCGCCCGCTGGTCTGGTATGACTTGTAGTCATTCATTGCTTCGGTAGCCCCGCTGTCATAGGAACGAATCCCTTAGACCGGTGGTTTTGCGCCCCCGCTTTTCAGCAGGTTTGCCTTTGTCGTGACCGAAACTATGCATAATGTCGGTTTTTAATACAAGATTTGGGGCTTATAAGGGTGATTCCGGTCACTTGAGCGCCCCAAAAAACGCGACCTGGATCACACTTTTATGGCTGCCAAGAGCCTCGAAAATCTGCTAAAACCCAGTAAGAACGGGGATTTAGGACGCATCGTCCGGCGCGCACGGGAGTTGGGCGAGCTGTCGGCCGCTCTCGCCCGCGCCCTGCCGCCCGAGGAAGGGGCCTCTATAGTTGCGGCAAATGTCCGTGAAGATGGCGACCTCGTCGTGCTGTGTCAGTCGTCGGCCTGGGCATCGCGGCTGCGCTTTTCTGCCGAGGTGCTGCTCGAGGCCGCCCGAACTCACGGTGCAGCGGCAACCCGTTGCACAATTCGGGTCGCACGATCCGAGCAAGCATCCACGAGTTCTGCAAACACGTCAGAGGACTCTTGAAACCAGAACCAGTTGTGCGTCGTCCGGGTAGCCACTGACTGCAAAACCGAGTTCCCTGCAGAAGTGAATCATATTGGAATTCGCCTTGAGCACCGCACCCTCGATGCGCTCGAAACCGGCGTCCTCGGCCACGACGAACAGGTGGCGCATTAACTCTCGTCCAATTCCATAACCCTGCCAATTATCACCCACGACAACCGCGAACTCTGCGGTACCTTCATCAGTTCCGGGTGCGTAACGGGCCACACCAATTTCCTCTTCGGCGCCTGCCGTCTGCACGGTCGCAATGAATGCCATTTCGGTTGGAAAGTCCACCTGCGTAAACCGGTCGAGCAGCTGCGGTGAAAGATCTTTGATCGTCGAAAAGAACCGCATATAACTGGAAACCGTAGACAAGCCCTGAACGAACGCCAGCTCGATCTCACGGTCCTCCGGCTGAATTGGGCGTATCGTAATCAGTGTGCCGTCAGCGGCAGTCCACGTATATTCGATGGCTGGGGGTTTCATTGCGTATTAGCAGGTTCGTGTTATCTGTCGGCTCCGCATGAAGCACGACATGATTGGAACACTACCGACAATAGTACTTGACGATGATCCCGGTTGCCTCAACGACGACATAGGTGTCGATGCATGCGACTCGGGAACTACGATCACCATAGTAGATATACGACAGGACATGAATGCCATACGGAAAAGTCCCACCCTTCGGTTTTGCCTCGAGTATGGAGTCAGGAGGGCCAAGAGCGGCAGTCAGTTTCTCGGCGTGCAGCCCGACCCATTGATTGTCAGATCCGCTGAACCTGCCAACTCCGCTGAACCTCGACGGATAAACAATCTGTGAGTGATTCAGATCCTGGGACACATACGGATCGCCTGCGATCAGATCGACGACCGTGCAGCCGGCGCCCATCGCCAGCAAGCTCAACCAGAAACCTCCGATCCATCGCGCTTGCATAGCCGGTTGTCCGCACAACCGCACTTCGACAGTATCCGTCTGTCAGCAAGAACGCCCCCTCAACCGGCAATATATTTGGTCATCTGCAGAAAAAACAAGATCTCGCCCGGACGAAGGATTTACGGGACCGGTAAACGAACGGGTTATGCGTATGACGGCGTGGCGTAAGAGATCGGGGCTTTGCGGCCGTTCTCGAAGGTTACTTCTTCCCAGGTTGATTGCTGGTCGAGCAGCGCACACAGGAGCTTGTTGTTGAGGTCGTGACCGGACTTGTAGGCGCGAAACTCGCCGATCAGGCTGTGGTTGAGAAGATACAGGTCGCCGATCGCATCGAGGATCTTGTGGATGACGAACTCGTTTGAATAGCGCAGCCCGTCTTCATTCAGTATCCGGTAATCATCCAGGACAATCGCATTGTCCATGCTGCCACCGAGTGTGAGATTTCTTTCGCGCAGCGCTTCGACATCGCGCAGGAAACAGAATGTCCTGGCACGGCTGACTTCTTTCAGGAATGACGTCGACGAAAAATCGATCGTTGCCTGCTGGCTGATCTTGTTGAAAACAGGGTGATTGAAATACACCTCGAAATTGACCTTGAAGCCATTGAACGGTACGAGCTCAGCCCACTTGTCGCCGTCCTCGACGCGGACCTTTTTCTTGATACGAACGAATCTCTTCGCCGCATTCTGCTCTTCGATGCCCGCAGACTGCAGCAGGAACACGAAAGGTCCGGCACTACCGTCCATGATCGGTACTTCGGCCGCTGACAGGTCTACGTTCAGGTTGTCGATGCCGAGTCCGGCCAGGGCCGACATCAGGTGCTCGACCGTAGCAACCTTGACGCCTTCCTTGATCAGAGTAGTACCCAGCATGGTCTCACCAACCAGGCGTGGATCGGCAGGCACATCGACAGGATGCTCGAGATCGACCCGCCGAAAAGTGATGCCGGAATTCTCTGCAGCCGGGCGCAGCGTCATATAGACCTTCTCGCCGTTGTGCAGTCCGACGCCGGTCGCGCGGATGGCAGTTTTGAGGGTGCGTTGTCGCAACATTGGCACTGACTGAATCTTCTCTGTTTTTGCCTGCGGTGTTGCACGTCAACCACAGAAGAGACCAAGCAAGACAGCTGTGTGGCAACGCTTTGGGGCTGAAGCGTAACACACGACCTGAAAACTCTTCAAGATTTCAAGCTGTTAGAAGATTACTGTGAGACCGCTAGATAATTGCTGCCAATCGCGGGAAGGAAAGGGGCCGGCCCGGAAGTCCGGGCCGGCACAGCGGAGGTGTAGTACTCCGTAGCCGTACTACCAAGCCGCCTCGGCGCCAGTGAGTAACGTCCGAGGCGTTCTCGCGTCAGTCGGCCTGACGGCGCAGGAATGCGGGAATGTCCAGCAATTCTTCCTGCAAGCCTGCTCCCTCGAGACCATCTCCAACCGCACGCTTTCTTTGCACTGTCGGCTTGTCCAGGCCGTGATAATTCGGCTCGGTCGTCTTTTCCGCCGCACGTCTCACGATGCGCATTGGCGCGTCGGCGTTCGCTGCCGCCTGGCCCAGGCCTGTTGCAACAACCGTTACGCGAATCCGATCCGTCATGTCGGGATCGATCACGGTTCCGACAACGACGGTTGCATCGTCCGACGCAAACTCCTTAACGGTGTTGCCGACTTCCTGGAACTCGCCGATCGACAAGTCCATGCCTGCCGTAACGTTGACGAGTATGCCGTTCGCGCCAGCCAGGTTGATGTCCTCGAGCAGCGGGCTCGAGACGGCGGCTTCCGCGGCTTCCCGGGCACGGTCCTCACCCGACGACGAGCCGGACCCCATCATTGCCATGCCCATCTCTGCCATGACGGTTTTAACGTCCGCGAAGTCGACGTTGATCAGGCCAGGGCGCGTAATCAACTCCGCGATGCCCTGCACGGCACCCTGTAGCACCTGGTTCGCTGAACGGAACGCGTCAAGCAGCGTCGTTTCGCCGCCCAATACCGTCAGCAATTTCTCATTCGGAATCGTAATCAGCGAGTCGACGTACTTGCCAAGCTCCGCGATGCCGTGATCCGCAATCATCATGCGTTTATTTCCTTCCATGATGAATGGCCTCGTAACAACGGCGACCGTGAGGATGCCGAGTTCCTTTGCCACCTGTGCGACGATCGGAGTCGCACCGGTACCGGTACCTCCGCCCATCCCGGCGGTGATGAACAACATGTCGGCACCTTCGATGACTTCGAAAATACGATCGCGGTCCTCCATTGCCGCCTGTCGGCCGATGTCCGGATCGGCACCCGCACCAAGGCCTTTGGTGATATTGCAACCGATCTGCAACGATGTTCTTACGCGCGACCCTTTCAACGCCTGCGCGTCGGTATTCGTGCAAACAAAGTCAACACCTTCAATGCCGGCATCCACCATATGCGAGACGGCGTTCCCGCCACCTCCTCCTACACCGATCACTTTGATGACCGCTGTCTGGCTGTGTGCATCCATTAACTCAAACATTCAAACTTCCTCCGCTTCTCGTCCTCGGGGGCACTCACTGAGCCCCGCAAAATGGTCCGGCCACGAACCGGACCTCCCTAAACCCCACTTTCGAACCACGCCTCGTGCAATCCAAAACACGGCCCCTAAAATTGTCCGCCGAACCACGCCTTCATTCGCTCCCAAACGTCTCCGAGGTTGTTGTTGATCGGTGTACTCCGCCGACCCCGCCGCGACAGATTCTCGTAGCCGTACAGCAACAGACCCACGCCGGTTGCATGAATGGGATTGCGCACCACATCCATCAGGCCTTCGACGTACTGTGGCGACCCCAGTCTTACGGGCATGTGGAACACTTCTTCGGCGAGCTCAACCGCGCCTTCCATCTTTGCACTGCCACCCGTGATCACGACGCCCGCCGCGATCAATTCCTCGAATCCACTGCGCCGCAATTCGTCACGTATCAGACCGAATAATTCCTCGTAACGAGGTTCGACGATCTCGGCAAGGGTCTGCCGGGCGAGCCTGCGTGGCGGGCGCTCCCCCACACTAGGCACTTCGATGGTTTCGTCCGGATTCGCGAGCTGTGACAGCGCGCACGCGTATTTGATCTTGATTTCTTCGGCGTACTGGGTCGGCGTGCGCATCGACACTGCGATGTCATTCGTCACCTGGTCACCGGCGATAGGAATTACAGCGGTGTGCTGAATTGCGCCGCCCATGAACACGGCCAGGTCCGTCGTGCCACCACCGATGTCGACGATGCAGGAACCGAGTTCCTTTTCGTCGTCGGTCAATACCGAGTAGCTCGATGCCAGTTGTTCCAGAACGATGTCGTCAACTTCCAGGCCGCATCTTTGCACGCACTTGACGATGTTCTGCGCCGCACTCTCGGCGCCGGTCACCATGTGCACTTTCGCTTCGAGCCGTACGCCCGACATGCCGACTGGTTCGCGAATACCTTCCTGGCTGTCAATCAGAAACTCCTGCGGCAGGATGTGCAGGATTTTCTGGTCGGCCGGAATCGCCACGGCCTGCGCTGCGTCGATGACGCGATCGACGTCACCAGCTGATACTTCCTTGTCCCGAATGGCGACGATTCCGTGCGAATTGAGGCTGCGCACATGGCTGCCCGCGATACCGGTGTACACCGAATGTATGTCGCAGCCTGCCATCAGTTCTGCTTCTTCGACCGCGCGCTGAATCGAGTGCACGGTCGACTCGATGTTGACCACGACACCTTTCTTCAGGCCACGCGACGGTTGCGATCCGATCCCGATGACCTCGATGCTGCCGTCGTCGGTGACCTCACCAACAATCGCGACGACCTTGGACGTACCAATATCGAGGCCAACGATCAGCTTTTTGTCGTCGCGCTTCTGCATCTCAGGGCGCACCTCGTAATGCGAGCATCGCGGGATCTTTCTCCTGGGGGTCGGTGACGGGTGTCATTGCGCCGTCTTTCCAGCCAATCGTGAAACCATTGCTGTAGCGCATGTCGACGTATTCGATATCCGCGGCGCGTCCGGTGATGATGTTGGCCACTACGGTGAGAAACAGGCTGGTGCGATCATCGACATCGCGGCGACCGAGCCGCACTTCGACGCCGTTGGCCAGTGTCATCTGCCAGGCGCCGCGTGCGTCCAGGTGTATCTGTCGAAGATCCAGACCGAGCGGAATCAGCTGCTCGCGGACCTCGAGGTAACGCCTGGCTACGGCGTCCGCCTGGTCACGAGGGCCGCTCAGTTTCGGCAATTCCGCAGGAATGTGACGCGCTTCGGTCACGAACAACTCGCCCCGTACATTCAACAAGCCACGCTCGTCCCAGATTGCCGCTGGCACCTGTTCGCTGACCTTTATCGCGATACGATTCGGCCAGCGCCTCGCCACTGCCACGCTGTCGATCCACGGCAACTCCTGAATCAGCTGCTGCATACGTCCGACGTCTGCGCCAAGAAAACCGGCATCCAGTTCAGTGCTAATCGCCTCTTCTATTTGCAATGCCGTCACGCGCTGAAAGGGCCCATTGATCGCGATTGACTCGATCGGCCGATCCAGTAAATTCCCGCTGACGTGATAGGTCGCCAGGACGATGACGATCGCGACCAGCGGTGTCACGATGCGCGCGATCGGGATCGACGGCATCGTGATCCGCTTTGTCTTCGTCTGCTTGCGGCGTTTCGCTTGCTTACGCGCCATGAGCAACTCCCTTCTCGTCTTCGACGACGTCAGCGTCCGAGAGGCTGGTTTCGAGGATTCGCCAGCACAATTCCGCGAAGTCGATGCCTGTTTTCTTCGCAGCCATCGGTACCAGGCTGTGGCTTGTCATCCCCGGCACGGTATTGACTTCGAGGACCTGCGGCTGGCCGTCACTCCCGGTCATGAAATCCACGCGTCCCCAGCCGGTGCAGCCGAGTTCGGCAAACGCCGCGAGAGCCAGCGTTGCGTATCCTGATTCCTCGTCGTCGCTCTGCGTGCCCGGGCAGTGGTAATCGGTGCGGTCGGATTCGTATTTGGCGCGGTAGTCATAGAAGACCCTGGGCGTTTCGATGCGAATCGACGGCAGCGCCTCGCCTTGCAGGATTGCAACCGTAAATTCGTCGCCGAGGATGCAAGGCTCGACGATAGCGATACCGTCGAAGCTCAGTGCGAGGTCAACCGCCTCACCCAGGTCGTCGGGGTCGAATACTTTGGTCATACCGACACTCGAACCCTGGCAGGCAGGCTTCAGAATCAGCGGGTAGCCGAAGTCCTCGGCGGCCAGAATCGCGTGCGAGTGATGCCGCACGATCGCGTAATTCGGCGTCGGGATGCCGGCAGCATCGAAAACACGTTTGGAGCGAACTTTGTCCATTGCGAGCGCCGATGCCATGACGCCACTGCCCGTGTACGGCAAGCCAAGCCACTGCAACGCACCCTGGATCGCACCGTCCTCACCACCGGGGCCGTGCAGCGCAATCCAGACACGCTCGAAACCCGCGTCAGCGAGCTCATTCATTGAGTGCTCGGCCGGGTCCCAGCCATGGGCATCGATGTCGCGAGCCTGCAAGGCTGTAAGTACTGCAGTACCGGTATCCAGTGACACCTCTCGTTCCGCCGACTCGCCGCCATAGAGAACCGCCACCCTGCCGAAGTCACTCGCGTGATTCACGATGCGGCGTTCCTCAGTAATTTTCATGACCTGGCTCATTGCGGCGCCTCGCCGACGATGCGAACTTCGTGTTTGAGCTCCACGCCGTGCTGGTCGATGACCGTTTGCCGTACGTGTTCGATTAGTTCTTCAATGTCCGTTGCGCTCGCACCATCAACGTTGATGATGAAATTGGCATGCTTCGGCGATACTTCGGCACCGCCGATTCGATGTCCCTTGAGGCCTGCCTCCTCGATCAACCGCGCGGCGTGATCACCGGGCGGGTTCCGGAATACGGAACCGCAGCTGGGCAGACCGAGGGGCTGAGTCGTCTTGCGGCGCTCCAACATGGCCTTGAGCGTATCCATGCTGGCCGTTGCATCCGGATCGAAACGCAATGTCGCCTCGAGGAACCATTCGTTCGGCGGACCCGTGACGCTGCGGTAACCGACTGAATACTCTGCCGGGGCACGCAGATGAACCTCGCCCCCACGATCGAGTGTGCGTACGGACTCGACGCGCTCCCAGGTTTCGCCACCGTGGGCGCCGGCATTCATGGCCAGCGCACCACCGACCGTTCCGGGAATGCCCGCAAAGAATTCAGCAGGACCCAACTCCCAGCGGATGCACTGTTTCGCGAGTTGCGTGCAGGGCACGCCGCTGCCGGCGCGTACGACATAGTGATCGACCCGCTCGAGATTCCTGAGAATGCTCGACGCGGAAATAACTACGCCCCGTAGCCCGCCGTCCCGAACCAGCAAGTTGCTGCCCACGCCATGCCACAGGATGGGCGTTGCCGCATCGAGCCCGCGCAGGAACTCCTGCAAATCCTCAACACTGGCTGGAATGAAAAAATGGTCTGCGTTGCCACCTGCGCGCCAGGACGTGTGGCGGCTCATTGGCTCATCCCGACGCAGCTCACCCTGCACATTCGCGTATTCGCGAGCGGCGGTCATGAGTGCACCTTCAAATTCGGTTTGTTACGCAGCAGGTCCGGCAAGCCGGCCGCAAAGGCGCCGATATCACCGGCACCCATCGTCAAAACCAGGTCGCCGTCCTCCAGGACATCTTTGAGCACCATTGGGACTTCATCGAGAGACTCTACAAATACAGGCTCCACGGCCCCACGCGATCTTACGGCGCGAGCGATCGCACGCCCGTCGGCGCCGGCGATCGGTGTCTCGCCTGCCGCGTAAACGTCGAGCAGTACGAGTACATCGGCCTCCGAAAGGACCTGCGCGAAGTCGTCCATCAGGTCCCGTGTGCGTGTGTACCGGTGCGGTTGGAAAACAAGAACGACGCGCTTGCCGGGCCAGCCCGTCCGGGCGGCTGCCAGCGTCGCGGCCACTTCCGTCGGGTGATGACCGTAATCGTCGATGAGCATGACCTTGCCGGCCTCGGTATCGACCTCGCCGAGGCTCTGGAATCGACGATCGATGCCTTCGAAATTTTCGAGGGCTCGGACAACGGCGTCATCCGCGACCTGCAATTCGCCGGCGATCGCAATCGCCGCAAGCGCATTGCGGACGTTGTGCAGTCCGGGCAGGCGCAGCGAGATGCTGAGCGGTGGCTTATCAGCGCCGCGCATGACGTCGAATCGTGTTACGCCCGCGTCAAATTCAATATTGTCGGCACGCAGATCGGCATCCTCGTCGAGGCCATAGGTCATGACTGCGCGGCCCGTGCTGCCGATGATCTCCCGAACCCCGGGATCGTCGCCGCACATTACAGCGAGCCCGTAAAACGGGAGGTTGTGAAGAAACTCGACAAAACTCTCGCGCAACTTCTCGATGTCGCCGTCATAGGTCGACATGTGATCGGCGTCTACATTGGTAACGACCGCCAGCATTGGCTTCAGGTGTACAAATGACGCGTCGCTTTCGTCGGCTTCCGCGACGAGGTACTCACCTTGCCCGAGCCGTGCGTTGGCATCGGCGCTCTTGAGACGGCCGCCAATAACAAAAGTCGGATCAAGACCGCCTTCGGCGAGGACGCTTGCAACCAGGCTCGTGGTTGTCGTCTTGCCATGCGTACCGGCTACCGCGATTGAATAACGAAACCGCATGAGCTCGGCGAGCATTTCCGCGCGCTGTACAACCGGCATCAGCAGGTCCCGCGCTGCAGCGACCTCGGGATTGGTTTCATCGACCGCGCTGGAAACCACAACAGCGTCTGCGTCACGAATGTTGTCTGCAGCGTGGCCGATGAATACGGTTGCGCCCTGTTTCTCAAGGCGCATGGTTTGTTTGTTGGGCTTGATATCGGAGCCCTGGATTCGATAACCGAGGCTCAGCATTACTTCGGCAATACCGGACATGCCCGAGCCGCCGATGCCGACGAAGTGCACGCAATGGATACGGCGCATGCGATTGATCATGACCGCCTCCCTTCAAGCTCGAGTCGATGCGCAAAGGTTCGCAGGGTCACAGGGCCGCTCCAGCTTGTTGCAGGCAGAGCTCGGTAATGCGCTCGAGTGCTTGTGGCTGTGCCAGCTTGCGCGCGTTGTCCGCGCGTAAGCGCAAATCTTCCCGCGATCCGAGCCAGTCTTTGAGAGCCGCAGCGAGCGCCTCGTCGTTGAGGTCGTCTTCCTGGATGATCGTCGCCGCACCCGCCTTCGTCATCGGTCCCGCATTGGCCGTCTGGTGATCATCGACTGCCGATGGATACGGTATGAATACAGCCGGCAGGCCCACCGCACACAACTCGGCCACCGTCAAAGCGCCTGCCCTGCAGACGACCAGGTCCGCCCATGCGTAGGCGTTCGCCATGTCCTCGATGAACGGCGCGAGTTCCACGTCGATGTCGAATCGGGCGTAGGCTTCGCGCGCCGTGTCAATGGTCCTTGCGCCGCACTGGTGCCGTACGGTGGGCCGCATGTCATGCGGCAGCAATGCCAGCGCTGCGGGAACGGTTCGATTGAGTGCCAGCGCACCCTGACTGCCTCCGAGTACGAGCAAGCGCAGCGGTCCGTTGCGATCGGCGTAACGCGCGCCGGGATCTGCGACGGCGGCAATGTCCTCGCGGACCGGGTTGCCCACGGTCTCCGCGCAAACACGGGAATTAAAACTGCCCGGGAAGGCTTGCAGCACAACCCGGGCAAGACGCGCCAGAAGACGGTTGGTCAGGCCCGCAGCGGCGTTTTGCTCGTGAATCACGAGCGGACGGCGCGTAAGCCAGGCGGCAACACCGCCCGGGCCGCTGACGAATCCACCCATGCCGAGTACGGCGGCAGGACGGCGTCGGGCTATAACCAGGAGAGACTGAATCAGGGCCCAGCAAAGCTGGAACGGGGCGATGAACATGGCGGCCACGCCCTTACGGCGCAGTCCGCGAACGTTGATCCACTCCATGTTGATGCCGGCGGCCGGTACAACACGCGACTCGAGCCCGCGATGTGTGCCGAGCCAGACGACGTCATGAGACTCGCGGAGCAAGGCCTTCGCAACGGCCAGCGCCGGGTACACGTGCCCACCCGTGCCGCCTGCCATGACCAGTATCGGCCGGCCGCTCATTTGCGTTGCCTCCGCCTTGCAGTGGCTTTTTTCTGCCGGCGGCGATTCGGTGCCGCAGCGTCTACGGCGAGCTCGTGATGGATACGCAGCAACAGTCCGATTGCGATCATGGTCACAATCAGACTGGAGCGCCCGTAGCTGATAAGCGGCAGGGTCAGACCCTTGGTCGGCAGGATTCCCATGTTGACGCCGACGTTGATGAAGGCCTGCAGGCCGAGCCAGATACCGATGCCGATCGCGAGATAAGACTCGAAACAGCGATCCATCTTCGACGCACGCATTGCCAGGCGGAATACGCGCCACAGCAACGCAATGAACAAACCGATCAGGATGAACGATCCTGCAAGGCCGAATTCCTCGGCAAACACGGCGAATACGAAATCGGTGTGCGCTTCGGGAAGGTAAAAGAGTTTCTGCACGCCATTGCCGAGACCGACGCCGAGCCACTCGCCTCGACCAATGGCGATGAGTGATTGCGTCAGCTGAAATCCGGAATTGAAGGGATCGGCCCACGGATCGAGGAAACCTGTCAGCCGCTTCATTCTGTACGGCGAGGTAACTGCGAGCAGCACCATGGCCAGCAATGCCGCGGCGAAAAAGATCAGGAAGTCGCGAATGCGCGCGCCGGCGACAAACAGCATTGTCAGCGCTGTCGCGAGCAATACGATTGCGGCACCGAAATCCGGTTCTGCGAGCAACGCGACACAGGCGAGGCTCATGAGCAACATGGGCTTCAGAAAGCCGCCGAAATTCTCGCGCAGATCCTTGTTACGTCGCACGAGATAACCAGCAAGATAGATGATGAAACATAGCCGGGCCGGCTCTGAAACCTGCAGGTTGAGGATGCCGAAGCGGACCCAGCGCCGGCTGCCGTTGACTTCGTAACCGATTCCCGGGAGAAGTACGAGAAACAACAACCCAAGGCCCACCAGCAACATCAGCGGCCCGATGCTACGCCAGACTTGCATCGGGATGAAAAGACAGGCGACACCGACCCCGCCGCCGATTGCGGCTGCCAACAGCTGCCTCTCGACGTAAAAGAAGGGCTCGCCGACCAGGTTGTCCGAAATCGACATTGACGCGGATGCCAGAATGACCAGCCCGCCGAGTAGCAGGGTCATCACGATCGTCAGCAATACGGGATCGAGCTTCAGGGCCGTCTTCAAGCGCGCCGGGAATGGCCATGTTGCGCTTGCAGCTGTCATCGCCTGAGCGCCTCCACTGCCTCACGAAACGCTTCGCCTCGTGCCACATAGCTGTCGAACTGGTCGAAGCTGGCACACGCCGGAGCAAGCAGCACCGTGTCATCTGATTCGGCGTATGAGGCCGCCTGTTGCACAGCGTCTTTCATATCCTGTGCGAAGTAGGTCGGCACGATCGTCTCGAGAGCCGCGTCGATCTGTTCAGCGTCCCTGCCAATCAGGACGGCAGCTCGCAGCTTGTTTTCGAGAGGGTCCGCAAGTGCCGCGAAATCCCCGCCTTTGCCTTCGCCGCCGGCGATCAGTACCAGCATGCCCTCGACAGACTCGATCGACGCGACGGCTGCAGCGACGTTCGTTGCCTTGGAGTCGTTGACGTAGTCGACCGCCGAAACACGCCGCACGAACTGCATACGATGCGGTAATCCCGGGAATTCGCACAACACTTGCAACATCGACTGTAAGTCGAGACCAAGCAGTTCGCCTGCAGCGAGCGCTGCCAGTGCATTGGCCTGGTTGTGTTTGCCCATCAGCGCGAGTTCGTTGACTGCGAGCAGCACACTTTCACCGCGAGCCAGGAAGTCCTCGTCGTCTTCGCGGCGTATGCCGTAGTGCCCATCACCGGGCGCATCGAAGCCGAAGCTGATCACGTCGGAAACATGCTTCACCCGATCGGCTGCTTCCTCATCCGCCCGGTTGATGACCGCGGCGTGTGCCTCGCGGAAGACTCGGTACTTGGCCTCCCGGTACTCATCTTCGTCGGCATGCCAGTCGAGATGATCGGGCGTGACGTTCAGCAGAACGGCAACCTTTGCGGGCAAACTCTCCGTGCGCTGCAGCTGGAAACTGGACAGTTCGAGCACGTACAGCTCGGGCGCGTCCGCATCGAGCAAATCAAGCGCGGGCTCACCCAGGTTGCCACCCGCGAACGAGTCGCGTCCGGCCGCCTGGCACATGTGATAGAGCAAGGTGGTTACCGTGCTCTTGCCATTCGATCCCGTTACGGCAACAAAGGGTACCTGCGCCTCGCGGGCGAATAGCTCGATGTCGGAGATAACCTCCAGTTTGGCTTGCCGTGCCGCTTCGATCAGTTCGTGCTTGTCTTCTATGCCTGGCGACGCAATAACCCGGCCGATGTTGTCCGGGAGGTCGACCTCGCCTAGCAAGGTTTCGGCGTCGGGCCACAACGCCTCGAGTTCATCGAGCGCCGGCGGCTCTTCTCGACTGTCGAAAAATATCGCGTCGCGCTTATTGCGTTGCAGGTAGCGGGCGATAGATAGTCCTGTTGCGCCGAGTCCGAGTACCAGGTCCTTTTTCTTCGCTTTCTTTTTCTTTGCGGCGTTCATCGAATTTTGAGGCTCGCAAAGCCGATCAGGACGAGGATGACCGTAATTATCCAGAAGCGGACGATAACTTTGGGCTCGGCCCAGCCCTTCAGTTCGAAGTGATGATGCAGTGGCGCCATTCGAAACACGCGCCGACCCGTCAACTTGTAGGACGCGACCTGGATGATGACCGACAAGGTCTCTATCACGAAGACACCGCCCATGATCGCGAGCACGATTTCCTGGCGGACGACTACAGCAACGACGCCAAGTGCCGCGCCGAGTGCCAACGCGCCAATATCACCCATGAATACCTGGGCCGGATAAGTATTGAACCAGAGAAATCCGAGACCGGCACCGGCCAGGGCCGCACAAAAAACAAGCACTTCGCCGGTTCCGGCAACATAAGGGATGCCCAGGTATCCGGAAAAATTGACGTTACCGGTGAGGTAGGCAAACACGCCCAGGGCGCCACCGACGAGCACCGTCGGCATTATGGCCAGGCCATCGAGTCCGTCCGTCAGGTTGACGGCGTTCGAAAAGCCAACAATGAAAAAGTACGTTACGACGACTTGAAACATGCCGAGTGGTATCGAGAGGTCTTTGAAATACGGGATCAGCAATGAGGTCGAAACCTCATCAGTCGCCGTAACGTACAAAGCAATGGCAGCGGTGATAGCCGCTGCAGACTGCCAGAAGAGCTTTTGCTTGGCCGAGATACCGGCCGGGTTCTGCAATACGAGTTTCTTGTAGTCATCGACATAACCGATGACACCGAAAGAGAGGGTCACGAAAAGTACGACCCAGACGAAGTGATTTTCGAGGTCCGCCCAGAGCAGGGTGCTGACGGCGATCGCTGTCAGAATCAGTGCCCCTCCCATTGTTGGCGTGCCTGCCTTGGGAAGGTGCGTGACAGGACCCTCCTCCCGAACCGGCTGACCTACCTGGTTCAAGCTCAGCTTCGCAATCATGCGCGGGCCGATGACGAATGACAGGATCAGCGCAGTGAGCGCGCCGAGGATCGCGCGCATTGTCAGGTAGTTGAACAGGTTGAAGCCCGATTCGAACTGCGCCAGATAATTGGTGAGATACAGCAGCATGATCAGGCCTCTGCCTGCCGGTCCTGCGATTCGCGCAGAGCGTCGACAACTCGCTCCATTCGCGATGAGCGTGAACCTTTAACGAGGACGTTGGTATTTGCAGTCACCTCGGACGCCAGCGTGTCGCTGAGTAGATCGACCGAAGGGAACCACGATGCATGCTCGCCAAATCCGTCTACCGTATTGCGTGACAAGCCACCGGTTGCAAACAGGCGCGCAATACCGGCCGCGGCAACGCCTTCGCCGACCTCGCGATGCAGTCTCGGTGCATCGTCGCCGAGTTCGGCCATGTCGCCGAGAACGAGCCAGTTATCGCCGGGGAGGGTCGCCACGAACTCCGCAGCAGCGACGACACTCAGGGGGTTCGCGTTGTAGCTGTCATCGAAGATCGTCGCGCCGTTGAGACCGGCGACCCGCTGCAGACGTCCTGCGACAGGCTGCATCGATTCGAGTGCTACCTTGATATCGACAATATCGGCACCGACCGCTACCGCAATCGCCGCGGCCGCACACGCGTTCCTGACGTTGTGACGTCCTGAGAGAGGCAAGCGGATACTGACGTCAGATCCCGGCACATGCAGATCGAATGTCGAGTGGCCTGCGTCAGCGACGATGTTGTCGGCGCGAACATCAGCAGCCTCGTCGATTCCGAAACTGATCAGCTGAATGTCATCGACCAAAGTGACCCAGTATTCGAAGTAGTGATCGTCCGCGTTAAGGATCGCGATCTTGGGGCGCACATCGCCGCCGAGAATTTCTCCCTTCGCACGAGCCACGCCATCGATGGAACCGAAACCTTCAAGGTGTGCTGCTGCCGCGTTCGTGATGACGACTATTTCCGGACTGGCAAGTGCGGTCAGGTAGGCGATCTCGCCGGCATGATTGGCGCCCATTTCGATGATCGCGAATCGATGTGACTTGTCGATACGCGTCAGCATCAAGGGCATGCCGATGTCGTTATTGAGGTTGCCCTGTGTCGCAATCGTTGGCGCCAGCGTTGCAACGCACCTTGCCGTCATTTCCTTCAGTGTCGTCTTGCCGTTGCTGCCGGTCACTCCGATGACTGTTGCCCCGGTTTGATTCCGCCACGCCGCCCCAAGCTGACCGAGTGCACGCTTCGAGTCGCTGACGACTACCTGCGCAAGGCTCGGCGCGTTTTCATCTTCGACGAACGCATCCACTACCGCACCAACCGCACCCTTGTCGCGTGCCTGCGCAACATAGTCGCGGCCGTCAAAGTTCGGTCCCCGCAATGCGACAAACAACTCGCCGCGCCGCAAGGTCCGGGTATCAGTGCTGACACCGTCGAACTTATGGTCAGGCCCATGCAAAGTGCCATTCATGGACTCTGCGGCTGCAGCGAGCGTCGACATCACGTGTCGTCCCCCTCTTTTTGCGCCCGTTTGCGCAGGTTGGCAGCCGCCACACCGTGGTCCGAAAAATCGCGGCGCTGATCGCCGATTAACTGGTAGTTCTCATGTCCTTTGCCGGCGAGAAGAACGACGTCTTCCGGTGCCGCATTACCGATCGCCCAGGCGATCGCAGCAGCGCGATCTTCAATGATCGTAGCCCGTCCCCTGTCCGTGAAGCCGTCTGCGATGGCCGTAATAATGTCGCCGGCATCCTCGCTCCGCGGGTTGTCACTGGTTACGACGATACGATCAGCAAGCTGCTCGGCAGCCCGCGCCATCAGTGGGCGCTTACCCGTGTCGCGATCGCCACCACAGCCGAAGACGCACCATAGTTCGCCCCAACAGTGCGGCCGTAGCGCGCGCAGCGTGACTTCCAACGCGTTCGGCGTGTGCGCGTAGTCGACATAGACCTCGGGACCTGAACCGACGGCGACACGCTGCATGCGACCCGGCGGCGCCGTAACCTGTGACAACGCGGCACTTGCCTCGTCAAAGGGAATGCCGTCGCTCAGCAGGAATGCCAGGACCATAACCGCATTGGCAACATTGAAGTCGCCAAGCAATGGTAGAAAAGCACTGCCGTCTCCCCACGAACTGTGAATCGAAATTTCAGAGCCGTCCGGTCTCGCCACGACGGATCGAACGAATACATAAGGTCTGCCGTTCGTGACACGATCGAAGTTCGTAGCGACGGTAATTGTGTCCGGCCCGCATCGCGACGCCAGTTGAGTGCCAAACTCAGTATCCATGTTGACGATGCGCGTCGCGGGCCCCGCGTCGAGGAATAGCAACGCTTTGGCCTCGGCATACGACTGCATGTCTCCGTGATAGTCGAGGTGATCACGGCTCAGGTTCGTAAACAACGCACTGTCTACGGAAACGCCGTTGATGCGTTGCTGTGCCAATGCGTGAGACGAAACTTCGATTACGGCGTAGTTCGCACCCGCATCACGAAACATTGCGAGGCGGCGATGCAGCTCAATGACGTCGGGCGTCGTCATGCCCTCGGCAACATCGACGTCGCCAATGCCATAGCCCAGCGTTCCCGCATAGCCGCTCGGCCTGCCGAGCCTTTGCAGGCACTGCGCGAGCAGCCATGCAACCGTCGTCTTGCCGTTCGTTCCGGTAACGCCGATGACCCGCACCGCGTGTGACGGGTAATCGAAGAACCGGTTCGAGATTTCGCCCAGGTGTCCGCGCAGATCGTCAACAGCGATCAGCGGTACGCCCACGTTCGGAATAACGATCGCCGTGCTTGCGTCGTACGCGATAGCCGCGGCGCCGGCCTCAACAGCCTGTCCTGCGTATTCGAGTCCGTGACTATTGATACCCCCGCAAGCGAGAAACAAGTATCCGGGACCCAACTCACGAGTGTCGCTGGCGATACCGCTGATTGCGATGTCGGGCGCAGTGATAATCCCCTGCAGGAGTTCGGTCAGGTTCACGGTTGAGTTCAGCTGCTGTGCAGGCATGCTCATCGACTCATTGCCTGCATGACGCTGCCCGGGTCACGTGCCGGAAGCGCGTCTGGCGGTATGGCGAGAAGACGCAGCGATTCCGACATGACGTCGGCGAACACGGGCGCGGCGACATCGCTACCGTAGTAAAGCTCGCCGGCCGGCTCGTCGATAACGATGACAGCCGCCAGTCGCGGATCGCTCGCTGGCGCCAGGCCAGCGAAGATCGATATGTACTTGTCCTCCGAGTAGCCGCCGGCAGCGAATTTCCATGCGGTACCGGTCTTGCCGGCAATGCGGTAACCCGTGACCGCTGCCTTGGTACCGGTACCGCCGGGCCGTACGACTTCTTCGAGCATGCGGCGCACGGCTGTCGCCGTGTCCGGTGCGATGACCTGGTCGCCGTCTGTCGGTTGGTCCAGGGCCACGAGTGAAACCGGGAACATGCGTCCGCCGCTGCCGAGCGTGGCATAGGCCTGCGCCAGTTGCAGCGGCGTCACGGAAACGCCATAGCCATAAGCCAGTGTCGCCTGGCTGATCGGCTTCCAGTTGTTGTAGTGAGTCAGCAAGCCCGCCGACTCACCCGGGAACGCACTGGAAGTCAGCGAACCCAGACCGAAGCGGTTCATCGTCTGCCACAGTTGCTCCGGTTGCAGTGACATGGCGAGTTTCGTGACACCGACATTCGACGAACGCGCAAGAATAGTTGTCAGACTGACCCGACCGAGATTACGACTGTCCTCGATGCGTTTGGTCCCGACCGTGACATGGCCGGGAGCCGTGTCGACAATGCTGCTCGGACGAAAATCGCCGCTCTCGAGCGCTGCCGCGACAACGAGCGGTTTGATGCTGGAGCCCGGCTCGAAAATGTCCGTAATCGCACGATTGCGATAACGCTCTGCAGAGAATTGCGAACGATCATTCGGGTTATAAGTGGGCTGGTTGACCATCGCGAGCACTTCGCCTGTCTGGACATCCAGCACGACAATGGAACCCGACTCCGCGTTGTAAGACTGGATCGCAGACTTCAATGTCCGGTACGCCAGGTACTGAATGCGCAGATCGATGCTGGTCCGCAACTCCTTGCCGTGCCGTGCAGGGCGAATGCTTTCGACGTTTTCGACCGAGCGCCCCAGCCGGTCCTTCAACACGCGCTTCGCGCCGGATTCGCCCGCCAGCCAGTGATTGAAGGCGTACTCGAGGCCTTCCTGACCTTCGTCATCGATATTCGTAAAGCCGATGAGATGACCGACTACTTCCCCCGCCGGGTAGTAGCGCCGGTACTCGCGCTGTACGTTAATTCCCGGCAGTTTTAACGCCATCACCTTGGCGGCTTGATCGGGGCTGAGGTGGCGCTTCAGGTACAGGAACTCTTTGTCCATGCTGCGCGTGATGCGCCGGATAAGGAGCTGTGAATCGAGACCGAGGATGCGTGCCAGCTTGGGAACGCTGTCGACTGCTGGTGCGAGTTCCCTGGGACTTGCCCATACGCTGTCGACGGGCGTACTGATCGCCAGCGGCTCGCCGTTGCGGTCGCTGATCGTGCCGCGATGAGCAGAGATCTTCTCGGTGCGCAGGTGGCGCGTATCCGCCTGCTGATTCAGGAAGTCCTTGTTCAGTACCTGCAGGTGAACAGCGCGCGCGCCAAGGGCGGTCGCAACCAGGGCGAAAAACGCCATAACCAGTGTCGCCCTGCCGACGAAGCGCCTCGTCGTCTGGGTTTTTGTTTCTGCGCCGCGAGTCATGGACGTTCTATGACGAATATTTCGGTGGATTGTGGCCGGATGAGTGACAGCCGGTCTGCCGCAACCTGTTCGATTCGTGCATGTGTCGCCCAGGTACTTTGTTCGATTTGCAGTTGCCCCCACTCGATATTCAGCTCGTCACGCTCGTG